>WNGQ01014193.1_pt1 | contig 15444 bp, 15 predicted proteins | sample 5407661 | NCBI WGS metagenome assembly WNGQ01 (sample SAMN13153382, study PRJNA577476) | soil metagenome | isolation source: 60 cm soil or saprolite under Garry oak tree replicate 2 | place: USA:California | collected 2016-06-15 | reverse complement strand
CCGCCGGATACACCGTCGGCAAGAAGCTGGACAAGATCGGCCTGAAGACCTCGGACACCGCCTAGCTCTCCTTCCAGGACGCCAAGGTGCCGGTCGAGGACCTGCTCTGCGAGGAGGGCCAGGCCTTCAAGTACCTGACCCACAACCTGGTCGAGGAGCGGCTGGCCATCGTCGTCGGCTCGACTGCGCAGGCCGGCGCCGCGATCCGCTTCGCGGTGGACTACGTCAAGGAGCGCAAGGCCTTCGGCCAGCCGGTCGCCTCGTTCCAGAACACGAAGTTCGTGCTCGCCGACTGCGAGGCCGACTACCAGGCCGCGCAGGCGCTGACCGACCGCGCGATCGAGCTGTTCGACCTGGGCAAGCTGACCCCGTCCGACGCCGCCGCCGCGAAGATCTTCACCACCGAGGCGGCCGGGCGGATCATCGACAAGTGCCTGCAGTTGCACGGCGGCTACGGCTACATCAACGAGTACCCGATCGCCCGCCTCTACGCGGACACGCGGGTGTCCCGGCTGTACGGCGGCACCTCGGAGATCATGCGCACGATCGTCGCGAAGTCGCTCGGGCTCTGACGCACCGCGAACGGCCCGCCGGGAAAAGGCGGTTTCCGGGGGTGGTTGCAACACGTGGTCGGTTGTCTAGGCTGCGATGAGTTTAGCGAGGCGCTCGGCTGGGGTTTCCCAGTCGAGCGTTTTGCGTAGTCGGCCATTGAGTTCTGTGGCGACGGCGACGCGGCATCGGCTCGGCCCTGCTCGACGCCGCGCACCGCCGCTTCGAATCCCTCGGCGGACGACGCGCCGACGCGATGGTCCTGGAGCGCAACGAGACTGGGCGGCGGACGTGGAGCGCGGCCGGATTCCAGCGCGAGGACCACTGGCGCCGTTGGGTGAAACCCCTGCGCTGATCAGGACCGATGTGCGGGCGCCGGAAACTGTCGGAGGGCGCCGCTAACGTCGCAGAGGTACCAGTGATCTTCGATGGAGAGGAAGTGCCATGGCCATCGTCAGCGGTTACGCCAGCGCCTCGATCGACTGCCCGGACCCCGCCGCGCTCCTGGCCTTCTACCAGAGGCTGACCGGGTGGAAGACGGTGTGGGAGTCCGAGGAGTTCAGCGCGCTCAGCCCGGACGGCGGGCCGACGAACGGGCTCGGCTTCCAGAAGGTCGACGACTACCAGGCGCCGGAGTGGCCGGGGCAGGACCGACCTCAGCAGTTCCACCTCGACTTCTACGCCGCCGACCTCGACAAGGCGCAGCAGGAGGCGATCGAGATCGGCGCCGTGCTCGCCTCGGTCCAGCCGCAGCCGGACAAGTGGCGCGTCCTGCTCGACCCCGTCGGGCACCCGTTCTGCCTGTGCATCGAGCCCTGATACCGCGGGGCGCAAAGGCTTTGACGACAACGGCGGCCGTACCCTACGGTTGGCGCTCATCAGCAGAGATCGAATAAGCGCGGCACGGGGAGTGCGGCGAGAGGGGGCGTAGATGGCGACGGCCAAGCTGAACCAGATCATCGCGGTGGAGAAGGGCGTCAAGAGCAAGTCCTTCTCGGAGCTGTCGGAGGCTCACCACCTGCTGCTCAAGCCCGCGCTGCTCTCCGGCATCTCGCGGGCCTACCAGCCCAAGGACGACGAGGGCGAGCAGTTGCCGCCGGAGTCGACCAAGGTGCAGGTAAAAACCGAGGAGGTGCTGCGCAGGACCTCCGCGACGCTGACCCGGCTGTTCGACGTCACGGCGACGAAGGACTGGGCCAACTGCGTGGCCAGGGCCGACATCAAGGTCGACGGCACCGTGCTGCTCAAGGACGTGCCGGTCACCTACCTGCTGTTCCTGGAGAAGCAGCTGACCGATCTGCACACCTTCGTCAAGAAGCTGCCGGTGCTGGACGCGGGCGAGTCCTGGGTGCAGGACGTGTCCACGGACAGCTGGAAGACCGATCCGGTGCAGACCTACCGGACCAAGCGGGTGCCGCGCAACCACGTGAAGGCCGAGGCGACCGAGAAGCACCCGGCGCAGGTCGAGGTCTACTACGAGGACGTGACCATCGGCTACTGGACCACCGTGAAGTTCTCCGGCGCGCTGCCCGCGAAGCGGGTCAACGAGCTGCTGGACCGGGTGGAGAAGCTGCAGCAGGCCGTGAAGTTCGCCCGGGAGGAGGCCAACGGCACCGAGGTCGCCGACCAGCGCGTCGGCGAGGCGGTGTTCGGCTACCTCTTCGGCTGAGCCGCGGACGGCGAAAACCAAAGGCTCCTTCCCGGTTGAGCCCCGGGGAGGTGGCGCGCCCACGGCGCGCAGACTGAAACTCAGTGATCAGACTGACAAACGCGGTGGTATAGCGCAGGTTCGAGTCCTGCCCCCGGCATCCACGCCGGGGTAGCCCAACGGGCAGAGGCGGCGCCGCGATCAAACTCAGGCTCTCGCTCGAGACTCGGTCATTCCCGTCGATCCCCGAATCGAACGGACACGGGCGACCACGTGAGTTGCGGGTTCGAATCCCGTCCTCCGCTCTCTCCTGCGGAGGTAGGCCCAATGGAAGGGCCGCACGTTTGATCAGGATGACCCGCGTTCTTAAACGTGTCGGGGTGTGCAATTCGACGGACCCAGGGACCGGGAGTGCCGCACATGATCCACGCGGCGCCCGGCAAGGGACCAGGGTCCCGGCGGATGGACATTCCGCCGGGACCCGCCCCATTTCGGGCGGCGGAGCAGTACTGTGGACAGTGCCAGTACTGTGCGATTCCTCGCGACGGTCGTGGCGGAGAGAACGAGGCGGTGAGCGGATGTTCGAGCGGTTCACGGATCAGGCGCGGCGGGTGGTGGTGCTGGCCCAGGAAGAGGCGCGCCTGCTGAATCACAACTACATCGGCACCGAACACCTGCTGCTCGGCGTCATCCGGGAGGGCGACGGCCTCGCGGCGCAGGCGCTGACCGAGCTGGGCGTGTCGCTGGCCGGGGTGCGCGAGCAGATCCTGACGACCATCGGGCACGGGGAGCGCACGCCCACCGGGCACATCCCCTTCACCCCGCGCGCCAAGAAGGTGCTGGAGCTCTCGCTCCGCGAGGCGCTGCAACTCGGCACGGACTACATCGGCACGGAGCACCTGCTGCTCGGCCTGATCCGCGAGGGCCAGGGCGTCGCCGCGCAGGTCCTGCTGAAGCTCGGCAAATCCCTCGACGAGGTACGCGAAGCCGTCCTCGCGATCTACGAGCAGCAGCCGCCGGAGGAGCGCGAGGAGCAGAGCCGGGCGCAGAGCGAGCGGCTGCGGGAGCGCGCGGAGCCGGCCGGTTTGTTCGAGCCCAGATTCCCGATGCCGGGATTCCTGCAGCGGCGGGGCTTCGCCAGGGGAGCGGGCGGCAGGATCGGGCGGGAGTTCGCCGAGTACGCGCCGACGGGGTCCGCGCGCATTCCGGTGCGGGCGACGGACCCGGTGGCGGAGCGGCCCGCCGAGGCGGAGCGGCTGCTCGCGGCGCTGGCCAGGCGCGAGCGCAACAACGCGCTGCTCGTCGGCCCGAGCGGCTGCGGCAAGTCAGCACTCATCCGCGGCGTGGCCCAGACCCTCGCGGCAGACCGCGGCCCGGCGGCGTTGGTCGGTGCCGAGGTCGTCGAGATGGATCTCGCGGCCCTGCGCGCCGGTGCGGACCGCATCGAGCGACGCGGCGTCTCATCGGTGGTCCTCGTCGAGGACCTGGACATGCTGCTGCGCGCGGACGATCTGTCCGGCGGTCGCCTGGTCACGGCCTTGGCGAGACTCGCCGAGTCCGAGACGCCGCTGATCGTCACGACGTCGGCCGAGGCCGGTGAGCGGCTGGAGCAGGGATTCCCGACACTGGCCACGCGCTTCGAGACGATCGAGGTGGGCGAGGCGGGCGGACCGCACACATTGGCGGTGCTCGAGCTGCTGCGTCCCAGCCTCCAGGAGTTCCACGGCGTCACGTTCGAGGATTCGGCACTGACGGAGGCGATCGAGCTCGCGCCGCACGTGCACGGGGGACGGGTGCTGCCCGGCGGAGCGGTCGACCTTCTCGACGCCGCCGCGGCGCGCGCGGCCGTCGCCCGGAACGCGGTCGTGGGCGGGGAGCACGTGCGCGACGCCGCCTGATTCCACGGAGTGGACACCTCGCCACGCTTGGACATACTGTGGCCGCCGCACCCCGCTCCGTTCCGAAGGAGGCACGGCACCTTGGCGGTCACCGACGAGGCCATCGAGAAGATCAAGGGCATGATCGTGTCCGGCGCCCTGCAGCCCGGACAGCGCCTCCCCAAGGAAGCCGACCTCGCAACGGATCTCGGGCTGTCCCGCAACTCGCTGCGCGAGGCGGTCAAGGCGCTGTCGCTGATGAACATCCTCGATGTGCGGCAGGGCGACGGGACGTACGTGACCAGCCTCGAATCGCCGCTGCTGCTCGAGGCGCTGAGCTTCATCGTGGACTTCCACCGGGACGACCAGGTGCTCGAGTTCCTCGCCGTGCGCCGGATCCTGGAGCCCGCCGCCGCCGCGATGGCCGCGCGCACCGCGAGCGCCGAGCAGCTCGCCGAACTGCGCGTCGTATTGGACTCGGCCGGTCCCGAGGACGGCATCGACAAGCTGATCGCGGCGGACGTGGAGTTCCACCGTCGGATCACCCTCGCCACCGGCAACCGCGTGCTCTGCTCGCTGCTCGAAGGCCTGTCCACGCCGACGATGCGCGCGCGGGTGTGGCGCGGATTGACCGAGCCCGCCGCGCTGGAGCGCACCCTCTCCGAACACGCCGCGATCCTGGAGGCGCTGGAGGCGGGCGACGCCGAGGCGGCCCGCGCGTGGTCCACCGTGCACATCGCAAATGTCGAACGGTGGCTGGCTTCCGTTCTCTGACACGTTCCCTCCCGGTTCATCTCCGTTTCTCGCCGAATTAGTGTGCGAATGTAAGTATCGGTTGTTCGCCGGACCTGCCGACGGACAGTCGAAGGAGACGTACGAGTGGAAGCGATATCCCGTCGTTCGCTGCTGCGCGGGGCCACGGCCGGCGGACTCGTCCTCGCCGCCGGGCCGACCATCTGACTTCAGCCCGCCGTCGCGGGCACTGTCGATCCCGAGCAGCTGCACCTCCAGTTCGGGCAGGACGCCGCGACCGAGATGACCGTCTCCTGGGCCACGGCGGGCTCCGTCAGCCGTCCGCGGCTGCGGCTCGGCACCCCCGCGGGCGGCTTCGGCCGCACGATCGAGGCCGAGACGCGGACCTATACAGACGGTCTGAACAGCGTCGAGACGATCACGCACTACGCGCGGATCAGCGGTCTGCGTCCGGACACGCACTACGTCTACGAGGTCACCCACGACGGCGCGACCCCCGTGCAGGGCGCGTTCCGCACCGCGCCGATCGGCCGGCAGTCCTTCCGCTTCACCAGCTTCGGCGACCTCGGCTCCGGCAATCCGGTCTGGTCCAAGTCCTCCATCAACGGTGTCACGGCCGTCCACCACCCCCGCGCCGATCGCGTTCGACAGCTTCAAAGCCGTCCGTTCGCGCCGCGACGGCTGGCTGAGCGACGCGTCGAAGAAGATGGCTGTTGCACACTAGCCAGCGCACGTGGGGAAGAATGCGGACATGGCGAACGAGGAGACGAACGAAGACCGCGAACTGGTCGTCGGTACCAGCGCTCTGCTGCTTCAACTGCCGGACGTGGCCCCGCACCTGAAGCCGTGGATCGACCAGTGGCCGCACGACGGGTTCACGACGCACGTCACCATCCTCGTGCCGTTCCTGCCGGACGCCGAGATCGACGAGGACGTTCTCGCCGAGCTGCGGACGCTGTTCGCGGGCTTCGTCTCCTTCGACGTCACCTTCGCTGAGGCCGCGCGCTTCCCCACGGTGCTCTACCTCGCGCCGCGGCCCGAACAGCCGTTCCGGGACATGACCACCGCGGTGTACGAGCGCTGGCCGCAGTGCCCGCCGTACGCGGGCAAGTACCCGGACGCGACGCCGCACGCGAGCGTCGTGTACGACCGGACCGAAGCCGAGTACGAGGACGTGGCGCGGGACCTCGCGACCCGGCTTCCGCTGCGTGCTCGGGCGGCTGCCGTCGATCTGCTCATCTTCGACGGCAGCCGCTGGAACGTTCGCGAGAGCTTCCCGCTCTCCGGGCTCTGACTCAGAGGTTCGCCAGGACTTCCTGGAGCGGGTCGAGGCCGAGCGAGCCGAGGGCGAGCGCCTGGTCGTGGAACTCCTTCAGGCTGAACGCGGCGCCCTTGCGCGCCTTGGCCTGCTCGCGGGCCTCCAGCCAGATCTTCTCGCCGAGCTTGTAGGACGGCGCCTGGCCCGGCCAGCCGAGGTAGCGGTTGAGCTCGAAGCGCAGGACCGCGTCCTCCATCCGGGAGTGCGAGCGCAGGAACTCCCAGGCCAGCTCGGCGTTCCAGGTCTCGCCCTCGCGCCATCCGGCGCCCTGCGGCACCTTCAGCCGCAGGTGGACGCCGAGGTCCACGACCACGCGGGCCGCGCGTAGCATCTGCGCGTCCAGCATGCCCATGTGCGCGCCCGGGTCCTCGAGGTATCCGAGCTCTTCCATCAGCCGCTCGGCGTAGAGCGCCCAGCCCTCGCCGTGGCCGGAGACCCAGCACAGCACTCGCTGCCAGCGGTTGAGCGACTCCTGATTCGCGACGGCGGCGGAGACCTGCAGGTGGTGGCCGGGAACTCCCTCGTGGTAGACGGTGGTGACCTCCTGCCAGGTGGAGAACTCGTCGATGCCCTCCGGTACCGACCACCACATCCGGCCAGGACGCGTCCAGTCCTCGCTTGGTCCCGTGTAGTACACGCCGCCGTCGCCGGTCGGGGCGAGGCAGGCCTCGATGCGCCGAGCCGGCTCCGGGATGTCGAAGTGGACGCCGTGCAGTTCCGCGATGGTCTTGTCGCCGAGATCCTGCATCCAGGCGCGGAAGTTCTCCCGGCCCGCGATCCGCCGCTTCGGGTCGTTGTCGAGCAGTTCCATCGCCTCGTCGGCCGACGCGCCCGGCTTGATCAGCCCGGCCACGCGCTTCTGCTCGGCGGCCAGTCGGTGCACCTCGGACCATCCGTAGGCGTACGCCTCGTCCAGGTCGACGGTCGCGCCCAGGAAGTCGCGCGAGGCCCGGGCGTAGCGCTCGCGGCCGACCGCGTCCTGTTCGACGGCCAGCGGCAGCAGTTCGCGGGTGAGGAATTCGCCGATCTCGGCGGTGGCCTGCTCGGCAGCCTGCGGCAAGCAGCGTCTGTGCGAGCGCCTGGTACGCGGCGGGTACCCCGGCCATCCGGCGGGCGATGTCGAGCTGCGCCTCCTCGCCCTCGGTGGGCATGAGGTCGAAGGCTTGGCGCACCTCGTGGATCCCGCTGGCGAGCACGTTCAGCGCGGACGTGTCGTCGCCCGCGTCGTGCGTCTCCACGGCCAGTCCGAGGCGCTCGATCATGGCGAGGCGGGCGACACGCTCGGCGTCGGTCTGCGGGGTCAGGGCGCTGACGGCGGCGAGAGTCGACCGGTCGTGCTCGGCGCGCTCGTTGTAGCCGTCCGTGGACAGGTCGGGCAGTGCGTCGTCGTGCCCGGCGATGCCCGCGTAGGTGGCGAGGATCGGATCGAGGGCCGCCGAACGCTCGACGTACTCGTCGGCGATCTGATTGAGGGTGGTCATGCACCCAGACCTTAACTGTTCGCTCGGCCTCGCGCCCTACGGATTTAACCTGTTACTTCTCGCCGGACGGCTCGTCGCATTCGTCGTCGGTGCGGGCGTCGATCCCCTGCGGCAGGTCGATCACCGGCACCGGGTCGAGGCCCAGCTTCTGCGCCATCATCGTCAGCAGCCTGTCCTGGGCGACGAGGTGCGCCTGCAGCTGCGCGTTCTCGTGCAGCACGACACTCACGTCGTGGTAGGTGGCCTCGGCGCGCTTGTCCGCCGCGTCCGCCTGCACGTTCTGGCCGACCATGATGATCGACAGTAGGACCAGCTGCAGGAAGGTCTGCGCGATCCAGGCGATCAGCGTGGCCGTGCCGCCGCGGATGGCGGCCGGCAGGCTGAACAGGTCCATGATGCCGAAGGCGTAGGCACACCACATCGAGCCGACGATCTTGGTGATCCGGATCGCCAGCCAGGTGTTGACACGGGCCGCCGCGTTCCCGGTGTTGTGCTGGTCGGCCACCTTGACCGGTCCGGCCGCCTGGCGGGCGTGCACGTGCGGGTGCGAAATGTGCTCGTAGAGGCTGCTCATCGGTGGTGCGATCCCTCCGCTCGCGAGCCGCCGCACACCGGCGGCCGTCATTGGCGCGCGAGTCTATCCCCGCCCACGCGGTGGCCGACTCGGCTGTGCGGCAAGATGGTTGATTGTGACCGCATCGAAGCTTCCGCTGCTCATCCTGAACGGCCCCAACCTCAACACGCTCGGCACCCGCGAGCCGCACATCTACGGCCACGACACGCTCGCCGACGTCGAGGCGCTGTGCGTGAAGGCCGCCGCCGAGTACGGCCGGACCGTGGACTTCCGGCAGAGCAACCACGAGGGCGTGCTCATCGACTGGATCCAGGAAGCGCGCACCGGACACGACGGTGTGATCATCAACCCGGCGGGCTACTCGCACACCTCCGTCGCCCTCCACGACGCGCTGGCGCTGCTGGAGGGCAAGCCGATCCTCGAGGTGCACATCTCCAACATCCACAAGCGCGAGTCGTACCGGCATCACTCCTACGTCTCCTCGGTGGCCGACGGCGTCATCGCCGGCTGCGGCGTGCAGGGCTACGCGCTCGCGATCGCGCGGGTCTGCGCCTTGCTGGGCTGATTCCCCCGACCGGGCGACACGGATTTGACGGTCCCTCAGCCGGGTAGGCACACTGACTCCAGCACTAGTGAAAACGACTTTCAAAGTCTGGAAGCTGAGGGACGGCATCGTGCGGATCGCGTTCGTGGGCAAGGGCGGCAGCGGCAAGACGACGCTCTCCGCTCTCTTCATCCGGGAGTTGACCCGCCTGGGCCGTCCGGTCGTGGCCATCGACGCAGATATCAACCAGCACCTCGGCGCGGCGCTCGGGCTCGATGAGGAGCAGCTCGACGGGCTCACGCCGATGAGTGTGGTACTCCCAGAGATCAAGGACTATGTGCGCGGGACAAACCCGCGCATCGCTTCGGCGGTGGAAATGGTGAAGACCACACCCCCCGGTTCAGGCTCCAAGCTGATCTGGTTCGGAGAGCCGTCGCCGCTGGACAACTTGTGCACGCTGCGGCTCGACGGAGAGCTGGACGGCGCGCGGCTCATGGTGACGGGGGCGTTCGCCGAGCAGGATCTCGGCGTGTCCTGCTACCACTCGAAGGTCGGCGCCGCGGAGCTCTACCTCAACCACCTCGTCGACGGGCCCGGCCAGTACGCCGTGCTGGATATGACCGCCGGCGCCGACGCCTTCGCCTCCGGCCTGTTCACCCGCTTCGACGTCACGTTCCTGGTGGTCGAGCCGACCCGCAAGAGCGTGTCCGTCTACCGGCAGTACACGGATTACGCGGCTGAGTACGGGATCTCGGTGCGCGTCGTCGGCAACAAGGTCGTGGACGACGCGGACGTGGCGTTCCTGCGCGCGGAGGTCGGTGACGCGCTGGTCGGCTGGATGGGGGACTCGCGCTACGTCAGGGCCCTGGATCGCGGGCAGCGGCCCGAGTTCTCGACCTTCGAACCGGCGGGATTCGAGCTGCTCACGCGGATGCTCGCCGAGGTGGACGGTTCGGTGCGGGACAACGCGCGGATGACGTCGCTGGCCCACCTGTTCCACACGAAGAACGCGCTGGCCTGGGCGAACCGTGCCGCGGGAACGGACGTGGCGTTGCAGATCGATCCGGAGTACGTCGGTCCGGCCGTTTAGTCCACGCCGCGTATTCGGGTGACGAAGACCGAGCCGAGGATTGTTACCACGGCCACAGACACGTACAGGCTCGGATACCCGCCGAGGTACGTGACGATCGGGGCGGCGAGCGCGGGGCCGAGGACCTGCGGAGCCGAGTTGGCGATGTTGATGATGCCGAGATCCTTGGCTCGGTCCGCGGCCGTGGGCAGCACCTGCGTGATCAGCGCCTGGTCCACGGAGAGGTAGACGCCGTAGCCGAGGCCGAGCAGCCCCGCGCACACGATCGCGCCGGTCCACGTCTGCCAGGCGGCCAACAGCAGCGCGGCCGCGGCCATCGCGTAGCCGGAGAAGACGACGGCAGGCTTGCGGCGGCCCGAGCGGTCGGAGAGCACACCGCCGATCACGACCGTGAGCAGCGTCGTGGCCGTGTAGACGAGGATCAGCACCAGCAGGCCGTTGTTAGGGTCCGAATATCTGATCTTGTCGCGGAGGAAGTAGAGCAGGTAGAGCGTGCCGAGGGCGTTGCCCAACTGCACCAGGAACCGCGTGCTCCAGGCCCAAGCGAAATCAGGGTGCTGCCGGAAGGGGAAGCGGAAGACGGCGAGGACGGAGCGCGCCTCGAACCTGGGCAGCTGCTCCTTGGGGACGCGCGGGTCCGGATGGCGCAAGATCATCGGCAGTACGGCGAGCGGCACGAGAACGCCGACCGCGAGGTAGCCCGAGATCTGGCCGGTGATGATCTCCGCGACCAGCGCCACGCCGATCACCACGCCGAGCGACTGGGTGAGTCCGACCCACCCGGAGACCAGTCCGCGCTGGCTGACCGGTACGAGGTCGGGGACGGCGGCGCTGAGTCCCGCCTGCATCGTGTTGAGCCCGGCCTGCGCGACGCACCAGCCGAGCGTGACGCCGATGAGATTGTGCTGACCGCTCAGCAGCGCCAGCCCGGCACAGCCGAGGAGCGCGCCGCCCGCGATCCACGGCCTGCGTCGGCCGAAGCGCGAGGAGGTGGCATCGGACGCGGCTCCCGCCAGCGGCCCGACCAGCACGGCGATGAGCGCGCCGATCGCCGTGACGATGCCGAGCGCGGTGGTCTTGTGTGCGGGATCGATGTCCTGCACCTGGTTCGGCAGGAGTTCTTGCAGTGGGCCGAAATAGCCGACGTAGAGACCCAGGTTCGCGATCGAGATACCGGTGATCCACCCGCGGCGGACGCGAATACTCGGCGTCGTGAGCTCGGACGCCACCACAGTCAACGGCTCAGTCCTTCTTCTGGGCGGCGAGGGCGGCCTGGAACCAGTAGTACGAGTCCTTGGGCGTCCGCTCGAGAGTCTGGAAATCCGTGCGGACGAGGCCGAAGCGCTGGTCGTAGCCCTCGGCCCACTCGAAGTTGTCCAGCAGCGACCAGGTCAGATAGCCACGCACGTCCACGCCCGCGTCCATCGCGCCGCGCAGGGCGCAGATGTGCGCGTAGAGATAGTCGATGCGAGCCGCGTCGTGGACCGTGCCGTCCGCGCCGGGCTCGTCCGTCGTCGAGCAGCCGTTCTCGGTGATCGTGATCGGTGGCAGCGCGTCGCCGTAGCGCTGCTTGAGGCCCACGAGCAGTTCGGTCAGACCCTCCGGAATGACCGGCCAGCCGAACGCGGTCGTCGGTGCGCCCTCGATCTCGCGGAACTCGAACGGCAGCCCGGTCGTGGCGAGGTCCGAGGCGGTGATCAGCGTCGGGTTGTAGTAGTTGATGCCGAGACCGTCGATTCGGGTGCTGATGATCTCGAGGTCGCCCGGCTCGATGTACGCGGGCTCGCTCGGCAGTCCCATGCCGCTCAGATCGGGGTACGTGCCCGTGAGGATCGGGTCGTTGAACAGGCGGTTGTGGAAGGCGTCGTAGACCTCGGCCGCCGCCACGTCCGCCGGCTGTTCGGAAGCAGCGCGGACCGGCGTGCAGTTGTTGGAGATCAACACCTCCTCGGCTCCGTTCTCGCGCAGTATCGGCACGGCCAGGCCGTGCGCAAGCAGTTGATGATGTGCGACGGGCATCGCCTCGAACATCAGCGCCTCGCCTGGCGCGTGCATCCCGAACGCGTAACCGTAGGCCAGGTGCACGATCGGCTCGTTGAGAGTGATCCAGCTCCTCACCCGATCGCCGAGTCGGCCCGAGGCCGCCGCCGCGTAGTCGGCGAAGCGGTACGCCGTGGAACGGTTCATCCAGCCACCGACGTCCTGGAGCGCCTGCGGCAGGTCCCAGTGGAAGAGCGTCGGCAGGGGTCTGATGCCGCGAGCCAACAGCGCGTCGACGAGGCGGTCGTAGAAGTCGAGCCCTGCGATGTTCGGCGCGCCGCTGCCGGTCGGCTGCACGCGCGGCCAGGCGATCGAGAATCGATACGTGTCGATGCCGAGCTCAGCCAGCAGCGCGATGTCCTCTGGCCAACGGTGATAGTGGTCGCAGGCCAGGTCTCCCGTGTCGCCGTTCTTGATCCGGCCCTCGCCGCGCACGAAGGTGTCCCAGATCGATAGGCCCCGTCCGTCTTCGGCGACAGCGCCCTCGATCTGGTACGCGGCGGTCGAGACGCCCCACCGGAAGTCGGCGGGAAAGCTGGGAAGCACCATCGCGTATTCCTCGGCCCCTAGACGAATATGAACTCGCGTTCAGAAGAGTGTCGGGCAGCACGTGGCGGCGCGCAAGACTCCGGCGGTGACAGGATGGGGACCATGGAATTGAGACTTTTCACCGAACCCCAGCAGGGCGCGAGCTACGACGCGCAGCTGGCCGTGGCGAAGGCCGCGGAGCGGCTCGGCTTCGACGGGTTCTTCCGCTCGGATCACTATCTCAAGATGGGCTCGGTCGACGGGCTGCCCGGACCGACCGACGCGTGGATCACCCTCGCGGGCCTGGCCAGGGAGACGACGCGGCTGCGGCTCGGCACCCTCGTCTCGCCGGTGACCTTCCGGCTGCCGGGGCCGCTCGCGATCTCCGTCGCGCAGGTCGACGCGATGTCCGGGGGCCGTGTGGAACTCGGCCTCGGCGCCGGTTGGTTCGCCGAGGAGCACACCGCGTACGGCATCCCGTTCCCGGAGGCCAAGCACGCGCTGCTCGAGGAGCAGTTGGCGATCGTCACCGGACTGTGGGGCACACCGGTCGGCGAGACCTTCAGCTACACCGGCAAGCACTACCAGCTCGCGGACAGCCCCGCGCTGCCGAAGCCCGCGCAGCCGCAGGTGCCACTGATCATCGGCGGCGGCGGTCCGAAGCGCACGCCGCGCCTGGCCGCGCAGTACGCCGCGGACTTCAACTGCGGCTTCACCGGCGTGGACGACACCCGCGAGCGCTACGCGGTCGTGGACGAGGCCTGCCGCAGGATCGACCGCGACCCGAAGACCATCACCCACTCGATCGCGCAGGTGCTCTGCGTCGGCCGGGACGAGGCGGAGATCGCCAAGCGCGCCGCCGCGATCGGCCGCGAGGTCGACGAGCTGCGCGAGAACGGTCTCGCGGGCACCCCGGCCGAGGTCGTGGCGAAGCTCGAGCGCTTCGCCGCGGCGGGCGCCGAGCGCGCCTACCTCCAGGTGCTCGACCTGTCAGATCTCGAACACCTCGAGCTGGTCGCCGCGGAGATCCTCCGTCAGGTCTAGCGGCTACCCGCGACGCTCCGGCCTGGGCTTCTCCGGGCCGGAGCGTATTCTCGGGAGATCCTTAGCCGACTTTTTGCCGATTGTCATACCGGCCCGGGGTGAATCTTGCTATAACGGACGCCATGGATTCGCCCGCCCCAGAAGCCTCGCCGCCCGAGCACTGCCCGAGCTGCGCGAGCGCGACCGGGGTCGTATGCGCTGCGTCATCGGCTGATGACGCTCGGTTGCTGGACGTGCGGCTGCCCGGCCGCGTCGCCTGGTCCGGCCTCTGGGCGTGCGCCGCGGGCTGCGCCGTGCTCGGCGTGGTGGCCTGGATCCTCGCCCCCTCGACCGGCTGGTACCAGGCTGCGGGCGTTTTCGTGATCTTCGCGCTGACCTTCGCGCTGCTCGGGCTCAACCGCAGCCGGATGCTCGGTGCCGAACCGCTCGTGCACAAGACGCACGCCCGCGCGCTCTACTGCCGTGCCTGCGAATGCGTGTACTTCAACAGCCGCAAGCTCCCGGCCGGGATACCCGTCGGCACCGCGATGAGCGCCGCCGAGTATCGCAGGAGGCTGTGGTACGCCTGTGGGTTCACGAAGCCGATCTGACCCGCGGCGCCTGCCAGAGCCACAGCAGTACGGTGCACGCGCCGAGCGCGGCGCCGAGCAGGCAGACGCCCGACCAGCCGTACGACGCGTAGATCACGCTGGCGAGCGCCGAGCCGACCACGCCGCCGATGAAATAGCAGGTCATATACGCGGACGTCAGCCTGCTGCGAGCGTCCGGGCGCAGCCGGTAGATCTCCGACTGGTTCGTGATGTGTATCGACTGGCTGGCGAAGTCGAACACCACGATGCCCAGCACCAGAAGCGGAATCGACGTATGCCCGAGCCCGGTCGGCAGCCAGGCCGCGGTCAGCAGCACCGCGGCCGCGATCGTCGTCCGCCCGGCGCCGCCGCGATCGGCGTTGCGTCCGGCGAGCGGCGCGGCGAACGCTCCGGCCATCCCGGCGAGGCCGAACAGGCCGATCAGCCCGGTGGACAGCCGGTGCGGCGGCCCGGCGAGCATGAGCCCGAGCGGCGCCCACAGCGCGCTGAACCCGGCGAACGCGAGCGCGCCGTAGAGCGAGCGGATCCGCAGCACCGGCTCCTCGCGCATCAGCGTGAGCACTGAGCGAAGCAGGGCGCCGTAGCGCAGGTCGGTGGCCGGCGGGGCCTGCGGCAGCCGGAAGCGCAGGGTGAGCGCCAGGATCAGCATCAGCCCGGCGGCGAACCAGTAGACCGAGCGCCAGCCGCCGAACTGCGCGAGGTATCCGGCGACAGTCCGGGCCGCCAGGATGCCGAGCAGCAACCCGCTCATCACCGTGCCGACGACCCGGCCGCGCTGCTCGGGCGCCGCGAGGTTCGCCGAGAACGCGACGAGGATCTGCGCCGTCGCCGCGAAGATTCCGATCAGCGCGGACGCGACGTAGAACACTGACGCGTTCGTCGAGGTCGCGCACAGCGCCAGCGTGCCCGCGTCCAGGCAGCACATCACCGTGACCAGGCGGCGGCGTTCGAGCAGGTCGCCAAGCGGTACGGCGAGGACGAGGCCGAGAGCGTAGCCGAGCTGCGTGACGGTCACGGTCAGGCCCGCGCCCGCCGAGCTCAGGCGCAGGTCGTCGCGCACGTACGCCAATAATGGCTGAGCATAGTAGAGGTTGGCGACGGTGGACCCGATCGCGATCGCGAGCAGCAGCACGGTCGCGTTGGCGAGCGGTGCGTGCGTCGGTTCCGGAGAGTCGGTCAGCACACCACTCGCTCGTATCGGTGAGATTCGGCCGTCCTGCGCATCTGCCGGTCCGGAACGGCGCATCAGTATCTCCGAGAGCTTCTTCGAGGGTCGGGTCGGCGGAAGGAGGAACCAGCTGGTCAGCGGTCGTGGGAACGCGTGGGTCGCCAGGCGGCGGCCGTCGGACGATGACCCCGGCGGCCGTCGCCTGGCCTTCTGTTCACCGCTCCGAGCGGGTCCGCTTGC
>WNGQ01007860.1_pt1 | contig 15444 bp, 11 predicted proteins | sample 5407661 | NCBI WGS metagenome assembly WNGQ01 (sample SAMN13153382, study PRJNA577476) | soil metagenome | isolation source: 60 cm soil or saprolite under Garry oak tree replicate 2 | place: USA:California | collected 2016-06-15 | reverse complement strand
CACGCCCTCACCCACCCCCACGCCCTCACCCACCCCCACCGGCGGCCCCGCACCGCAGTTGCACGTGTCCGGGAACAAGCTGGTGAGTTCCACCGGCGCGCAGGTGGTGCTGCACGGCGTGAACCGGTCCGGCACCGAGTACGCGTGCGTGCAGGGCAACGGGATCTTCGACGGGCCCAACGACCAGGCGTCGATCTCGGCGATGAAGTCCTGGGGCGTCAACGCGGTCCGGGTGCCGCTGAACGAGGCCTGCTGGAACGCCGAGTCCTACGTCAACCCGGCCTACGCCGGGACCAACTACCAGAACGCGATCAAGGCGTATGTCAGCCTGCTCAACAGCAATGGCATGGTCGCGATCCTGGACCTGCACTGGACCGACGGCGCCTACACCGGGTCGTCCGCGGGCTGCTCGTCGGCGCAGGCGGTGTGCCAGAAGCCGATGCCCGACGCGGCCCAGGCGATCGGCTTCTGGTCCTCGGTGGCGCAGGTCTTCAAGGGCAACAACGCGGTCATCTTCGACCTGTTCAACGAGCCCTACGCGTCCCGCGCCACCGGCAGCACCACGACCGGGTGGCAGTGCTGGCTCAACGGCGGCACCTGCGCGGGCATCTCCTACCAGGTGGCCGGGATGCAGAGCATGGTCAACGCGGTCCGGTCCGCCGGCGCCAGCAACGTGATCATGCTCGGCGGCGAGGAGTACTCCAACGACCTGGGCACCCCCGGCTCCACGAGTGACCCCTCGATCCTGAACTTCCTGCCGACCGACCCCGGCCACAACCTGGCCGTGTCCTGGCACTCCTACAACTTCAACACCTGCTCCAACCAGTCCTGCTGGACCAGCCAGGTGGCCCCGGTCATCGCCCAGGTACCGGTCATCGCGGGCGAGATCGGCGAGAACGACTGCGCCGACGGCTACGTCAATCCGCTGATGAGCTGGCTGGACTCGCAATCTGCCAGCTACCTGGCCTGGGCCTGGAACGCCGACTTCAACTGCTCGTCGGGCCCCGGCCTGGTCTCCGACTACACCGGCACCCCCACCGGCTACGGCGCGGGCGTCAAGACACACCTCCAATCCCTGGCCGGCGGCTGACCGCCGGGAAACCCGGCCGGCGGCGGGCCGCCGGCCGGTAGGGTCTTGCTCGCCGGTGGGCGGGCGGGCGTGATCCTCAGGAGGCATGCGTCGTGAGACTCCCTCGGCTGATTCCCGGAATCCGTGCCGTCGTGGTGCTGTCGGCGGTGACACTGGCCGGCGCGTCGCTGGCGACCGCCGCCGCCACGGCGGCCACCCGGCCGGCTGACCGGCCGGCCGGTGCCGTGCCCGCCGGTGCCGCGCCGCACGGCCGGCTCGCACCGGCCCCGGCGGCCGCCGCCTCGGCTGTGGCAGCCCTGGGCGGGACCGCGCCGCGGTTGCACGTGTCAGGGAACGAGCTGGTGGACGCGGCCGGCGCGCGGGTGGTGCTGCACGGCGTGGACCGGTCCGGCACCGAGTACATGTGCGTGCAGGGCAATGGGATCTTCGACGGGCCGCACCACCAGGTGGCGGTCTCCGCGATGCTGACGTGGGACGTCAACGCGGTCCGGGTGCCGCTGAACGAGGCTTGCTGGAACGGCGAGTCCTACGTCAACCCGGCCTACGCCGGGGCCAACTACCAGAACGCGATCAAGGCGTACGTGCATCTGCTCAACGCCAACGGGATCGTGGCGATCCTGGACCTGCACTGGACCGACGGCGCCTACACCGGGCCGTCCGCGGGCTGCTCGTCGGCGCAGGCGGTGTGCCAGAAGCCGATGCCCGACGCGGCCCAGGCCATCGGCTTCTGGACCTCCGTGGCGAACACGTTCAAGGGCAACGACGCGGTCATCTTCGACCTGTTCAACGAGCCGTACGCGTCCCGTGCCACCGGGAGCACCAGCAGTGGCTGGCACTGCTGGCTGGTCGGCGGCACCTGCCCGGGCATCTCCTACCAGGTGGCCGGGATGCAGAGCCTGGTCAGCGCGGTCCGGTCCACCGGCGCCAGCAACGTGATCATGCTCGGCGGCGAGGAGTACTCCAACGACCTGCGGCAGTGGCTGTCCCGCGAGCCGGCCGACCCGGACCACAACCTGGCGGCGTCCTGGCACTCCTACAACTTCAACGCCTGCTCCCACCGGTGGTGCTGGAACTTCCAGGTGGCCCGGGTGATCGCCCAGGTACCGGTCATCGCCGGGGAGATCGGCGAGAACGACTGCGCGTCCGGCTACATCCGCCCGCTGATGCGGTGGCTGGACTCGCAATCTGCCAGCTACCTGGCCTGGGCCTGGAACGCCGACTTCAACTGCAACTCCGGCCCGGGGCTGATCACCGGCTACGGCGGCCATCCGACCGGCTACGGCGCGGGCTACCGGACGCACCTGCGCCAGCTAGCGGCCGGCTGACCGCGAGCCGCCAGACCGCGAGCCGCCAGACCGCGGGCCGCCAGACCGCGAGCCGCCAGACCGCGAGCCGCCAGACCGCGAGCCGCCAGACCGCGAGCCGCCAGACCGCGCGGGCGGCCTCAGCCGGGCGGCAGGGCGGGCCCGGTTTCCCGCCGTACGGCGGCAATCTCGGCCTGCCAGAACGCGGGCAGGGTGCCATAGCCGGGTGGCTCGGGCTCGTCATCGACGTACACGTTGCCGATCCCTTCCCTGGCGGCGCGCGCGATGTCGCTGGCCACATCCGCCGCGGTCCCGGCGCTGATCACCGCCGAGAACCGGCTGGATGGGTAGCGGGCCAGCCAGAACGGGAACCTCTTGCCCCGGAACTGCGACCGCGGGCCGGCGAACACGCCGAGGATGTCGCTGGCCGGCATGTAGCAGGACGACGACGGCGTCACGGTCCCCGGGTCGAGCATGACGATGCCGCCCAGGGCGTGCACGAATCCGTAGAGGGCCTGGTAGTACGGGACGTCCGAGCACGACGTAGGTACCTGGTCGAGCATGACGCTCGGCGTGCCGTACCACAGGACCGCGTCGGTGACCTCGGTTTCGACGGTGACCAGCGGCGTGCTCCCGTAGCCGGTGGCGATGTAGTACAGCGGCAGGACGCCCGCCCGGCGCAGGGCGGTGATGGCAGGCGGCCAGGCCGGGTTGGGCGCGCCGGCGGGCTTGCCGCCGCCGCAGCCTGAGCCGGTGCCGTCCGGGGCGCAGATGTCCACGATCGACGCCCGGACGCCCGGGGCGCCGCCGGCGACCTGCGCCCAGGCGGGGGAGTCCGCCGGGGCGTAGAGCGGGACGGTGATCCGCTGCGGGGCCGGCCCGCCGGGGGGAAGTCCCGCCACGGCGGCGACCTCGGCCGGCCAGAACGAGGGCAGCGTCTGGTAGTCCGGGTCAGGCTCGGGCTCGTCGTCGAGGTAGATGTTGCCGATCCGGTCCGCGGCCGCCTGGGCGATATCGGTGCTGACCCCGGAGGCGCGGGCCTGGCTGACCGTCGCGGCGAACCGGTTCGCCGGGTAGGCCCGCATCCACCCGGGGAACCGGTGGCCCTGGAAGCCCTGCGTGCCCAGCGGGGCATTGCCGGCCCCGCCCTCGGGGCCCTCGAACACCTGGAGGATGTCCGCCGCGTTCATGTAGCACGACATCCCCCCGGTGACCGTGCCCGGGCTCAGCTCGACGGTGCCGTCGCTGGTGACGCTCTTGACGTAGGCGTACAGCGGGCCGTAGTAGCTGGACTCCAGGTCACATGAGGTCCCGGCTTCGTCGAACATGAAGCCGATGCCCCTGCCGTACCAGCCCACCGCCTCGGACACCTCCGCTTCCACGGTGGCGAGGGAGAAGCCCGGGCTGCCGCCCGCGTCGCCGTAACCGGTGGCGATATAGACAAGCGGGGTGATTCCGGCGTTTTGCAGCGCCTCGATCTGCATGGTCCAGGCGGGCGGCGGCTGCTCTTTCCACGGCGTGCCGTCGCAGCCGGAGCCCGATCCGCCGGCCGCGCACATATCCACGATGGAAGCGCCGATGACAGGGGCGTTGCCGGTGACCTGATTCCAGATGGATAGGCCCGGATAGGCGTAGAGCGTGGTGATGATGCGCTCGGCCGACACCAGGCCCGTTGCCCGGCCCGCGGCCTGGCCGGCCGCCGTCGCCGCAGGCAGCAGCGCCGACGTCAGCAGTGACAGGATCGCCGTGACGGCCAGCGAGGCCAACCTTGGAACCCGCATGATCTCCTCGGCCGGGCAGGGCCGGCCCCGGCCGGCATTTCTTGCTCAGGAATGACCGCTCATCCTATTCGGTGAGCCGCCGGCCCGGTGCCTTTTGTTGATCGCCGGTTCCGTGGAAATCTTTGCGGCCTTATATCGGCTATCAGCCGGTTCGCGCGGGTTACTCACTCCCGTGAAAAGGCCGGGCTAACGGTCAGGCAACTATGGACCACGCGTGCCCGTTCCAGTGCTCGGTCAGCGTGTGAGTCCCCGACGATGAGCCCCACTCGCCAGCGGCCCAGCAGTTATTGAGCGAGGCGCAGGAGACACCTTGCAAGAAGGTGAAGGTCGCCCCGGCCGGGTTGGGGGTCGGCTCGACGCCCCATGTCGTGCCGCTCCAGCCCTCGGCCAGGGAGACGACGGGACCGCCCGCCTTGTACTGGCCTACCGCCACGCACGCATCACTGGGGCAGGACACGGCATCGAGACCGGACGTGGTCGCCCCGCTGGGTTTGACAGGTTTCTCGGCTATCCATCTCGAGCTGTTCCACATCTGGCCCAGGGCGAAGCCGCTGTCGTCCTGCCCTACGGCTAGGCACGGGGCCAGCCTGGCGCAGGCGACGGCGGCCAGCCGGCCGTTCGCGGAACTCGGCGTGCTGCGGACCGACCATCTCGTCCCGTTCCACTGCTCGGTCAGCGAGCCAGTGCCGCTACTGGGCGTGGTGAGGCCGACGGCCCAGCACTCGCTGGCGGCCGGGCAGGCCACACCCGACAGCAGGTTCCCATTGGAGGGACTCGGGTTCGGGCTGGGCACGATCGACCACCGCGTCCCGTTCCAATGCTCGGTCAGGGTGGCGGCATCCGACACGCCATCCGCCCAGCAGTTCGTGGCGCTGGTGCACGAGACGGCGGCCAGGGAGGTGCTGAACGACCCGCTCGGGAGCGGGGCGTTGACCTGCGACCATGCCGTCCCGTTCCAGCGATCCGCGAGGGGCAGCCTACGCGGGCTCGAATTGCTGAACAGGTGCCATCCGACCGCGAGGCAGTCCGACGCGGAGACGCAGCTGACGCCGTCGAGTTCGGCGCCGGCGTGGGGGAAGTGCCGCGGGCTCGGGCTGGGCACGACCGACCAGTCCGCGCCGTTCCACCGCTCGGTGAGCGTGCCGCCCAGGCCCCCCGAGACCGAGAGATGATCGCCGACCGCCATGCAGGCGCCTGCGCTGGAGCACGAGACACCGTGCAGCTCGCCGGCCACCACCGCCGCGGCGGGCGCAGGGCGGGCCGCCGCCCCGGCCGCCAGCGGCAGCGACATCATCCCCGCCGCCGCGAGCGTGGCGACCAGCGACGCGGCCAAGCGCCCCGCCCGGCCGCGTGCCCGCCCGGGCCGCCAGATCCGGGAGCCGTCAGCCATGACGAACCACCTCCGTCCGTGCGGGGCATCGGATTTCTTGAGAAGCCTCATTGAGGCTACGGGCGACGGAGGATGGGCGCCAGCCGCCACCGAACCCGGGGCGATTCACATGAACCACTCCCGGTGAAAGCCAGGGTCAGGGACTGGTCACGGTCAGCGCGCGATTCAGGTCGTAGCCCATGAACAGCCGCACCACGTCACCGCTGTGCAGCATCTGGCGGCAGCCGGTCACCCGGTAGACGTGCAGGCCGCCCCTGAAGTTGCTGCCCGTCTGGAGGGTGCCGGGCAGGTCGTTGTTGTAGTCGAACGGCATGGTGCCGTCGTCGGCCGTGGCGCTCGAGCCGTCGAGGACCGCGGAACAGAGCGGGCCGGACAGGGCCAGGTGCATGTGGGTGAGCCGGCCACTGGTCACCTGGCCGGCCGGGTCGAAGTTGAAGGCGTTGATCCCCCAGGGAGTGCCGGCCGCGCTGAGGGTGACCGGCCCCATGCGCCCGGGGAAGCAGGGCGTGGGGAAGGACAGCGACCGCACCCAGCCGATCGGGTTGCTCAGCCCGGTGCCCCTCTTGAACCGCAGCCGCATGCTCCAGGCCGACGCGTTGACCGTGCACTGGATTTCCTGGTTGGTGCGGACGTCCAGGATTCCCCAGAAGTTGTCGTTGCCGACCTGCGCCCGGTACTGGCCTCCCGGGGTGACGGTCCAGGTGGCGGCGCTGGTGCTGGCCGACGCCACGGCGGGCAGGGTGCCGGCGCCGAGGGCCAGGGCGAGCGCTGCGCTGGCGAGCATGACGGCGCTGAGGCGAGCGCGCACGGGGGACCTCCGAGGTTCGCGGGGGTGCGGATCACGGGGCTGGGATCACGAGGTCAGGGCAGCTTCCAGTCGATGGGCGGCGCGCCCTGCTTCTCCAGCAACTGGTTGGCCCGGCTGAACGGGCGGGAGCCGAAGAACCCGCGGTCGGCGGAGTTGGGGCTGGGATGAGCGGATTCGATCAGCGGGATGCCGTCGAGCAGCGGCGCGAGGCTCCGCGCGTCCCTGCCCCACAAGATCGCGACCAGCGGGGCGCGGCCCGTGCCGTCCGGCCCCGGCCGCGCGGCCAGTGCCCGGATCGCCTGCTCGGTGACCTCCTCCCAGCCCTGCCCGCGATGCGAGGCGGGCTGGCCTGGCCGCACCGTCAGGACCCGGTTGAGCAGCAGCACCCCCTGCTCGGTCCACGGCACCAGGTCGCCGTTCGACGGTGCCGGGTAGCCGAGGTCATCGGTGTACTCCCGGAAGATGTTGAGCAGGCTGGGCGGCAGCCGGCGCACGGTCGGCGCCACCGAGAAGCTCAGGCCGACGGCGTGGCCGGGCGTGGGGTAGGGGTCCTGTCCCACGATGAGCACCCGTACCGCGCCGAACGGCTGGGTGAAGGCGCGCAGCACGTTCTCGCCCGCCGGCAGGTAGCGGCGCCCGGCGGCAAGCTCGGCGCGCAGGAAGTCGCCGATGGCGGCGATCCGTCCCGCGACCGGCTCCAGTGCCTGCGCCCAGCCCGGGTCGATGATCTCTCGCAGTTCGCGTCCCGCCATGGGCAGCACGATAGCCCAGCGCCCCCGCCATGATCGGCCTGCGCGGGGGATCGGGCCGTGCCGGCCGGCCCGATCCCCGTGCCCTTGCGCAGGGCTCCCCGGTGCCGGGTTACTTCAGGCCGAGCACCGCGTAGTTGTACATGCCGTAGTACTCCTGGACGTACACGTTGGTGAGCTTCGGGCCGCGGTACAGCAGCGACTTGGCGTACACCTCCGGCAGGATGCCCGCGTCCTTCATCACCTGCAGGTCGATCTGGCTGGTGTAGGAGTTGCGGGTCGTCGCGTTGTTGGTCACGGCCATCTTGGCGATCAGGTTGTTGACGACCGGGTCGTTCAACTGCTCGACGTTGTAGTTGCCGGCCGGGCTGATGGTGTCGCCGGCGGTGATGAAGTCGAAGAACCCGTACCCGTCCGGCCAGTCCGCCGCCCAGCCGCCGAACGCGACCCCGATGTCATGCTGCTCGGTGTACTTCGGCACGCCGGCGAAGTTGGCGTAGTAGGTGCCGGTCGGGTAGCCGTGCAGCGTGGTCTTGATGCCGGCCTGGGACAGCGCCTGCTGCAGCGCGGTGGCCGCCGCGACCTCCTTGGGCCGGTCGCTGCGGTAGGCGATGCCGGTGGTGAACCCGCTCGGGTGGCCGCACAGGGAGCTGCTGCTTGGCCTTGGCCACGTCGCCCTGCGGCTTGGTGGTCGCCTCGTACAGGTCGAAGTGCTTCTGCCCGATGACGTTCGGCGGCGCCACGGTGCCCTGCCCTCACCGTCGTTCGTGGATCCGCCGGTGCCGGACCTGGAGGAGGGCCTGGAGATCGTCCGGGCCACCCCGGTGCGGGTGCTGGCCGAGGAGATCCCCGCGTGCTGGCGCGGCGCCGGCCGCCCGCCGCCGTGGCTGCGCGCCATGTCCGGTGGCGAACCGGACGCGATGGAGCTCGTGATCCGCGGGCTGCGGGACTTCCACCTCGCGTGCGTGGCGCCCTGCTGGCCGCACATTGTCGCGACGTTCCGCGCGGACGTGGCGGAGCGGATCGGCGTCCTGGCCACCGGTGGCCTGGCCGAGGTCCTCGGCACGCTGCACGAGACCCTGGCGTGGCGGGACAACTCGCTGGAGCGGTCGTGGCGCAGCGGCGACTGGTCGCTCGATGGCCACGGTGTGCAGTTGCTGCCGTCTGCGCTGTGGGCCGGGCCGCCGTTGTTCGCCGATCACCCCCCGCGGGCCGGCGGCAACGCGCTCATCTACGCCGCCCGGCGCACGGTCACCGCCGATGAGGCCGGCCAGCCCGGCAACCTCGCCGGGCTGCTCGGCCACACCAGGGCCGCCGTGCTGCGGGCGCTGCGGACCCCGCGGAGCACCACGGAGCTGGCGGCCTGCGTCGGCACCAGCGCGCCGTCCGCCTCCGAGCACGCCACCGCGCTGCGTGCCTCCGGCCTGGTGCAGACGGTGCGGCGCGGCCGCCGGGTCAACCACTCGCTGACCCCGCTCGGCCGCAGCCTGCTCAACGGAAACCTCAACGCGCACTGACCCATGACGCGGGCGCCGGCCCGGACGTTCGCCGGCCACGCGCCAGCGCATGCCGTCCGGACCCGGCCAGCCACGGGGTGTCGTTATGCAGCGGTCAAAGACCTAAAGTTTCCGAAAGCTTTCGACTATGCGCTGCCCGCAGTGGCCGCCCGCGGATGGAAACTTTCATGAGCCTCACGGGTGTTTCCCATGGTTACCGCCCTAGCGGGCCCAGGCCGGTTGTCCTCGAAAGTCTCTCTGGGCTAGCGTCGCGTCCGGTGCGGCCGGCCCGCCAGCGCAGCCGGCCTGCCCGCACGGCGCGAAGGAGGCGATCATGCGCTACCTGCCCCGGCTGCCCGGGCCCGGCGGCACGGCCGGCCTGGCGGTGCTGGCCGCGACCGGCCTCGCCGCCCTCCTCGCCGGCACCGTCGGGTTTGCCGTCAACGGCACCGCGTGCGGCACCTGACCGTCTTCTTTGAGATACGGAGGAACCGTGGCTCACCACCGCACCACGAAACCGTTGGTCCGGCGTGCCGTGCTGGCCGCCGCGTCCGTGGCCGGCGTGATCGCCCTGGCCGCCGTGGGGCTCGTGGCCGGCGCCGCCCCGGCCGCCGCCGCCGACACGGCCACCATCAACGGGGCGACGACATTCCAGGCGATCACCGGGTTCGGCGCCTCGGAGGCATTCGGTGAGGCGCAGACCGTGATGAACGCCTCCTCGTCCGTCCAGCAGCAGGCGCTCGGCCTGCTGTACAGCCCGGCGTCCGGCGCCGGCCTGACGATCTTGCGCAACTGGATCAGCGCGGACTCCGGGTCGACGATCGAGCCGAACAACCCCGGCGGCCCGAACGCGGCGCCTGCCTACCTGCCGATGTCCCAGACCAGCCAGGACGCGGGCCAGCTCTGGTTCGCCCAGCGGATCAAGGCGGACTTCGGCGTGACCAACGTGTTCGCCGACGCGTGGAGCGCGCCGGCGTTCATGAAGACGAACGGCTCGGCCAGCGGCGACGGGGCGGTATGCGGGTCGCCGGGCGCGACCTGCCCCTCCGGCGACTGGCGGCAGGCGTACGCGAACTACCTGGTGCAGTACGCGAAGGACTACGCGGCCGCCGGGGTGCCGCTGTCCTACATCGGCCCGGAGAACGAGGCCAACCTGTCCACCAGCTACGACAGCATGCAGATGAGCCCGTCGCAGACGGCGAACTTCCTCGATGTGCTCGGGCCGGCGCTGGCGTCCTCGGGCCTGCCCACCAGGATGGAATGCTGCGCCACCGAGGGCTGGGACTTCGCGCAGCAGTACGCCGCCGCGATCGAGGCGGACCCGACGGCGCTGGCCGGCACGTCGGTCTTCACCAGCCACGGGTACACGGCCGCGCCCCGGCGCCTCCGGCCTGACCTGGGCGCAGCACATCTATCAGGGCCTCACCGGAGCCGGCCTGAACGCGTTCCTGTACTGGTGGGGCAGCACCACCCCGGCGGAGAACGGTGACAACGAGGGCCTGATCCAGATCAACGGCTCCACCGTGATCCCTTCTGGCCGGCTCTGGGCGTTCGCCAACTACAGCCGGTACGTGCACCCGGGCGCGGTGCGGATCGGGGCCAGTTCGTCGAACTCGGGCGTGGACATCTCCGCGTTCAAGAACACCGACGGCACCGTGGCGATCGTCGCGCTCAACACCGGGAGCAGCGCCGACTCGATCGCCTACTCGCTGTCCGGTACCGGGACGCCGAACGGGGCGACCGTCACGCCGTGGCTGACCAACTCCGCCAGCAACGTGGCGGCGCAGTCGCCGCTGACCGTGAGCGGCGGCGCGTTCACGGCCTCTGTCCCGGCCCGGTCCCTGGTCACCTACGTGGTCGGGACCTCGGGCTCCGGCGGCGGTAACACCGTCACGGTCACCAGCCCGGGGAACCAGTCGGGGACCACGGGCAGCCCGGTGAGCCTGCAGGTACACGCGACCGACTCCGGCATCGGGCAGACCCTCAGCTACGGCGCCACCGGGCTGCCCGCGGGCCTGTCCATCGCGCCGGGCACCGGGCTGATCTCGGGCACGCCGGCGACGGCGGGCACGTCCACGGTGACGGTCACCGCGACCGACGGCACCGGGGCATCGGGGTCGGCCACGTTCACCTGGACGATCTCCGGCTCCGGTGGCGGCGGCACGTGCAAGGTCAGCTATGCCACGCAGAGTCAGTGGGCCGGCGGGTTCGTGGCGGGCATCACGATCGCCAACACCGGCTCGTCCCCGGTCAACGGGTGGACGCTGAGGTTCACCTTCCCGGGTGACCAGAAGATCACCAACGCGTGGAACGGGACGGCGACACAGGGCGGCGAGAACGTGACGATCACCAACGCGAGCTACAACGGCACGATCGCGCCAGGCGGGAACACCTCGCTGGGCTTCCAGGGCACCTGGACCGGCAGCGACGCCGTGCCGACCGCGTTCACGGTGAACGGCACCGCCTGCGCGACCTGATCCCGCCGGCGGCCCGAGGCCGCGGGCCGCGGGAGCGGATTCCCGGCGGGCCTGGTTCGCCAGGCCCGGCGGATTCCGTGGCAACCCGGGGCGAGCACCCGCCGCGATGGCCTACCTTTCCCGCATGGGACCGGTATGGCGAGTCCGGCGCAGTGCCCGGCGGCGCGGCCTGCTGCTCTGCGTGGCGGCGGCGGTCGCGTGCGCCGTGCCGGCCTGCTCGTCCGGCGGCCCGGCCAGCACCGGGCAGGCCAGCACCGGGCACGCCAAGCCGGACCGGCCCCGCCACCACCGGCACGACGCCGCGCCCCGGCTGCACGCGTCGGGGAACCGGCTCGCCGACTCCCGCGGCCGGCCGGTGGCGCTGCACGGGGTGAACCGGTCGGGCACCGAGTTCCTGTGCGTGCAGGGTCGCGGCATCTTCGACGGGCCGAGCGGCCGGGCGTCGGTCTCGGCGATGAGGTCCTGGGGGATCAACGCGGTCCGGATCCCGCTGAACGAGGCCTGCTGGAACGGCGAGCCCTACGTCGACCCGGCCTACGCGGGCGCCAACTACCAGTCCGCGATCAGGACCTACGTGAACCTGCTCAACGCCAACGGCATGGTCGCCATCCTGGACCTGCACTGGACCGACGGCCGGTACACCGGCCCGTCCTCGGCCTGCGCGTCGCCGCAGGCCAGGTGCCTCAAGCCGATGCCGGACGCGGCCCAGGCCATACCGTTCTGGACCTCGGTGGCGCAGGCCTTCAAGGGCGACGACGCGGTCCTCTTCGACCTGTTCAACGAGCCGTTCCCGGAGCGGTCGCAGCACAACGAGGCCGGCGGCTGGGAGTGCTGGCTGCACGGCGGGTCCTGCCCGGGCATCGGCTACCCGGTGGCCGGCATGCAGGACCTGGTCAACGCGGTGCGCGGCACCGGTGCCCGCAACGTGATCCTGCTCGGCGGCCTGGCCTACGCCAACGACATGACCGGGTGGCTGGCCCACGAGCCCGCCGACCCCGATCACAACCTGGCCGCGTCCTGGCACTCCTACAACTTCAACGCCTGCTCGAACCTGACCTGCTGGACCAGCCAGATAGCCCCGGTGATCGCCCAGGTCCCGCTGGTCGGCGGGGAGATCGGCGAGAGCGACTGCGGGCCCGGCTACATCAGCGCGCTGATGAGCTGGCTGGACTCCCAGCAGGCCAGCTACCTGGCCTGGGCGTGGAACGCCGACTTCCCCTGTGCCTCGGGCCCCTCCCTGATCACCAGCGACGCCGGGACGCCCACCCCTTACGGCGCGGGCTACCAGGCGCACCTGCGGTCGCTGCGCTAGCACCGGGTGCCGCGGATCCGGGAGGCGTGCGCCGCGAACCTGCGGCCGGATGGGAACCGCCGCACCGGCGGGTGCGTCTAAGGCAGGTAACGGTCGGCCGGCGCTGGCTCGTTAACCCGCTCGCGACGCCAGCGCCGGTCCCGTCCGTAGCAGGAGGTTTCCCATGGGGCGCACGAGCCCAGTCGTGCGGGCTGGGCTCGGTGCGCGTGCCCGGCACGGGGCGCCGTGGTCACGGCGGTCACCGCGACGGCCGCCGTGCTCCTGGCGGGCTGCGGGACCCGGGTGGCGGACGGGCAGGCGCGGGGCCGCCCCGCGCCGGCGGTGACGGCCAGCAGTGGGCCGGGGTCACGGTGGCCGGGGCGGCCCAGCCGCCGCTGTGGGGTGATGCCGGGCTGATCGGCGCGGCCAGGCGGCTGCTGCGCGTCAAGACGGTGTGGTAGCCGCTCCGAGGTCATGGATGTGGCCCCGGTGCCGCGGCCTCGCGGGCCGCGGCACCAGGGCCACGATCGTGCCGTGCTAGCTCACTTCCGGCCGGTCAGGGGACCGCGGGGAAGGCGTTCTGAACGAGCTGCTGGAATTGTGCGGGGAACCATTGGCCGGCCGGGATGTCGAAGCCGGGGATGGCGTTGGTGGGGTAGGTGTTGCCGTTGCCGTCGGTGTTGGTGCCGTTCGGGTCGCAATGCGGGTCGCCGTGGGTGTGGGTGGCGGTGGGGTAATCGCCGTCGGATTCGCCTGGTGGCTTGATCCAGATGTAGGCGTACAGGTGGGTGAATGAGGAATTGGGGCTGGCCTGGGGGAACGGCCCAAGGCCGGCGTTGTTCTGGTTGCACCAGTCGCCGCGGAACGGCCGCTGGTCGACCTTGGACTGGCTGACGAAGGTGTTGAGGTCGGTCGAGGTGCCCGGGCCGGTGGGCCGGCCGGCGCCGCCCCAGCCGTTGCGGGAGGTGTCGATGAGCATCCCGATCGTGGCGGGGAACCCGGCATTGACCAGGTTGGTGTACATCGCCTGGTTGTAGGTCAGCTCGTCGATGTAGGGGTTGAACTGGTAGAAGTTAGCCGAGTCGACGGGCTGGCCGCCGATGTTCTCGGTCGCGGTCATGTACGGCTCGCTGATCGGGGTGGTGTTGGCGGTGTCGCTGATGAACCCGTCCATGCTGTTGACCCCGGCGGTGGTGCCCGACGCCACCGACTTGAACAGGTTGACCGCGGGGCCCATGTTCGAGGACCACCCCAGCCAGGCCGAGTGGGCGATGTCGACGTAGTTGTAGACGTTCGGGATCGCGTGCAGCTTGTTCAGGGCGTACTGGATCCCGGTGACGTAGGCGCCGCTGGAGTTGGCCTCGGCGCAGGCGGACTTGGACAGGTTGGTGACCAGGTTCGGCAGCGAGTCCGGTTCGATGATCGCGATGACCCGGATGTTGGTGTGGGAGAAATCGGTGAGGATCTGCGCGATCGGGTTGATGTAGTCCTGCTCGTAGTAGGTCAGCCCGTTGTTGCTGACGGTCAGCTCACCGTTGGAGGCGAGCGCGGCGCAGTCCCGGTTCGGCAGGTCGTAGACCACGATCGGCACCAGGATCGGGGTGCTGCCCGACTGCTGGCTGAGCGCCGCCCGCAGGTGCGCTTCCAGGCTCATCCGGCTGCTGTTGCCCGAGCCGCCGTAGATCGCGGCGATGCGGTCCAGCCAGATCCCGGTGGACTGCTGGCCGACCAGCGTCATCTGGGACTTCAGCGTGCCCGTGGCGCCCGCCGCCGAGGTGGCGACCTCCGCGGTGTAATCGGGGTTCACGTACCACGTCGAGCCCGTGAACGGGTTCACGGCGTGGGCTGGCGTGCCGGTGGACCCCGGCGGAATCTCGCTTCCCGTCACGCTCACCGCCGGGTAGCCGGAGGCGCTCACCGTGAACGTGGCGTTGCCCGCGCTGGAGGTGTCGGCGGTGACCGTCACCGGCTGCGGGTAGTTCCAGTTGCTGGGCGTGAAGGTGAGCGCCGCGCCGGCGCTCACCGCCAGGCCCGAGTTGCCCGCGGTCCGCCCCACCGTCACGCTGACGTTGCCTGAGGGCGCCGAGGACAGCGACACCCCGAACACGTCGCTGGTGCCCTGCGCCACGGAGAACGACGCCGGGTTCACCAGCAGGGTCCCGGTGGAGCTCGAGGAGTTCTCGGTCACCGACACCGCGGCGGTGGTGTAGCCGGAAGCGGTGGCGCTGAACGTGGCGGTGCCGGTGCTTGCGGAGTCGGCGGCGATCGTCACGGTCTGCGCCGTGGCGAAGTTGGCCGGGGTGAACGTGAGCGAGCCGCCGGAGGAGACCGACAGCCCGGTGTTGCCCGAGGTGCGGCCGACCGTGACCGTCACGTTCGACGTGGGTGCGGTGGACAGGGACACGCCGAACGTGCCGGTGCCCCCCTGCGTCACCGACAGCGACGTGGGGCTGGCCACCACGCTCGGCGTGGTCGCCGGGTTGACCGTGACCGACACCGCGGAGGAGGTGGCGGTGGTGCCGCTGGCGTCGAACGCCTCCGCGGTCAGCGAATAGGTCCCGGCCGGGACGCCGGACCAGGTGAACGTGTACGGGCTGGAGGTCGCGGTGCCGAGCAGGGTGGCGCCGTTGAAGAACTCCACCTTGCTGATCGACCCGCCGGACTCCGAGGCCGAGGCGGTGATCGGGATCGACGCCGGGGCGGTGAACGTCGCGCCGTTGGCCGGGCTGGTGATCGACACCGTGGGCGTGCCGCCGCCGCCGCTGCCGTTGCAGGTGCCGCCGTTGAGGGTGAACACCGTCGGGGCGGTGTTGGTGCCGGTGTAGGAGAAGTTGGCGCCGATCTGCGTGGAGCCGCCGGTGGCCAGGGAGCCGTTCCAGGAGGCGCTGGTGACGGTGATGTTCTCCCCGGACTGGGACCAGTTCCCCGACCAGCCCTGGGCGATCTTCTGGTTGCCGGCATAGGCGTAGCCCAGGGTCCAGGAGGTGATCGCCGGGCCGTTGTTGGTGATGTTGATCGCGATGGAGAACCCGGTCCCCCAGTCACTGTTCACCGTGTA
>WNGQ01003660.1_pt1 | contig 15449 bp, 16 predicted proteins | sample 5407661 | NCBI WGS metagenome assembly WNGQ01 (sample SAMN13153382, study PRJNA577476) | soil metagenome | isolation source: 60 cm soil or saprolite under Garry oak tree replicate 2 | place: USA:California | collected 2016-06-15 | reverse complement strand
CCCCCTTGGTTGAAGTCCGATGCGATCGGCCCGTTGCCGCCCGCCCCTCAGCATCCCGCCGGCGTTGAGCACCTTTGCGGGCCTCCTTCCGCCTGTCTGACGCGCACGCTAGGCGTGCGGCCGGGAGGCCACGACACGCTACCAATCGGGCCGGCAGATTCAACGAAAAATCGAGATCAGGTGGAAAGCCCCCTGCGCCCTCCCGCCTCGGGTTCACATCCTCCTGTTCCGCGTTATACAGTATGCACTCAGGTAGACTCCGCTTATCCCTGAAGAGAGGTTAAGTCATGTCGAATCCAATTCGAGCTGGATGGATGGCGTTGTGCGGCATCGCAGTGTTACTTGCCGCGGACGTGGTGTGCTTTGCACAAGCACCCGCTGACAATCCGTACCGCCCGGTCAGGGGATTGGCGGATGGAGGCGGCCCCAGCACTCCGGGAGGCGAATGGGCAAAACTTCCAGGCGGCCGGGAGATGGGACCACCGGCTTCGGTGCACGTTGACGTTGACGGAGAGAGCGTCTGGGCCTTTATCCGCTGTGATGAGACCAGCCCGGTGCCGGCCGCAAGGGGCGGTCGGTTCGGTGTCGACTGCATGTATCCTGACGGCAAGCTCAAGCCTCACGACACGATCTACAAGTTTGATCCCAAGGGCAACGTGGTCAAAAGCTTTGCCGCCCAGATGTTCATTTGGCCGCACGGGATGCATATCGACCGCGAGGGCAATGTGTGGGCGACGGATGCGGCCGCCGAAGACGCCGTGGCAACGGCCGCCAAAGCAGGAGTGAAGGCAGGGCACATCGTCCGCAAGTTCAGTCCCGATGGAAAAGTGTTAATGACGCTCGGTGAGCCAGGAGTTGCTGGAAACGATGAGTATCATTTCCGCTCGCCGGCGGGCGTTGTGACCGCCCCCAACGGGGATATCTTCGTCGCGGATGGCCATGGCTCGAACAACCGCATCGTGAAGTACTCGAAGGACGGGAAGTTCATCAAGGCCTGGGGGAAGACAGGATATGCGCCGGGCGAGTTCAGGGTGGCGCACTGCATCGGCATGGATAAGAGAGGCCGCCTGTTCGTGTGCGATCGGTCCAATACTCGGATCCAAATCTTCGACCAGGAAGGGAAACACTTGGCGACCTGGCATCAATTCGGAATGCCAAGCGGAATTGCCTTCTCCGTGAACGACGAAGACCTCATTTATGTCTTCGACTCGGAGTCTGACAATGTCGCCAACCCGGGATTCGAGCAGGGAATCAGGATTGGCGACGCCCTCAAAGGCTGGGTGAAATATTTCATTCTGGATCAGGGTGGTAATCCGGGCACGACAACAGGGAGCGGAGCCGAGTTCGGCACCGTGGATAAATTCGGCAACGTGTTCGCGGGAGAACCTCGGCCGCGCGTGCTGCGGAAATACGTCAAGGTCAGGTAGTCAGTCCACACAGATAATTCGATGGGCTGACTAGAGCACGTTTCGTTCGTTTCGGTGCAACAATACGGGTCATCATGCCGGGGTTGACCCGGCAATCGATCTTCTTCGCATAAAAACATTCATGCGATGGACCCCCGGGTCGAGCCCGGGGTGACGAATGCGGGTGCGCTAGACTCGCGCGACCACTTCTTGCGGCCGTACCGCGTCGAAAAGTCAGGCCTCAGTTGTCGTTTTCGTCGCGGGCATTGGCGCGAATGATCTTTTTTCCGCCTGGGAGCACCGCCTGGAGGAATTGTCCGCCGCGCGAACCATTCTTCATCGGATGAAAAGTCACCGACACCGCATCGCCCGGTTTCACGGAATCGGCCCGCATCCCCATGGTGACCAGCCGCGACGGCGAGCTCAACTCGAGCGCCCATAGCACCGGAGTGCCGGTCTTCTGGTCATTGACCATCACGCGAAGCCATGCGTGCGGATTGGTCCATTCGAATTCCTTCACCGTGCCTTCCAGGGTGACGGTCTGCTCGGCATCGAACATGGCGAAGGAATGATGGGCAACTGCGGGCGCCGCGAAGGCGGCTACCGCGATGGCGGTCAGGCTGACGAGTTTCAAGTTCATGGGCGCCTCCCAAATGATTTGGCCAACAGATGATACATCTGCTAGCATCATACTACAGCACAATAACGGGGTACAAGAGCGGCGGCAGACCCATTGCGCCCGCCGCAAATGGCAGCCTCGAGGGCAAACAATTCACGGGAGGCACCGATGCGTTTGACGGCCTTGGCGATTTTGGCGGGCGCCACGCTGGCGGCGATGACCGCGCCGGCGACGGCGGCTTGGCGCGGCTACATCAGCCATCCCCTGGGCTTCGCCTTTGCGGCGCCCGGCGAGCTCAAGGTGGAGAAGGGCACTTATCGCAGCGCCGTGGCCGGAGCGCACGACACCCTCGTCTACCGCTTCCTCGACGACAACATCGAATACAAGGCGGTGGTCGTCGACCTGACCGACAAGGCCAACGACGCCGCGACGCTGCTGGGCGAGGCCGAATACCTCTTCCAGGAGGGCAACAAACTGCTGATGGATGCGTTTGGCCGCGTCGATCGCCAATTCGGGCGCAAGCTCACGATCGATCTGCCCAACAATGGCGGACGGGCGACGGCGGCGTTCTATTTCATCAATGGCCGCATCGTTTCGCTCCAGGCGACGGTTCTGCCGGCCAATGGCGATTACGATTCGCCGGAGACGGGGCGGTTCATCGACTCGATCTCCTTCTTCACGGTCCGCGCACCTGATGATGCAATCGAGCTCCCGGTGCCGAAGTAGCGGCAAGCAAGGGCGCGTCCAGCGAGCTTGTTTGAGATCAAGACTTGCCGCGGCGGGAAATCGCGCGGCGAATTCAAGGGAGGACTGAAATGCGCAGATCGATAGTGACGGCTTTGGCGGGCGCGGCGCTCGCGATGGCGGCAATGCCGGCGCAAGCCGCCTGGAAGAGCTACATCAACAAGGAGCTCGGCATCTCCTTCATGGCGCCGGGCGAGGTCAAAGCCGCCGTGGGCAACTTCAGGGGCGCCCTCGCGGGCCCGCGCCAGACCATCGTCTACAGGTCCGTGGAGGACAACATCGAATACAAGGTGACCGTGATGAGTTTCCTCCAGGCCCAGGCTGAGGGTGCCAACATTCTCGGGGAACGGGAATACATGTTCCAGGATCGCAAAAAGGTGCTGATGGACACGTTCGCCCGCGTCGGGTCGGGCAAGGATGCAGTCTATGGCCGCAAGCTTGTCGTCGATCTTCCGGACAACAAGGGCCGGGCGACAGGCGCGTTCTACTTCACCAAAGGCAGGCTCATCTTGCTTGAAGCGACCGTGTTTCCGGCCCATGGCAATGTGGCCTCGTCCGACCCCGGCCGGTTCATCGATTCCATCGCGTTCGTGCTCTCCCCCACGGAGCCGGGTGCCGTCGAACTCGAGACTCCCAAGCTCGAATAGAATTCATTCTCGGATTGATAAAGCCGGGTGCGCGTGCCGCGCCAAATGCGCTGGACTAAGCCGGAGCAAGTTAAGCTAGATCAGACCGAACCGCGGCCCCGGACCTACGCGGTCGCGGTGGGGAGATCAGCTGGGATCGCCTCCCTCGCAAGGCTGGGAAGGTTCGGACCACTGGCCTTCTCCCGGAAGGGCCGGCAGCCTGGTCCAAGAATAGGGAGCGGTTCAATTCGTCAATTTTCGCAGAGCGAAACGCACGGGAGGACCAGTTGGCGGAGAGGGAGGGATTCGAACCCCCGATACGGTTACCCGTATGCCGCATTTCGAGTGCGGTGCTTTCAACCACTCAGCCACCTCTCCATACCATTGATGTGCGTCAGCTTTCCGGTTTGCGCCGGTGTGTCAAATAGTCCCCTTGCGACGTGATTGCTACTACGCTCCCTATTTTGGGGCTTCGAGGCGGGGTTTGGCAACCTGAAACGCGGCGCCGAACAGGGAGAAGGAAAGTTCTCTCGGCCGGCGGCATTGCGGTTCGACCTTTGCGGGGGCATTGTGTTGTAGTATTTGACAAACAATCGTTTTGCGCGAACTCATGCGGAGGGGCCAACCATGATCGAACGCACGTTCAGCGATGCCGACTTTGCTCGGCCGGTCGCCGTTTGCGACATCATCATGAAGGGTGGGATTACCAGCGGCGTGGTCTACCCGCTGGCGATCACCGAACTCGCCAAGCACTACCGATTCGCCAATATCGGCGGGACCTCGGCCGGCGCAATCGCCGCCGCGGCGGCTGCGGCAGCCGAATACGCGCGCGACATCCCGGGGAAGGGATTCATGCGCCTGACGCGCCTGCCGGAAGAATCCGGCGCTATCCTGTTCAGTCTGTTTCAGCCCACCGCGACGGTCGCGCCGCTGTTCCAGATCCTCGTCGCGGCGCTCGAGGCCAAGACCATGGCGGCCAGAGTTGCCCGGGTTGGCTGGGCGGCCGCCTGGGGCTTTCGCTGGTATGCTTTGCTCGGCGCCTTCACGGCGGCGGTGGTCGCCTTCATCGCCTGGCGATACGGTGGAATTGGCGGGGTAGCCTTCGGCGTGCTGCTGGCGATCGTCGGCCTCATCATCGGATTGATCGTCGGACTTGCGCGGGCGCTGACGAAACATCTGCCGGCCAACAATTACGGCCTGTGCGGCGGCATTCGTCAGCCAGGCTTCGCAGGACCCGGCTTTACCGATTGGCTTGCCGACCTGATCGACGAGACCGGCGGGCGTGATCCCAGGCGCGATCCTCCGCTGACCTTCGGCGATCTCGCGTCTCCGAGCGGCGGCCGTCCGCCCATTGCGCTGCGGATGATGACGACAAACCTGATGTTGAAGCGCCCCTACACGTTGCCGTTCCAGGATCAGGTCTACACCTTCAAGCGCGAGGACTTTGCCCAGATTTTCCCGCGGCGCATCATGGACTACCTGGTGGCGCATTCCGAGCGGTTCGCGCCGGAAGCCGGCGAGGAAGGCGAGTATTACAAGTTCCCGGCGGCAGAGACCCTGCCGGTCGTCGTTGCGGCGCGCATGAGCCTGAGCTTCCCGGTGTTGATCAGCGCAGTGCCGCTTTATGCCCGCGACCGCACTCTCAAGGGCGATGACAGCAAGAAGCTGAGGCTCTGCCTGTTCAGCGACGGGGGACTGTCGAGCAACTTTCCGATCCACTTCTTCGATCGCATGCTGCCGAACGCGCCCACCTTCGGGATTTCGCTGGGCGAATACGACCGGCGCCGGGATCGAGGCTCAAGCGACGCAGCGGACGCGAAAGCCGTTGGCAACCCATCCCCGGCCGGCGAGCACGAGAGCCGAGTCTGGATGCCGCAGACGGCGCGAAGCGGTCAGCTCCTTCCGATCGAGCCGTTCCACGGATTGGCGGGCTTTCTGGCGCGGCTCATCAACGCCGCCAAGGACTGGCAGGACAGTCTGCAAAGCACGCTCGCGGGCTACCGCGACCGCATCGTCCACATCGATCTCAAGCCCGAAGAGGGCGGGCTCAACATCGTCATGCCGCCGGACCTCGTACGCACGCTTGGCGAATATGGCGCCGAAGCGGGCGTCACATTGCGCGATGACTTCAACTTCGATGAGCATCGCTGGCACCGCTTTCTGGTCGCCATGGATCGCCTCGATGAAACACTCCACAACTTCACCGATGCTTACCACGGCCTGCCGAAGAGCGCCGAATCCTTCGAAGCGTTCCTGACCCGTTACCCGCAGGATGCGGGCAGCTACAAGCAAGCAGCGGATGACCTTGCGCTGTTGCGCGCCCGCGCCGCCGAGCTCGCGAAGATCGGCGAAGCCTGGAGCAGGCAGCCGGATATTCCGGAGGGCAAGCTTCCACACCCCAAGACCGATTTGCGGATCACGCCGAAGCCATAGCGGGAGCTCCCGGCTGACCGCATCCTAGTCCAGGTTGGGGACGAGCTTCTTGACAGTTTCGACCATGGCCGGCGGCGTCGCGTAGAGCGACGCGATCAGCCGCTCCAGGTGCTCCGGCGGGCGATAGGCCATGTCGAGCTTCATTTTCTCCGCCTCGGCGACGAGGTTGGGATCCCGGGCGGCGGCGGCGATCGCCTTGCGCATGATCTCGACGCGGTCCTTGGGCACGTCGGGCGGGAAAACGTAGGGCCGCCCGAACTCCGAGCTCGACAGCACGAAGCGCAGGAGCTGGCGCTGTTCATCGGTTCTGGCGTGGTCGAAAATGGATGGCACCTCCGGAATTTGCGGTATCGCCGCCTCCTCCACCCGGAAGAGGATGCGAAGCTTGCCATCGCGAAAGAGCCGGTCGTAGCTCCGGAATTGAGCATAGGACGAGCACACCCCCTGAACCTCGCTCCGCTCGACCGCAAGCAGGACATCCTGCGCCGCCTTGTATCCCTCGATGACGCGGAATTTGGTGCCGAGCACATGGTTGAGCACCGTCGGCACGATGCTGAGCGTCGATGCGGTGCCCGATCCGCCGACGATCAGCTCATGCGTGAAGAGATCCGCGGCGGTCTTGACCGGCGCGGTGTGCCAGTCGGTGCAGATCCGGCCGGGGAACGATGTCGCGCCGAGCCAGTTGAAGCGGCGCGGATCGGCCTCGATGTTGGGCTGGCCCATCATCGCCTGGCTCGGAAAATTGCGCGAGAAGGTGCCGATGACGGTCCCGTCATGGGGCGCTTGCGCATAGACATAATTGGCCGCGGCGACGCTTGCGGCCGCGGTCATGTTCTGGACGATGACGGAAGGCCGGCCTGGAATGTGTTTGCCGAGATACTTCGCGAGGAGACGCCCGCCCACGTCATGGTCGTTCCCCACCGGGTGACCGACGATCAGACGAAGCTGCTTGTTCTTGTAGAAATCCTCCCCGCTCTCGCCCCAGGCGCCAAATGAAACGCCGGCGGCGAGCGAGAGTGCAATCGCAAACGTCCACGCCTTCGTCGTCACACGGGACCTCTCGACAGCGAGAACCTCTCACGCGCCCAAGGCAGCATGCCCCATGACCGGATCTATTGGTAGCCTTCGCGGCACCAGCGCCAGCCGCCAGCCGCCAGGCCAATATCGAACCGACCGGGGTTGCATTGTCACAGTCCGCCATGGCATCCAACCAATTGAAATATCTCGACTTCTGACGATTGGGCCGGGCCGCTCCAGGGCCCCGCGCGCGGATTTGGGGTGACCACCGCCGGGCCGCCGTACTATCCTGCACTCACCAGTCACCTCAGGCCGCGGGCCCATGGCGTACCAACCGGAATCGGTGTTGCGAATTGATGCGGTGCGGCGCGAGCTGCCCGGCACTGCGCTGGCCTTGCTGATGGTCGCCGCGACCACTGTGGTCGCCTGGGCCTTGATCAACTATCTCGATGTCCGCCGAGGATCGGTCATCTATCTCTTGCCGGTGCTGCTGGCGGGATGGCATCTCGGCCTGGTGCCGGCGCTGGTGGCGGCGGTGGCCGGCGTGCTGTGGTCCGGCTACCTCTTCTATTCCCCCTTCTACAATTATTACGTCGCCCGCCCGGGCGAGATCCTCAATCTGGTCTTGTTCATGGTCGTCGCGGTGGTGACCAGCCATCTAGCCAATTCGATGAAGCGGCAGACCGAGCTCGCCCGCAAGCGCGAGAACGAGGTGAGCGACCTCTATGCCTTCTCGCGGCGGCTCGCCGCCGCTCCCTCCGCCGCCGAAATCTACCGGGCGATCGAGGAACATCTCGCCGCCCTGGTCCAGCGCAGGGTCGTGCTGTTCGGAACCGGCGCCAGCGGCGCCAAGCTGGACGACGCCTCGGTGCCCGAGCCGGTGCGGGCTGCGATCGCGGACACCCAAAGGCGAGCGACGCTCGCGACCACCGTCGGCGACAGCACGCACAACATCTGGCTCGTCCGCCGGGTGTCGCAACGCACACCCGATTTCGGGGTGATCGCGATCGACCTCGGCAACCTGCCCCACGGGGCGGTCGCCGACTTTCGCCAGCGGGTCGACGATGTCCTCTCCGATGCCGCCGCCACGCTCGAGCGCCTCGACGTCGCGCGCGCCCTCAACGAGGCGAAGATGCGCTCCGAGACCGAGCTCCTGCGCGAGGCGCTGATCGGCTCGGTGTCGCACGAATTGCGCACGCCGCTCTCGGCGATCCTCGGCGCGGCGACGGTGCTGCGCAGCTCGCCGGCGATCGAGAGCGACGAGCGTCTGAGCTCGCTCGCCGGCGTGGTCCGCGACGAGGCCGAGCGCCTCAATAATGACATCCAGAATCTGCTCGACGCGACGCGGATCAGCCGCCACCAGATCAAGCCGCAGCTTGAATGGATCGAGGCGGCTGACATCGTCAATTCCGCGCTCGAGCGGCGGCAGCGGCGCCTCGCCGGTCACAACGTCTCGCTCGATATGGACTCGAATCTGCCATTCATCTATGTCGATCCCGTGCTGGTGCAGCAGGCATTCGTGCAGATCGTCGACAACGCGGCGAAGTACTCGCCCACGGGGTCCGCGATCAACGTGTCGGCGAAGCGCAATGGCCACGACGTGGTGCTCGCGGTGAACGACCGCGGCTCCGGTCTGACGGGGGAGGAAAAGGAGCGGATCGGCGAGCGATTCTTCCGCGGCCGCCGCCTCGCGGCCACCACCTCCGGATCGGGGCTGGGTCTGTGGATCGCCAAGGCCTTCGTCGAGGCCAATGGCGGCAGCATCGAGGCGGTCAGCGCCGGCGCCGATCAGGGAACAACCGTATCGATCCATTTGCCGCACGCACCCCAACCCGAGGCTAGTCCGGATGACTGAACCAGCGCCCGTTGTCCTCGTCATCGACGATGAAGTGCAGATCCGGCGCTTCCTGCGCGCCGGTCTCGAGCTCGATGGCTTCGCCGTGCAGGATGCCGAGACCGGGGCGGAGGCGCTCAAATGGGTGACCCTCAAGCAGCCCGATCTCATCATCCTCGATCTCGGCTTGCCGGACATGGACGGCGGCGAAGTGCTCGAACGCCTGCGCGCCTGGTCGAGCGTGCCGCTGATCGTGCTGTCGGTGCGCTCCAACGAGACGGAAAAGGTGCGGCTGCTCGAAGCTGGCGCCGACGATTACGTGGTGAAACCCTTCGGCATGGCCGAGCTCCTGGCGCGGGCGCACGCGGCCATGCGGCGGCAGGTCCGTGCCGCCACCGACGAGCCTGTCGTCAAAGCCGGGCCGCTGTCGATCGACCTCGCCGCCCGGTTCGTCACCCTCAACGGAACGCGGGTGGTCCTGACCCCGAAGGAATACAAGCTCTTGCAGCTTCTCGCCCAGCACGCCGGCAACGTCGTGACCCACCAATACCTGCTCAAGGAAGTGTGGGGATCGCCGCACCTGCACGACACCCATTATCTCCGCATCTTCGTGCGCAAGCTGCGCCAGAAGATCGAGGACGATCCGACCCAGCCCCGCATCCTCTTGACCGAGCTCGGCATCGGCTATCGGCTGGCGATCCCGGACCAGGTCGACCAACCAGCGGCGGAATGAGCATCAGCTCCGGTGCAGCGCGGCGCGGAAGTTTTCCCGTAATTGCGGGTCGTCGAGACGCCGGTAGTTGAACTCGGGTGCGAGCGCGCCCTTCTCGACATGGAGGGTGGCAAAGACCGGCCCCTCCTGTCCGAGGACATGTCCGACCTGTTGCTCGAACGAGGCGAGGTCGGAGAATTCGTGGACCTGCGCATAGCCTGCCGAGCGCGCGAGGCCCCCGAAATCGAGCTCCGGGTCCGGGAGCGGATGTCCGCCGTTTGCCTCGTAGGTGCCGTTCTGGCAGAGGAAATGGACCAGGTTCCTGGGCGCGGCGGCGCCGATCGTCACCAGCGATCCGAGATTCATCAACAGGCTGCCGTCGCCGTCGAGGACGATGACGCGCCGGTCGGGCCGGCCGAGCGCGAAACCAAGCCCGCATGAGGATCCGAGCCCCATCGCGCCGAACGAATAGTAATTGAGCGCGCGCGGCGCGAGCTCGAGCCAGTCGAAGGCCGAGGAATAGACCGGGATGACGATCTCGTCGCTCAGATGGCGCGCGATGACCCGGAAGCAATCGTCTCGCTTCATCATGGCGCGCTAGGATGCCCGCCGCAGCTCGGCCTTGATCGCCGCCCGCTTGGAGGCTGCATAGAGGGCAGGATAGTCGTACGTGAGCGGCCGCGTGCGCTCGACATGGAGCGTGGCGAAGACCGGACCCTGCTCGGCGATGACATGCCCGATCTGCTGCTCGAACGAAGAAAGCTCGGAGAATTCGTGGCAATGCGGGTAGCCGGCCGCGCGCGCGAGCCCGGCGAAATCCACATTCGGGTTGGCGAGCGGATGGCTCCCGTTGGCCTCGTAGCAGCCGTTCTGGCAGACGAAATGAATGAGGTTCCCGGGCGCGGCCGCCGCGATGGTCACGAGGCTGCCAAGGTTCATCAACAGGCTGCCGTCGCCGTCGAGGACGACGATGCGCTTGTCGGGCCGGCCGAGCGCCAGCCCCAATCCGTGCGAGGAGGCGAGCCCCATCGCGCCCATGGAGAAATAATTCATCACCCGCGGGTTGATCTCGTTCCACTCGACCGCCGAGCTGTAGGTGGCGATGACGATCTCGTCGGCGATGTGGCGGGCGAGCGCCTTGAAGCATTGGTCTCGTTGCATCATGACGCGGCGGGCCTGCGGCCGATCAGGATGGCGACCGGTTGCGACTGCTCATAGGCCTTGTCGATCGCCGGCTTGATCTTGGCGACGTCGGAGTCCTCGCTGACCAGATGATGCTCGATGCCCATGGCGTCGCAGATCGGCTCGATGATGCGCACCCCATAACGGCCCGACTGGGTCGGCGGCCGCTCCGGCTCGTGGCCGAGGAGACCGACCATCATGCAGATCGGCTGCTTGTACTCGACCGCAACCGCGCGGATCGCGTTGAGGGAGTCGAGGAAGCCCGTGTACTGGATCAGGATCAGGGCGCGCTTGTCGCAATAGGAGAGCCCGGAGGCGATGCCGATGCACTCGTCCTCCTTGCAGACCCGCACGAGCTTGAGCTCGCGATCGTGCGCGATCGGCCGCAGCAACCCCTGGCTGGTCACGATATCCGGCACCGAGAGCACGAATTCCACGCCGGCGGCCTTGATCGCGGCGAGGATGCTCGAGCCGTGCAGTTCGACCTTGGCGGCCTCGGTTTTTATGGCGGTCTGGGCGTCCATCCGCAGCCTCCCCTTGATCGGCGCTGGATCGTCATCGGCGTTAACGCCCGACAGCTAATGCGAAATCGCGGCCCGCCGCAACCGCCGTGCCGGCCGAGCCGGATTTGCGCAGCGCCCCAGCGCCGACCGTCTGCGCTCTATCGTCACATTGCCCCCTCGCCATGATGGCCCGATGATCCCGGCCCCGGCGGGGGCGTCGGACCGGCTGGCCGGGTTGGTTCAGCAGGCATTAACAAATCTCCTATTGACATCTGGCGCGGGGTCCGATCCCGCACTAGATTCTGCGCATCGGGCGTCCGCCGGTCTGCCGGGCGTGGCGCCATACCGTCCGGCCTCGGCCGGCGCAAAAAGAGGGAACTTCCATGTCGGATTTCGACCGGAACTACGCGGCTGCCACGCGTCGCGTCGGTGCGGACCGGGCGGTGGCGATCGATGCGGGCCTGCGGGCCTACATGATCCGCGTCTACAACTACATGGCGATGGGCGTCGCGCTCACCGGTGTGGTCTCGTGGCTGACGTTCCAGATGGCCGTCACCGAGACCGCGGGACGGCTGGTGCTGACTCCTTTCGGCCAGGCCATCTTCAGCACACCGGCGGTGATCGTCCTGTTCCTGGGCACGCTGGGAATGGTCTTTCTGATCAGCTGGCGCATCGATCGGCTGCAGCCCGCAACCGCGCTGGGGCTGTTCATGCTCTATGCGGCCCTGCTGGGCCTGATGCTGTCATCGGTATTCCTGGTCTATACCGGGGCTTCGATCACGCGCGTGTTCTTCATCTCGGCGGCGTCATTCGGCGCGCTGAGCCTCTATGGCTACACCACGCAGCGCGACCTGTCCGCGTTCGGATCATTCCTGATGATGGGCGTGATCGGGCTGGTCCTGGCCATGCTGGTCAACATCTTCCTCCAGAGCTCCGGGCTCGACTTCGTGATCTCGGCCGCCGGCGTCCTCATCTTCGCCGGCCTGACCGCCTGGGACACCCAGAGGATCAAGGAAATGTACGACCCGATGGAGGACGGCACCTTGGTCGGCCGCAAGGCCGTGATGGGCGCGCTCTCGCTCTATCTCGACTTCATCAACCTGTTCCTGTTCCTGCTGCGTTTCCTCGGCGACCGGCGCTGAGCAGCCAGCACGGAATTGCCTTTCCGCGCCCCGGCGATGAGCCGGGGCGCGGTTTTTTCGGACGACGGACGACAGACATCGAACGACGGAAGGAATACTCTTCTTCAGTCATCTGTCGTCCATCTTCCGTCGTCCGCGCTAATGTCCAACCTTTCGATCCGCCCCCTTCAGCCGCGTGATACCGCGGCAATCACGGGCATTTATGCCGATGCGGTGCGGCACGGCACCGCCTCGTTCGAGATCGAGCCGCCGGACGAAAAGGAAATGTTGACCCGCCGCGATGTCCTCCTCGCCGGCGGATATCCCTTCCTGGTGGCAGAGCTCGGCGGCGCTGTCGTCGGCTACGCCTATGCCGGGCCCTATCGCGCGCGGCCTGCCTATCGCTGGACCATCGAGGATTCGATCTACATCGCGCCGCAAGCGCAACGGCGCGGCCTCGGCCGTGCGCTGCTCGCGCGCCTGATCACGGAGGCCGAAGCGCGCGGCTTCCGGCAGATGATCGCGGTGATCGGCGATTCGGCTCAGACCCCCTCGATCGCGCTGCACGCGTCCGCCGGGTTCCGGCTCGTCGGCACCTTCGAGGCGGTCGGTTTCAAGTTCGGCCGCTGGCTCGACACAGTGCTGATGCAGCGATTGCTCGGCCCCGGCGCGACGACGGCGCCTTGATCGGCAGCAGCTTCGTAGGTTGGGTCGAGCTTTTCGCGAGACCCAACAGCCGCGAACGCGCATGGATGTTGGGTCTCGCAAGCTCGACCCAACCCCTGTTATCCCGCGACTACGCTCAGCGACCTGTCGATCGCGCGCAGCACGCGGTCGAGCTCGTGGCCGCGGCGCACGATCAGCCCGGTCGCCGAGATCACGCTATAGGCGCCCTGCCGGCGGGCGATGCGCGGATGCTTCTCGATACGGTAGATCGGGATTTCCGACGCGCGCCGAAAGACGGAGAAGACCGCGCGGTCGCGCAGGAAGTCGATGGCATAATCACGCCATTCACCGGCCGCGACCTTGCGGCCATAGAGGCCAAAAATGCGGTCGAGCTCGCGGCGGTCGAAAGTCACTTGGCTTGCGGGGGCGAGGGGCGGTGCGCCTGGGGCCTCGCCCCCATGGAACTGGCTCGGTTCGGTTTCGCCTGGCCCAAAGCTCATCGGCGCCTCCTTCTGTGACGACCTCATGATTGCGCCGGACGTGGGCGGCGGCAAGAGGCATGACGGAAGCATGATGGGGATGGGGCCAACGAGGTGGCGCTGATTCGGCCACCCGACAGGCGGCCAAGCTGCGACATATTGCCCATAAACGCTCACGGATTCGTTAATGGAATCATAATGCTGCCCGAATTCGAACAAGCGCAGGCCAAGCTGGATTGCGAGATCAAACCCTGTTGCCTCAGGGCCCGGTCTGCTTCCGAGCACCGGATTCCTCAGCCCCCCAGCCCCCCGGGGTTTGGAACGGACCGGGCCCAAGAGTTGTGCGTCAAAAGTTACGCGTACGGTTCAATCCCCAATGTTCTCAAGGGCCGGCGAAAGCCGGCCCCTTTTTTCGCTCCCGAGCTGCGCGAGATTTGAGCGAAAATAATTTCCGCCACCTTATGTTGGCGGCGTTTTAGTTGCGGCGTTTTACTTGAGCGCGGCGACTGCCGCTTACTTGAGCGCGACGACCGCCGCGCCGAGGATCGCGGCCGGCTTCTCGACCGTGCCGGTCTGCACCATCACGGCGGCGCCGTCGATGCCTTCGCCGGCAAGCTTGTCCAGCGGGACCATCCAGGTATTGGCGCTGCCGTTCCAGGCGTCGAGCTTCAGCCAGCGGCGGGCCACGTTGTGATAGGTGATGGTCTTGCCGTGGTTCTCGCCCCGCTTGATGGCGACGGTGACCGCCTTGGCGATCCCGCAGAGCCAGACCTCCGCAAGCAGGTGGGCATCGTCGCGCGCCGGCACCGCCACGCTCAGGCGGCCGTCGGCGATCGAGAGCGTCACCGGGAGGGAGAGCGTCGCCGGGTTCTGGCGGCTTTTCACGATCGCGCGCTCGATCGCATCCCGGTCGCTGCCGAGAGCATGCACGCTGCCGTTCACCACCATCTGTGGGGTGTAGACCTCGCGGTCGCCGCGGACCTTCGAATAGGCGCGCTGGCGGGCCGAGTTGCGCGGATCGGCAAGCGTGTCCTTCCAGCCGAGATAGTCCCAGTAGTCGATCGGCAGGCTGATCGGGACCAGCGAAGGATCAGAGGCGAATTCGCCGATCAGCTTGTCGGCGGGCGGGCAGGACGAGCAGCCCTGGCTGGTGAACAGCTCGATCATCGCGCGGATCTCGGTCGCGGATGCGAGCGGGGCCGCCGAGGACGAGCAGACGACGACCATCGCATAAGCGAGGCAACGACCTACCATTCCGATCTCCACGCGTTGAGGCCCCATCCGCGTTGTCCCCACCCCGCGCCGAAACCATAGAGAGCCGCGCGATCAACCGCCACTCACTTCGAGGTGAGGCGGGGTCAGGAGGCCACCAACTGGCGCAGGACATAATGCAGGATGCCGCCGTGCTTGAAATAGTCGAGCTCGTCGAGCGTATCGATGCGGCAGACCAGCGGGACGCGCTTGAGCCCGCCGTCGGAGGCGACGATCTCGGCAAAAAGCCGCTGGCGCGGCTTGAGTTCCCCGTGCAGGCCACGGATCGTGACCTGCTCGTCGCCCCTCAGCCCGAGGGACTGCCAGGACGTACCCTCTTCGAATACCAGCGGCAGTACGCCCATGCCGATGAGATTGGAGCGGTGGATGCGCTCGAACGATTGGCAGATGACCGCGCGGATGCCGAGGAGGTTGGCGCCCTTGGCCGCCCAGTCGCGCGAGGAGCCGGAGCCGTATTCCTTGCCGGCGAAGACGACCAGCGGAATCTTTTGCTCCTTGTAGCGCATGGCCGCGTCGTAGATCGCCATCCGCTCGCGCGAAGGATAGTGGATGGTCATGCCGCCCTCGACGACGGGCACCATCTGGTTTTTCAGGCGGATATTGGCGAAGGTGCCGCGCATCATCACATCGTGACTGCCGCGGCGCGTGCCGTACTGGTTGAAGTCGGGTGGCTTGACCTTGTGGGCGACGAGGTACTTGCCGGCCGGCGAATCGAGCTTGATCGAGCCCGCCGGCGAGATGTGGTCGGTGGTGATCGAATCGAGCAACAGCACCAGCACGCGGGCATCGACGATGTCGGTGAGCGGCGCCGGGTGGCGGCCCATGCCGACGAAAT
>WNGQ01020782.1_pt1 | contig 15451 bp, 20 predicted proteins | sample 5407661 | NCBI WGS metagenome assembly WNGQ01 (sample SAMN13153382, study PRJNA577476) | soil metagenome | isolation source: 60 cm soil or saprolite under Garry oak tree replicate 2 | place: USA:California | collected 2016-06-15 | reverse complement strand
CGGGTGAAAGTCCCGCCCGGGAACTGTTCGCTCCACCCGGTAGCAATCGGAGCGGCGGTGAAGGCAACGAAGCCGTCGGAGCCTCCGGTGTAGAGGGTCGCGTAGGCGACTTGGCGAGCATGCAGGCCGTAACGTGAGTAAACGCTGAGCAGGCCTCGAAACGATTAATGCAGGAGCCGACCCACCGTGATTTTGGGAAAGGCCGACGTTGATGGAAAAGTACGAGCGAATAAGTTCCATCAAACCTGCCGGGGTAATGGCGACGGCATGTAGGCAAAAGGGACCAGCTGCAACACGGGAAACCCTAGTGGTGGTTGCTGTCGTAACCAACTGGCACCTCGCGAGAGTCAGGCCGGGCCACATAGGGTGGCGGAGAGGCCCGTACGAGCGAGGAAGCCGGGTAATGCCGGTCGAGCAAAGGGGCCTCAGTTGAAAGGAAACGCGAGAAGCGACAAAGACGGAGGGATTGACGATGAGTCTATCAACCCCAGAAAGGGTTCAGAAGTTGCAGACGGCGTTGCACGACAAAGCGAAGGAAGCGCCCAACTTTCGCTTCTATGAAGCGCCCAACTTTCGCTTCTATGCCCTGTAGGACAAGGTGTACCGCAAGGACGTTCTAGCTTTCGCCTACGAATGCTGCAAAGCCAATGCCGGAGCAGCGGGAGTGGACGGCCGAACGTTCGAGGACATCGAGGCATATGGTAAAGAGCAATGGTTGGACGAACTGGCGCAAGAGCTGAAGAACCGAACCTATCAACCACTTCCTCCGTCACACGGGCGTCACAAATCCCTAGGTCGAATTGGTAAACAATAGAAATCTAAATAGTTTGTGGCAGCTGGACCTGTAAGCCGAATTCTGTCTGCCGGATTGCTCCGGCAGGACGGCCATTCCTCTGGGCCGCGCATTACTGCGCGGCTCAAGCGACCTACCCGAAGGTTTGGCGCACCGAGCCGGCACGCGCCCGGCCGAAGCCGAGCTTCCTCCCTATTTGGTCTTGCTCCGTGTGGGGTTTGCCATGCCCGCTCCATCACTGGAACGGCGGTGCGCTCTTACCGCACCTTTTCACCCTTACCCTGACGTTGCCGCCAAGGCGGTATGTTTTCTGTGGCACTTGCCGTCGGCCGGTTTTGAGACCGGTCTCCCGGACGTTATCCGGCACACTGCTCTGTGGAGTTCGGACTTTCCTCTTCCGCCACGGCGTGACGAAAGCGGCCGTCCGGTCCAGCTGCCTGCATAGACATTATATGTGAGGAATTCGTTGGACCGCTGAATTCGGATTTCGTCCCTGAAAAAGATATCCCGAATTGCGCTACAATCCACAGTTCTTCCCGTAGTCCGGTGCCACAAGGAGGCGAGTTTGGCAAGCCAGGCAGATGTCATTGCAGCAGTGCAGTCAGGGGATGTCGACAAGGTGCGGGAACTCTTGGGGGAAGATTCCTCGCTGGCATCTTCGAGAGACTCAGCTGGTGTCTCAGCTCTGATGCATGCGTTTTATCGGCGCCAGTCACAGATCGCCGACTTGCTGCTGAGTGCAAGCCGGGACCTGGATATTTTCGAAGCCACAGCGGCAGGAAGGGCTGACAAAGTTTCGGAAATTCTGCAGAATGATCCCGCGGCTGCGAAGCGCTGGTCTGCGGACGGATTCACCGCTCTGCACTTTGCGGCTTTCTTCGCACGTTCCGACATCGCGAGAGCCCTCATCCGGCAAGGCGCCGATGTAGCCGCGGTCGCGAACAATCCCATGAAGGTTACTCCGCTGCACAGCGCCGCCGCAGCGCACAGTGGCGAAATTGTCCGTATTCTGGTTGAGAATGGCGCTCCAGCGAATGCCCGTCAGGAAGGCGGATGGACTGCTCTTCACGAAGCCGCGCAAATCGGCGATAAGGAAATGGTGAAAGTTTTGCTGGAGTATGGCTGCGATCCCCATGCCAGGAGTGACGACGGCAGATCCCCCGCGCAGATGGCGGAAGCAAAAGGCAATCAGGAGATTGTGAAATTGCTGTCTTGAACCCGGCCTGGGACTTTGCATCGGAACCGATTCGGCGTTTTTACTCGGAGCCGATCGGATAGCGAGGTTCAAAAAAAAGATCTGCGGTGATTGAAAGGATCCAGCCCACGCAATCGTCAGATTTTGATACTAAGTCGCGCAGTTTTGTCCGGCTTCCTATGCACGAGCTGGAGCACGGCTGCGATCACAAGGCCGAGCACAAGTGCGCCGCCTACAACGTACCAAAGCGCTGGAATAGCGAGTAAAAAGATCAGCACACTCCCGATCGCGAAGACGAGTCCGGGGAAATCACCACCCACCGACAGCCGGTGCATCGTGATGCCTCGATGAGGATGTTCGGGGTATTCGTTCTGCATCGCATTCCCCTACTCCTTGATATGTTACTCCTCTCCCGGGTGGGCCAGAACCGACTCCCTCACACTCCGGGAAGGGCACTGGAATGCCCCACCTTTGAAAGCACAAAGTGAGGCATTCCGAGCTCGTTGCAGGAGGGAGAGGCAGACCCACCCGCTCTCGGTTTAGTGATTCGTCAGCCGCACCACTTGTCCTACGGGCACTTCGGCGCTTTGATTCGACACAAAGACGGTTCCATTGGCGCCGACTGCCACTCCCGCAGGGAATAGCAAAGTGTTGTCGGTCAGCGAAGTGTGAACGTCCGGCGTAGAGAACGGAATCTTCACCACATCGCCGCCGCTGAAGTCCTGAGCCGTAATAAACTCCGAAACGTAGAACGTCCCATCCGGTCCGAACGCGCAGCCATTGATTGGCCATAAGCCCGTTGCCCACGGTGTCGCAATGTTCAGGACTTTGCTGAAGTCGTTTGGATCGGCAGCACTGGGATCGACGCGACACACGATTGCTGACGGCCCAAACACAAGGCTGTCCACTAATGCCAGCGTGCCAACATAAAGAGCGCCATCCGGCCCCTTGGCCACACAGGTCGGCGTCGCATCCGCAATGATGTTGTTCGGGAAGAAGGCGAGGATCTCGTTTGATCCGTTGGGCTGCACGAGGTTCAATGTATTTGCGGCGGCATCCGTGACATAGAGCCGATCAGGAAGAGCCAGAATCCCATAAGGATTCGCATCCGGGAAGTCGCGCGGCGCCAGGTCAAAATGCAGGTTCGTCCACGCGAAGTCGAAATCGCCAACGTTAGCTATGTCGTGAATCTGGCCGGCTTGAGAAAACTTCAGCAGGTGACCCACTGGCGCGGGCAGCCCCGTCTGTTGCGAAGACCCACCGACGATGCCATAGATTCCGCCGTTACCCAAGACTGAGATTCCATCCACCGATTCAACCTCGCCAGGGCTGCCAAATGAGAGGAGCCCGCTGACTACATCTCTCGTGGAGGGATTCGCTGCCCATGGGTTTCTGATTTCGGTAATCTTGCCGGTATTTCCTCCGGAACCGGCTTGCGCAACATACAGCAGTCCCCCCGGACCAAACGCCAAGCCGCGGGGACTTTGCAATCCGTCCAGCACTACTGTGTATGGGCCAGCTGCGAATGCCGGAGTTACGCTGAGAAAGAAAGCAAAAGACACATGCCCAACGAAGCGACAATTTTTTTCATGTGATTCTCCTGGTGTGCAGACCGTTTTTTAGGAGGCTCCGCCGAATCTGAAGCGAACAAGTGGCTGGACGCTCGAGAAAAGAGAGCCTACCCTGACCGAAGCCGAAGGAGGCGGGGATTTTGACTTCAACCACACGCGTGCCGGCAAGATTCCCAGCCCGCTCCTGCCTCAGCGTGGCTTCTTGCTTTTCATCTCCTCGATGCGCGCCTTCACCATCTTTTTCAGCAGGGCGGCGGGCAGAGGCTTGTCCACAGGGAAGTGGATGGTGCCTTTCGACACGCGGAAGTCCTTGAGATCTTTTGTGAACGTCTGGATCACGGACGCAGTCGGGAACAGGCTGCAGTGGTCCGAAAACGCCGCGTACCACATGAGCATTCCTTTATATTTGGGCTCGTCTATTTTGAACCCTGGAATGCGATAGCTGATGACCTCCGTGGTCTCCGCCGGCACCGCCGACCGAATCGCCGCGCGAACCTTGCGCAATGTGCTGCGTGCAGGTTCTGGGACACCCGCGAGGTATTGCTCTACGGTCTTGGGAGCGGCAGAGGTGTTCGCGGCGGCGGGATGCGCCCGCGATGAATTCTTTTTCATATTCAAATCATGATCAGGAAGAGCACGCGTTGAGTCGTACCCTTCCTGATTTAATTTCAGCAGCACTGCTCTCGCTATTGCTTGTCGTATATCGCGGTGCCCTTGACCTTTTTCCCCGTGGGATCGGTTGCGTTAACGGTCACCGTGCGGGTTTTGCCATCGGCCGATACCTTGACCTGACCGGAAATCGTGACCTTCTCGCCTTTCTTACCCTCGAAGGCTAAAGTGTGGTCGTCGATCTTCTTGTAGGATCGCGTGTCTGATGTCGAGTCGCCGGTTACGGGATAATCTTTCCCGTCCACCTTACCCGTCCATTCACTGTGCGTCGGTTTTCCGTCGCTGTCGGTGCCATCGATCGTGACTTTTATGCTGTCATCCGCGGCCTCATACACAACGGTGTTGTTGTGGGGAACTCCGGCGGTGAGTTTCGACTTCGCTTCGTTCAACTTCCAGGTGCCCAACTGCGCGTCCTCGGCGAAACACACAGCTGCTGCCAGCAAACACAGTACAAATGTCAATACACACGTTCTGATTTTCATGCTGCCTCCAGTGCGATCAAATTGTCTGACTGATTTACCGCGCGAATTCTAGTGCGGCAGGGCGCATTGTGCAACTGTGACAGGCGGGGGCTCTGCTTCTCATGAGGGTGCCCAGATCTTGGAAGGTGGCCCGCTCTCCCATCACCAAACGCGAGGGTGCCCCATTTCTCGCGTTCTTTGCGAGAAGTGGGCTTTCAACTGGGAGATGGATTCACGCAGCCCGGCTCTTCATCTTCAGTACTGACCAGTCATTAACAACGACAGTCCCAGTCTCCCCGTAAGCATAGGATCGGAAGCTGCTCCACCTCCACTGATCGGGAGTCTCCACCAGCCCACGTTTGACCGCATTGCGGTGAATGTAGCGCAGCTTCTCGATGCGCTTGCGTGCACTGCACACATTGAAGTCGTAGAAGCGCCGCTGCCAGAAGTGTCTCGGAGGAAGATCATCAAACAACCTGATGATGCCCCATCTCTCGCGCATTTTGCGAGAACTGGGAAACAGACGTCGTACAACTCCCAACTTCAGTGCCTGAATCACCACTGAAGGGTTACTCTTCTCGAACGATTTTCTTTCGGAGGAGGAAAAAAAGAAGCTTGGCCAGCAGTACCCGGTCTTCAGTGGTGGGCACAAGTCGAAGCCCCTTGAGATAGTCATTACAAAGTAGGGCCTCGGTTGTAGTCTAGTGCTGGAAAGCTATATGTAAATTGCACGGAACGCGGTAACGTTGTGGCCGTTGCCACCAACTATGGCCAGGGCAGATTCATCAGCGCCGGGTGCCCACCCTTCGTTTGTTGAAGGGTGGGATTCCACGGTCGTTCTCCGCTTGGGGTTTTCTCGCTGACTCTTCTGTAACTCACGTCGCTGCTCTATTTCTCCGAATCCCGTTCTGTTACGCTAATGACTTCCTAAGGAGATTCGTTATGCAGTCAGCAGAAAAGCCCGTTCTTTATGACAGACTTGGCGGCGTGTACAGCATCGCCACCGTGGTGGACGACTTCATCGACCGAGTGATGGCAGACCCGAGGCTGAACGCAAATCCGTTTGTGGACGAAGCGCATCATCGGGTACCGCCTGCGGGTTTCAAGTATTTGGTTACGGAGATGGTCTGCTGGGCTGCCGGCGGCCCACAAAAATACACAGGCAAGTCGATGGCGGAGTCGCACTCCCATTTGAAGATCACCGGCGAGGAATGGGAGGCATTCTTAGACGACTTCCAGCAGACGCTGGATAAGTTCGCGGTCCCCGCCAGCGAGCAAGCCGAACTGAAAGCTATCGTCGACAGCACCCGAAGCGATATTGTCTTCGATCCGGCGCGGGCGCAAGGCGCGGCATAAACAGAGGCGAAAATCCCAAACGACGGACGACCGTGGAATCCCACGCCTCAAAAAACGGAGGATGGAGCACCCACGCTGCGTAGTGCTGAGTTATTCCCCGTCGTATGCCTGCTTCAATCCTTTTATGTCAATTTTGTTCATTTGAAGCATTGCGTGCATGACCCTGCTTGCTTTCGCAGGATCTTTGTCTCCCAACATCTCGCCTAAAGCAGAGGGAATGATTTGCCATGACAGGCCATATTTGTCTTTGAGCCAGCCGCATCTTTCTTTTTGGCCGCCTTCAGAAAGCTTTTCCCACAGTTCATCTACTTCTTGCTGCGTCTCACAGTTCACGAAAAACGATATAGCTGGCGTGAAGCTGAATAGCGGTCCACCGTTGAGTGCGAAAAAGTCTTGCCCCTTGAGTTGGAATGTCGCGGACATGACTGTCCCTTTCGGTCCCGGCCCTGCTTCTCCATATCGAGTAACCTTCAGAACCTTTGAATTCTTGAAAATTGAAACGTAGAAATTCATCGCCTCTTCGGCGTTGCTGTCGAACCACAAAAATGGAGTGATTTTTTGCATATAGTTCTCCTATTTGCTTTTTGACGCCAATATTTCGGGTTGATCACTTTGTGGAGCGGACTTCAGGCTCTACAAGAGAGTCCATTTTGGATGCTCATCCAAGAGCGACGGTCCGCTTGCCAATCCCGCTAAGCTCCTGCATAATAATTACTTGTCTTAATCCCGCCGGAAGGGTTTGGAAAGGAAACAAGATCAGTGTTAATGATTCGACTGGCGCGCACGGGTGCGCGCAAAAAGCCTCAATATCGAGTGGTGGTGATCGAGAAGGAACGGGCGCGCAACGGCCGTCCGGTTGAGATTGTGGGGACATACAATCCCCGCACCAGCCCGGCCAGCGTGGAGCTCAAGCGCGAGCGCATTGATTACTGGCGCTCCAAGGGAGCCCAGATGTCCAGCCGCGTGAGCAAGATTTTGGGCTTCGCAACGGCTGCGGCGGCCGAGCCGGTCGCGTCTCTGCGGTGAAAAGCTTTTGGTGAAAAGCTTTTGCTTGTCGGGCGAGGACGCCCGACGCTCCATAATCTGCACAAATATGAGTGAACAGACTGCTAATCCGAAGGCTTTGATCGAGCACGTTGCCAAGGCGCTGGTGAACGCGCCGGACCAGGTGATCGTCGAAGAAGTGGATGAAGACGGCGAACTGGTGATCGAACTCGAAGTCGCGGAAGACGATATGGGGCGGGTGATTGGCAAGTCGGGCAAGGTGGCGCGCGCGATGCGCAACCTGCTGCATGCGGCTGGGACGAAGCTCGACAAGCACTTCGAATTGGAGATTCTGGAATAGCTGGGTCAGACGCAGCCGACGCTTTTATCACTCTGGCACGGGTCGCCAAAGTCCAAGGACGCCGGGGCGAAGTTGCCGTCGAGATGCACAGCGATGTTCCGGATCGAATGCAGCCTGGGATGCGGCTTTTCGCGCTGCAGAAAGACAATAGCAGGCGTGAACTGAAGATCGAAGACGCCTGGCCGCACAAGAATTACGTAGTCCTGAAATTTGCTGGCATCGGTTCGATTTCGGAAGCTGAGCTGCTAGTTGGAAGCGAGTTGCAGGTTCCGTTAAGCGAGCGCGCGCCAATCGAGGCCGGTGCAGTATACGTCAGCGATTTGATCGGGTGCGCGGTGCTGGATTGCCGGAGAGAAGATCGGGTATGCGAAGTTGGGATTGTGAAAGATGTCCGCTTCGGTACAGGAGAGGCACCGCTTCTGGTGGTTAGATCGGGAAAGACTGAGTACGAGATTCCTTACGCTCAGGAATTTCTGAAGCAAGTTGATGCAGAGCGGAAGCGCATTGAGATGGTGCTGCCCGAAGGCTTGCTCGAAGTGAATGCGCCGCTGACGGAAGAAGAGAAACAGCAGCAAAAGCATTAACCACAGAGGACACAGAGTTTCACAGAGAACACACACGCAAGAAACTGAATTCCTCTGTGTGTGACGGAGCCTGCCCTGAGCGAAGTCGAAGGGTGGCCTCTGTGGTTAAAGGTTCGGTTTTGCGAATTGATATCGTCACGATCTTCCCGGATTTTTTTCGCGGGCCGCTGGATTACGGAATCATTCGGCGGGCGCGCGAGGCGGGGCTGGTAAAGATTGAAACGCGCGACTTGCGGGAGTTTACCCGCGATCGCCATCGCAGTGTGGATGACCGCCCATTTGGCGGCGGCGAGGGGATGGTCCTTAAGCCGGAACCGCTCTTTGAATGTGTGGAAGCATTGAAGTTGGCCCCGCGGGAAGAACGCGCCGCCGCCAAGCAATCGGTGGTGCTGCTATCGGCGCAGGGCAGGCGGTTTGACCAGAGTCTTGCGTCTGAATTGGCAACGCTCGAACGCCTAGTTCTGATCTGCGGTCGTTACGAAGGCGTGGACGAGCGGGTAGGCATGCATCTCGCAGACCGCGAAGTCTCGATCGGCGATTACGTCTTGAGCGGCGGAGAACTGGGTGCTGCCGTCATTGCCGACGCGGTCGCGCGACTGATTCCCGGTGCGGTGGGAAATGAAGCGTCGGCGCGGCAGGAGTCGTTTTTTGCGGAGCCGGATATTGGGGATGAGGCTTTGTCGGACAAGCTTGCCCTGAGCGGAGTCGAAGGGAGTGTCCGGCCCACACGGGCAGATTCAACCTGCGCTTCGGGAGGATTGCTCGATTACCCGCATTACACGCGCCCTGCGGATTTCCGCGGCATGAAGGTGCCTGACGTGCTGATGTCCGGCAACCACGACGAAATACGGCGATGGCGGCGCCGTTCGGCACTTGAAAAGACGCTGCGAAATCGTCCTGATCTTCTGGATCGGACGCAGCTCAACCAAGAAGTCAAGGAATTGCTCGCACAAATTGCGAGCGAAAAAGTTTAAGAAAGCCAGGAGACGGCCATGTCGAATCTGATCATTGAAAAACTTCTTGCCAAGAGGAAGCGCACAGACCTTCCGGATTTTGCTGCTGGAGATACCGTTCGCGTCCAGGTGAAGATTAAGGAAGGCGACAAGGAGCGCTTGCAGGCGTTCGAAGGCGTGGTGATCGCCCGCACGCGAGGCCCGCAGGCCAGCTTCACCGTGCGCAAGATCAGCTTTGGTCAGGGCGTCGAGCGTATTTTCCCGGAGAGCTCGCCCGTCGTAGACAAGGTTGACTTGGTGCGCTCATCCAAGGTGCGCCGCGCGAAGCTCTATTACCTCCGCAGTCTCCGCGGCAAAGCCGCCCGCCTGAAGGATGTTGAGCGCGATCATGCGACCGCGGCCACGAAGTAGGCTCGTCTCGGGGTTCCCACTCGTGGAGAACCGCGAAGGGTGAGCACCCGGCCTCAGATTGGGTCGTGCAAAAGGGGGAAGGGGGAACTCCACTGTAATCGAGCCGCCAAACTCTCGGCTGCTTGGTTCTATTTACTTGCTTCCACAGCACTGACTGGGAGAACATTTGTAACCAGCCGTGCCCTCCCTAGTTGAATCCGTTACGAAAAGCTTGCGTGGGCCTCTGGTAAGAAATTGGTGGCTGGAGTGGACGAAGTTGGCCGCGGATCGCTGTTTGGGCCGGTGGTGGCGGCGGCCGTCGTGCTTGATTCGAGCTATCGCATCCGGGGATTGCGTGATTCCAAGCTTCTGCCCGCGGAACGGCGTGAAGTTCTTGCCGAACGCATCCGCGAACATGCAGTCGCCTGGGCCATCTCCGCGGTGGATGCCGCCCGCATCGATCAAATCAACATCTATCATGCTTCGCGACTTGCAATGCGAGACGCAGTTTCACTTCTGAATCCTGCCGCCGATCATCTGCTGGTGGATGCCATGCGCCTTGATTGTGACTTGCCGCAGCATGCCATCATTCATGGCGACGCGCTTTCAGCGTCGATTGCCGCGGCTTCGATTCTGGCGAAGGTCGCACGCGATCGCATGATCTGCGAGTGGGACCCGGTTTTTCCGGTTTACGGGCTTCGCTCCAATAAGGGCTATAGCACTCCCAAGCACTTGGCCGCATTGCGCGAGCACGGGCCGTGTCCGTTGCACCGGCAGTCGTTCGCGCCAGTGTGGAATGCACCCGTCCCGCAAGAGGTGTTGGAGTTTATGTTGCAGGATGCGGAGGCCGCGCCATTCGAGCCAGCAGTTTAGGTCCGTGTGGGGACAACCACGCCTTCGCCCTCTGAGATCGCCAACTTGCTCTTGATTTGGTTTGCCAGTTCCTCGATTTTTCTCAGTCGTGTGACGGCACCTCGCTGAGGCCTGGTTCCTCAACCCCGATGCCGCAGCAAAGCAGCAACGCGGTTACATCATCTTTCAGTTCGTCTCTTAGGGCCAATCTGGCGCTATGACGCGTCAGGATTGTCTCCAGTCCGCGCCTCGAAAGCGCGGGGTACGCAATTCACGTAAGATTCTTTCCACGCCGCTAATACCAAAATTTACGAAAAGCGGGACCGCAGTCCCGAGGTGTTCAAACAGAACGTTGGTTGGCTCTGGTTCACCGGTGATCCACTGATCTACTACAACAGCCGAGTACTCTCCCGCGCGCAGGCGGTCACAGCCTTCATGCAGACTCGTCGCCACCTGCACCGGCTCTTGCAAAGCGTGTTCGATTGAGAGAGCGCATTCCTTCGCTCGGTCGGAAGCCCAAATAATAAGGATCATGCAGATGGTTAAGGCAAGCACAGGGCCAAAATTGCAAGTGGCTGCAAAAGCAATGACTCGGTGTGGTCCAAGCCAGATTGACGGTGCCAAACCGGAACCCTTAGTGCCGATCCGGTCACAATTCCACACCGTACTCTTTTAGTTTGCGGTAGAGAGTTGTTTTGCCGATACCGAGCAGTTTGGCCGCCATCAACTTGTCTCCGTTTAGTTTGTGTGATCGTGCCTAGGATGGTTTGCTTCTCCAAATCGACCATGCGCATGATCCTTGTCTCCTGCGCTCTGGTGATAAGTTGCGTGGGGGCGCCGGTAATGTAACTGGGGAGATCGACCGTATGGATGGTCGTGCCGGTGGTCATAGCGCAGCATCGCTCGATGCAATTTTCCATTCTTTGACGAAATGGACTTAGCCGAGATTACCCATCCGGCCTATGGCGGAGAACGATTGATGGCCTGCCGCAATCCGCTATTGGCGGAAGAACGAAGTCGCAAACGAAAGGAACTTTTGCAGGCTACGGAAAAGGAGTTGACCAAGATTGCGGCGAGCACGGAGAGAAAGCGGCGACCGCTGCGGGGACGCAACGAAATCGGCTTACGGGTAGGCAAGATTTTGGGCCGCTACAAAATGGGCAAACATTTCCAGCTGCACATCGAGGACGCCAGCTTCCGCTGGGAGCGCAAGGCGGAGAGCATTGCGCGGGAAGCAGCGCTGGATGGGATCTATGTGATTCGCACCAGTGTGTCGACGGCAGCCATGAGCAGCCAAGAAGTAGTGGGCCACTATAAGGGGTTAGCGGAAGTAGAGCGCGCGTTTCGCAGTTTGAAGAGCGTTGATCTGAAGCTGCGCCCGATTTATCATCACCAACCCGATCGCGTGCGAGCCCACGTGTTTCTCTGCATGCTAGCCTATTATGTCGAATGGCATATGCGCGAAGCCTTGGCACCGATGCTATTTGACGACGATGATCGAGAAGGCGCGCAGCAACTCCGCCTCAGTGTTGTCGCTCCCGCGCAACGCTCGCTGAAGGCGCAGAGTAAGGCGCAGGATAAGCACACCGAAGACGGGCTACCTGTCCACAGTTTTCAAACCTTGCTCCAGGATCTAGCAACCTTGACCAAGAACCGGGTGCGGCTGGCGGAGCAGAGCTTTGACATGATTGCCACGCCGACCGCGGTGCAACAACGCGCCTTCGAGCTTCTGCGGGTTCAACCTCTTTTATAGCTGTACCCAGACGCAAACCGCCAAAAACCGGTTAATGTAAACGAAGTCAGCGGACTACCGCTTTTCGCAATACGGAACTTCGGTTTAGAGATCCAAATTGGTTCCCTGTTTAGGACTGTTGAACCACTTGAATGTGACGAATGAACACGGGCTATTGGGGAAGCTGTGAAAGTAATGGAACGATTTCGGTTGGTTCAGGCCGGTCGGTGTAATCCGGATTGACGGCGGAGTAGATGACGGTGTGATCCTTATCTAAGACGTAAGTGGCGGGGATTGGCAAACCCCAACTCTCTTCTCCATTTACGAACGGCAGGTTCACGAACACGCGGCGGTAGATTTCCTGTTGATACTCCGGTACGCCATAGACAAGCCCGAATTGCTCGGCGACTTTGTTCCCGATATCGCTCAGCAAAGGAAAGTGCAGCTTGTGCTGGTCCGCCATGAGATAAGACTGGTGCACGGTTTGCGGCGAGATGGCGACAAGCGATGCGTGCAATTCCTGCAACTGGGGAACGACGGCGTTCATTGCTTCCATCTGTCCAACACAAAACGGACACCACCGCCCGCGGAAGAAGCAGATGACGAGCCGGCCACTTTGGAGCAATTCGGACGAGCGCACGAGTTTGCCGTCTTGATCGGTGAGTTCGAAGCTGGGAGCCTTGCTGCCGAGCTGAAGCGCGCGCTCCGCGGCGCCGGAACGTTTGAGCTCTTCAACCGCGCGGGCGTGAATGGCCTGAATTTCCGCGGGGACGTACTTCGCGATGAGTTCGCTGTGCTCGGCGTAGATTTCGTGCAGTGACCGTGTGTCAGTCTGCGAAGCCGATTCTTCGAGAGAGCGCCATTTCATAGGAAATCAACTCACGAGCGATGTCATCCCGAACCGGCCCAAAGGGCGGGAGAGGACCTTACGATGCTTGGCACCTGCACCGGCGTAGAGCGGATAACGACTGTTGCGAGTATCTCAAATCCGTCCCAATTACGGCCGCATTAGTGCAATCCGTCGTAGGGTCCCTCTCTCGCTTTCAGCGAGCTCGGGATGACATCGCTGAAAAATTGTTGACATCTGCCGGCTACCCCATCTTCATCCCCGCCATTCGGCGCATGAAGCTGCCTTTGCCCATCTGCTTGAACATCTTTCGCATTTGGGCATATTGGCGGAGCAAGTTGTTGACTTCCTGAACGGTTGTCCCCGACCCGCGGGCGATGCGCTTGCGGCGGCTGCCGTTAATCACGTCGTGGTGGTGGCGTTCGTGCGCGGTCATCGAATTAATGATGGCTTCAACGTGGCTGATCTGCTTCTCGTCGATCTTGTCGGCATGCTTCTGCAATCCGGCGAATGGGCCCACGCTGGGCAGCATGCCCATCAAGTTCTGCATCGATCCCATCTTCTTGACTTGGCGTAACTGTTCGCGAAAATCTTCCAGAGAGAAGCCGTCACCGGAAAGCGCGCGGGCCGCCATGTCCTGGGCTTTCTTCTTGTCTACATGCTGCTCGGCGCGCTCGATGAGCGAAAGAATGTCGCCCATACCGAGAATGCGCGAGACGATGCGGTCGGGGTGAAATGGCTCCAGCGCATCATACTTTTCGCCGACACCGATGAACTTGATGGGAGCGCCCGTGACCTGGCGAATCGAAAGCGCCGCACCGCCGCGGGCATCGCCGTCCACCTTAGTTAACACCACACCCGTAAGGGTCAGCTTCTTGTGGAACTCGTCGGCCGAGCGAACGGCATCTTGTCCGGTCATCGCGTCGGCGACGAACAGGATCTCTTGCGGATTGAGCAGCCGCTTCAGCGACTGCATCTCGTCCATGAGTTGATCGTCAATGTGCAAGCGTCCGGCCGTGTCTACTATCAGGACATCGCAGCCGGAGTTGATGGCCTCGCGCCGGGCTTCTTTGGCTAACTTTTCTACGGTCGCGGTATTCGCTTCGCCGACCTCGCCCTGGTAGATTTGCGCCTTGATCGCCTGCGCAACAACTTTGAGCTGCTCGCGAGCCGCCGGACGATAGACGTCCACCGAAACCAGCAGCGGACGATGGCCTCCATTCTTAAACCAGTGCGCCAGCTTGCCTGAGGTTGTGGTCTTGCCGGAGCCTTGCAGTCCGGCCATGAGTACAACGGTGGGCGGCTGCGAGGCAAACTTCACGCGCGCCGTGTCTTTGCCCAGAATTTCAATCAACTCATCGCGGACAATTTTGATGACCTGCTCGCCCGGCGACAGCGCAGTCTGCACCTGCTGACCTACGGCTTTGGCTTGCACCTGGTCAATGAACTGCTTTACAACTTTGAAATTGACGTCGGCCTCAAGTAGGGCTAAACGCAGCTCACGCAGCGTCTCCTGCATGTTCTCTTCATTGAGAACAGCCTGCCCGCGCAGGGATTTGAAGGTACGTTGAAGGCGTTCCTGGAGGTTCTCGAACATAAAGGTTGAACATATTCTAGCAGTCATGAGGGCGTGGTTCGGACGATACAAACAGTCGCCTACAATCCGGTTCCCCGCGACTCACGAATGGAGACGAACGTCACGCTCCAAGTGATTACAGCCGTAATCTATCCTTGAGAGGCTGGTTGAGAGCACACTATTCCTTCAATTCCTCTTCCCGGTGAAAGTCGAGAGTGAACCATGCGGAGCAGAGTTTCGTGGCTTCTGATTGGGCTTGTGCTGTTTGCAATAGCCGCCTGGTTTATGAGTTGCGCCGCCTTCGGTTGGAGCTCGGTTTGGCGAAGCCAGCATCTTCTTACTGCAAAACGCAGTCGCATTGTGCTGGTCGATCCCGCCCTGGCAAACGATCCCGCCGTGGATGCCGCCAAGTTGACAGTTGTTGGACCTCTGGCGAATGCTATCGAACCAGTTGAGAACGCGCCTGATGCAGGGCAGAATGCCACGCCTCCAACGGCACCGACTGCTTTTGACCACGTAGAGAGGCCCGCGACTAGCAAGCCACTTGGTTTTCACAGTAGTTTTTTGGTCAAGACCTACAGGTTTTTCGAGTTTGTGGTTCCTGCACACACCAGTTCGCCAAGATTTCAGGGCACATTCAAATCGTTCTACGCCGATCGCGGCAAGGGCGGCGCCACCGTGGACGCTCTATTGCTAGATGAGCAGCAGTTCGGTGAGTTCGTTCATGGAGACTCGGGGACCGCAGTCCTTTCGACCGAATCGTCTGCCGCCGGAAGCATAGACGTCGCACTCAACTCCACTGTTTTCGAATCAAAGAAATATTACTTGGTCTTTCGGAGCCCAGATCGCCGCAACCGCCTCGTGAGTGCGGAGTTTACGGCAACTTTTGACTGAGGCCGTCTGAACCTGTTCAGCCCCGTGCACCTGCGGCCCCTCTCAATGCGAGCATTCGGTCGCCGCGATGACCGTATTGCAATGAATCTCCACCGTATCTTCCACGCGTTGCGCATACCCGCCCGCATACGTCACCATCACCGGAATCCCTCGCGTCTTGGCCACGCGGAATACCAATTCATCGCGCTTCTTTAATCCTTCAATGGTCAGTCCCAAGCCGCCGAGTTGATCTT
>WNGQ01011299.1_pt1 | contig 15451 bp, 8 predicted proteins | sample 5407661 | NCBI WGS metagenome assembly WNGQ01 (sample SAMN13153382, study PRJNA577476) | soil metagenome | isolation source: 60 cm soil or saprolite under Garry oak tree replicate 2 | place: USA:California | collected 2016-06-15 | reverse complement strand
GCCTTCGGGAGGCGGCACTCCCCTGATTCAATCGCTCATTACGGCTGCCGATCAATTCATCGTTTCGCGCGCGAGCGGCAAGACGATAATCGCCGGCTATCACTGGTTCAGCGACTGGGGTCGTGACACGATGATTGCCTTGCCGGGCCTGACGCTGGTGACGGGTCATCCGGAAATTGCCAAGAGCATCCTCGCTGAGTTTGCCAAGCACGTCGATCAAGGCATGCTGCCGAATCGCTTTCCTGACGCCGGCGAGGCTCCGGAATACAACACGGTCGATGCGTCGCTCTGGTTCGTTGAAGCCGTACGCTCGCTGTTGCAATACACCGACGACTACGAATTCGTGCGAGCGCAGCTCTATGACACGCTGACCGATATCATGGCGTGGCACGTTAAGGGCACGCGCTACAACATTCATGTTGACACCGATGGTCTTCTTTTTTCCGGAGAGCCGGGCGTGCAATTGACTTGGATGGATGCGAAGATTGGTGAACGGGTGATGACTCCGCGACATGGTAAACCAGTCGAGATCCAAGCCCTCTGGTATAACGCTCTTTGCGTCATGGAACAGTTGGCAGAAAAGTTCGGCCAAAAAGCCATTAAGAAGTCATACAAGCAGATCTCTAAATCCGCGCGCCTGAGTTTCGATCGTCTGTTCTGGAACGAAGAGACGGGATGCTTGTACGATGTTGTTAATGGTGACGAGCGGGACGCTTCAATCAGGCCAAATCAGATTCTTGCTATCAGCCTCGCTAACTCGCTGGTCTCGAAAACCAGAGCCAAAAGTATCCTGCGCGTCGTTGAGCGCGAGTTGCTGACGCCGAGGGGGTTGCGCACGCTTTCCCCAACTGATCCCCAATACCGGGGCCGTTATGAAGGCGACGCGTCTGGTCGTGACAGCGCCTATCATCAGGGCACAGTATGGCCGTGGTTAATGGGCCCTTATATTACCGCATATGTGAAAACGTTCGGAAAAGTCGCCAGCCGAAAGTTTGCCAGCGAGTGGCTAAACAATTTCCAACCACATGTTGAAGAGGCTGGTCTCGGGCAGGTCTCAGAAATCTTCGACGGTGATCCACCGTACACCCCGCGAGGCTGCATCGCCCAGGCGTGGAGCGTCGCCGAGCTTCTATGTGCAGCTTACGAGGATGCTTAAACAAATGCAGGGAGGTCGGGGGCATTCATGCGAGCGACTGCCGTGGCGATTTATCCGGATCTCGAACGTTAAGATTAAGAGAGATTTGACGCCTTCTGCGCCAAGGTGTCGGTCAGGATGGCAAACGTGAACGAATCCGCACGCCACGATCATCATCACGCTCCCAACCGTTTCGCGGTGGTGCCGACGGCCGCGCGGCTTAATGCTGATCCTGATTACACCGGCAAGGGCGTCACAATTGCTTTTCTCGATTCCGGCTTTTACCCGCACGCTGATTTGCAGGAGCCCGATGACCGGATTCTTGCTTATCACGATCTGGCAGCGGAGCGTCCATCACTGAGTCTGCACGACCCCATCGAGTCATGGCAATGGCATGGCACACAGACTTCAGTCGTTGCCGCCGGCAACGGTGCGCACAGCGAAGGCGTATATCGCGGATTGGCAGCCGATGCCGAGCTCGTTCTGATTAAGGCCAGCACCCGAGGAAGAATTACCGAAGACAATATCGCGTGGGGCATTGAGTGGGTGATCGAGAATCGCGATCGCTTCAACATTCGCGTCCTGAATATCTCGCTCGGCGGAGACGAAGACGTTGCCTGTTCGCGCAGCATAATTAACCAAGCGGCCGAGGAAGCCATTAGTCAAGGGATTGTCGTCGTGGCCGCCGCGGGAAACTCCGGCGCGGAGGGGAAGCATTCGATCCCGCCGGCTAATTCTCCATCAGTGATCACGGTTGGCGGATATGATGACAAAAACGATCTAGATCCCTCAACCATCGATCTGTATCACTCTAACTTTGGCCCGACCGCTGATGGCACCGTAAAGCCCGAGATCATTGCGCCCGCCATATGGGTCGCCGCACCGATTCTCCCCGGGACTGAGTTGTACGAAAAGGCAGAAACTCTGTCGCGGGTATTGGCTGTGCCTGATTATGAACTAGGGAAACTGTGTCGGGAGTTGGCGGCTAAATTACAGATCCCTGATCAGATTCTGAGGGCCGGAGCCGGAACGACCAGAGCGTTTCTGGAATCCGTCTTGAGTGAGCAAAAGATCATTGCCGCGCATTATCAACACGTTGATGGGACCTCATTCGCAGCACCGATTGTTACCTCAATCGTTGCGCAGATGATCGAAGCGAATCCGAAACTCACACCGGCGGCAATCAAGAATATTCTTATTTCGACGGCCCATCGCATTGCGCATGCGTCCGTCCTGAGGCAAGGCTATGGAGTGGTCGACGCCCGGCAGGCGGTTTCCCTCGCCAAGACTGACACGCATCAGTGGCAGGCCATAGTTGGCGGACCACCCAGAGTTGAAGATGGCAAGGTGCTGTTTTTCTTTTACGGCGATGAAGCGAAGAGTGTTTCGCTGGCTGGAGAGTTCAACGGCTGGGAGAGCAGCAAGACCAGCTTACAAAAGGACGAACACGGAATGTGGCGGACCGCTATTCCAGCGCCACCGCCGGGACTCTATCACTACAAGTTTCTCATCAATGGCGAATGGTGGCTCGAGGATCCGACTAATGGGATGAAAGCGCCTGATGGCTACGGCGGACTGAATTCAGTGCTGATAATCAAGTGAGATGAACGCGGAGTCTGCGGTAGGAAAACGAACTGCCAGAGCGCGCAGCATGGTGAGTTCTTCTGAAGTAAACGATAATGACATTACAACCAGCAGAAATTGCGGTGGTTCGGGTTTGCAACTTCAGGCGCTAAGAGCAGCTTGCATTGCCGGCAGCTAGACTCATTTTCGATCGAGAGCCGCAAGTTTCTCTACTCGCTGTGCATGCCGTCCACCGGCGAATTCAGTCTCTAAAAAGAGCCGAACCATGAGCGCCGCCCGCTCAGGTTCGATGAACCGGCTTCCGAAACAGAGTATGTTGGCGTCGTTATGCTCGCGCGCAAGCCGCGCGGTTTCTTCATTCCAACAAAGAGCTGCCCGCGCGCCGGGTATTTTGTTTGCGGCAATCGATACGCCTATACCCGATCCGCAGATCACTATCCCGCACTCGACTTCTCCGGAGGCGACGGCACGCGCCACGCCGGCGGCAAAATCGGGATAGTCGACGCTGGCCAGACTGTCAGTACCTTTGTCAATCACTTCGACGCCAAGTCCCAAAAGCTCGTCCTTGGCTTTTTCTTTTGACTCGAATCCGGCATGGTCGCTGCCGATGGCAATTTTCTTTGGTCTCATTATCGGAGAAGCATTCAGAGCTGCGAGGCCGCAGTCTTGTCCACAAACCAAGCTAGCGATCCACTCTCAGGTTGAATCAACTGCGCCGGCAGCTTCGTTGGATCGCGGGCGCCACGCAAGACTTGCGAGAGTCTTTTGGCCTTACCTGCGCCGCTGACCAGAAAAACAATATTCGCAGCGTGGTTGATTGCAGGCGCAGTCAGAGTAATCCGAAAGCTGCCAAATTTCTCGACCCAGTTTGCCACCACCCACGCGCTTTGTTCCGCGAGCGCTTTCGTGCCCGGAAAGAGCGAAGCGGTATGCCCGTCATCACCCATGCCGAGCAGAATCAGATCGAAGCGCGGCCGCGAAGCGCCGTTGAAGAAAGTCCGCAACTCATCCTCATAAAGACTCGCGTTGGTGACCGCGTCACCCTGGCCATTCATGCGATGTATGTTTCGCGGCGGAATGGGCACGCGCGAGATTAGCGCCTCGTTGGCCATACGGTAATTGCTCTCCGCATCGTCTGGTGGCACGCACCTCTCGTCCCCGAAAAAGATGTGAGCCTTTGACCAATCAACCTGGGGCCCGTATGGCTCGCTGGCCAGCAACTCGTAAGTGTGCTTTGGAGTTGAACCGCCAGCTAATGCGACTGAGAACCGTTCACTTGCGTTAATTGCTTCTCGAGCCAACTCGACGAAACGCTCGGCAGCACTGCGCGCAACTGCATCCGCATCGTCAACGACAAGAAGCTTCGCTTCAAAAGTGGACATCTCTCTTCTTTCAATCACGGTTGCTGACATGGATTATTGCTGCGCGAGGATCTCTTCCCACTCGGTATGGATCATGCCGGCGTCGGGCTTATCCGTGCGCGCGTAAGTGTGCGAGCCGAAGAAATCCCGCTGCGCCTGCGTCAGGTTCAATGGCAGCTCGGCCGTGCGGTACGTGTCAAAGTAGCCGATGGAGGCCGACATGCCGGGCACGGGCACGCCCGTGTGGATGGCGGTGGCGACAGCTTTGCGCCAATTTGGTTGCGCCTGTTCGACCCAGGCTTTGAAATCGGAATCGAGCAAAAGGCTCGGCAGATCGGCACGGCGCTGATACGCCTGTTTGATCCTGTCGAGGAATTGCGCGCGGATTATGCAGCCACCTTTCCAGATGCGGGCCACCTCGCCCAGATTGATGTTCCAGTTCCACTTTTCAGAACCGGCGCGAATAAGATTCATGCCCTGCGTGTAAGAGCAAATCTTCGAGGCGTACAGGGCGTCGTGGATTGCTTGAATCATCTCTTTCCGGTCGCCGGTATCGCCGCCGCGCTGCGGTCCTTTGATCTCGGCGCTAGCTTCGACGCGCTCACGTTTGCGCGCCGAGAGATTACGTGTGTCCACGGCCGCGTCAATCGTGGGGCAGACAACGCCTAGATCAAGCGCGATATCGCTGGTCCACTTGCCCGTGCCTTTCTGCCCGGCTACATCGAGCACGAGGTCAACCAGCGGTCGCTTCGTTTCAGGATCCTTCACCCGCAGGATTTTCGCAGTTATCTCGATGAGGAAGGATTCCAGATCGCTGCGATTCCATTCGCCAAATACGTCTGCCATCTCGTCGGCCGACATGCCGAGAATGCCGCGCATCATGTCGTAGGCTTCAGCGATGAGCTGCATGTCCCCGTACTCGATGCCGTTGTGCACCATCTTGACGAAGTGGCCCGCGCCTCCTGGGCCGATGTAGGTTACGCATGGCCCGTCGTCGACCTTAGCGGCAATCGCTTCCCAGATCGGCCGAATCTGTTCGTACGCCCGGCGGTCGCCGCCGGGCATCAAGGACGGCCCCCACAGCGCGCCCTTCTCCCCTCCTGATACACCGGAACCAATGAAGTTGATGCCTTTTGCCCTTAACTCTTTTTCACGCCGCTCAGTGTCCATGAAGTAGGAGTTGCCGCCATCAATGACGATGTCACCAGGTTCGAGATAAGGCAGGATCAACTCGACGGTCTTATCGACCGCCTCGCCTGCCTTGACGAGCAGGATGGCCTTGCGCGGGCGCTCAAGGGCTTTCACAAAGTCCTGCGCCGACTTGGTTCCGACGACCTGTTTACCCTTCGTCCGCGCGACGAAGTTGTCAACCTTCTCAGGGCTGCGATTATAGACGGCAATCGGATAGCCGTTACGCTCGATGTTCAGAGCCAGGTTCTCGCCCATGACCGCAAGTCCAATCATGCCGATCTTGGCACTCTGCGGGATCACGTTGGTTTCAGGTGTGGCCATTGTCTTGTCCTTAAATTAAGAAGCTAAGTCGTCAGACATTTTTATTTGTCAATCGACACGCGGATGAAATCTGATCGCGGACAGTTCTCTTATTTTGCAGTCGCGCCGGCGACAGGCGCAGACTCTCCGATCAGTTGTTGTAAACGCTCTAAGCCGGCGAGCGCGTCGGCGCCGAGGTCGATGCGGATGGCACGGCGGCCACGCGTTGAGAGCGAGCGGAAGTCGCCGAGCGCCTGCGCCTGCTTCAACACGCTGAAACTGTAAGGCTCGCCCGGAATCGGGACGTCGCAAATATCCGGCGCGGTAATTTGCAGAAACACACCGGTGTCCGGACCCCCCTTATGAAGCTGGCCGGTCGAGTGCAGGAAACGAGGGCCGTATCCCGTCGTGGTCGCGCACCTGGTTGCGTCACGCAGGTGGTTGCGAATCGCCTGGATGACGGCTTCGTGTGCCGGAGGCGGCTCGACATAGTTCGACATTGACGGTGTCAACGTCGGGATCGTCGCTTCAAAATAGTCCTCATTCATCGGTCTCTCCTCGATGTAGTTCAGCAGCGCAATGTAGTCACCCGGTCGGATGCGCGCCAAGTGCGCCTTGATGGCGTCGGGGACGTTGTCGGTGCTGAGCTGGGCCCGAGTTCGATCATCGGCGTAGACGGTCAACATGCCGTCGCTGGCGACAACGCTCTGCTCAGGCAGCTTGCCGTCGCGGGAGAAGGCTTCGAGCAGCTCTCTGGTCGCGTCCTTTGACTCTTGAACATTCGGCTGATCGAACGGATTGATGCCCAGGCGCCAGCCGGCAAACGCGGTCGCGATCTCCCAGAGGAAGAACTCTTCACCCAGATCGTAGATGTCGGTCAGCGTGCGATAGACCACCGGATGTCCGTCTGCTTCAAGCGCTTTCAATCTCGCCTCAGTCGCGCTGTCGAGTTTGCCGATGCTGATGGAGACGAAAAACCTATCATTGCCATAGACCGATGGTGGACCAAGCTGTTCCCCCGCGACCGGTATGATGCCTTTGCCTTCCTTGCCCGTGCTTTCAGCGATTAACTGCTCAACCCAAAGGCCGAATGAGGAAATCTTCGGATCCGTGATTAAGGTAAGTTTGTCGCGCCCGGCCTTTGCGCACTCGGCCATAATCGCGCCGAGTTTTGTGCCCGGGTTGTCGCCCGCGGGGACGACCTGTGAACAGGCATGAACGATTCGCTCTGCGCGATCGAGCAGCTTCTTGACATCCAAGCCCATCAGCGCGGCCGGTACGAGGCCGAAATATGAAAGCGCCGAATAGCGGCCACCTATGTCGGGTGGGTTGAGAAAGATGCGCTTGAAACAATCGCGCGTCGCGTCCGCTTCCATCTTGGTACCGGGATCGGTGATGGCGACGAAGCATTCGCCCGGATTCTCTTTGCGCTGCGAGACCTGATCGTACCAGTACTTATAAAACATCAACGGCTCGGTCGTTGTGCCCGACTTTGACGAGATAATGAAAAGGCAGAATCTAACACGAGCAGTCGCGGATAGCCGTCCCGTTCGCCAAAGGTTTGGCGCAAGACTTCGGGGCAGAGAGACGAGCCGCCCATGCCGCAGACCATCACGTGTTTGAACTCACGCACGTTGCGGATGCGGTCGGCGAATTGGACGAGATCTTCCTCGACGCCGATCATCTGGTCAGGTACGGTAAGCCAGCCCAGCGCATTCTTAATAATCTTCTGGTGCGCCTCGTCGTCCTTCCAAAGCTTCGCGTCCTTGCGCCAGATGCGCCGCATCACGTCGCCCTTGTCGGCTTCCTTGATGGCGGTGCTGACAGCATCGCTGTAACTTCCCAGGGACGCGGTCAACCTTTCATGAATTCCGGAGAGGATCGCGTCCCGCTTGGACTCGATGCTTTCAGCCAGCGTGTCGAACGAGGTGACGAAGGCTGCGAGCCCGTCCTTTTGCAATTTCTCAGTCACTTCCTTGATGTCTATGCCGACCGCCCGGAGTTGCTTGAACAACGCGCGGCATTCGCCCAGACCCTGTTCGAGCGTGAGCGCCACTTTGCCGTGGTCGCGAATCGCGGTGTAGGTTGCGGGCGGAACGGTGTTGACCGTCTCGGGCCCGATCAGATTGTCCACGTATAGAACGTCCGAATAATGAGGATTTTTTGTGCCGGTCGAAGCCCAGAGGCAGCGCTGTACCTGTGCCCCCTGAGCTTTGAGATCGGCGAAGCGTTGGCCGTGGAATATCTCTTTGAACGTTTGATAAGCGAGCTTGGCGTTAGCGACCGCGGCGCGGCCTAACAAGCCTTCGAGTCGCGCTTTCTCTTCGGCGGTCTCGGCATGACGCGCCTTGTATTCGAGGTCGGCGTCGATCGCCGTGTCCACGCGCGAGACAAAGAAACTGGCGACCGACGCGATGTGATCCACGGGCTTGCCCTCGGCGGCGCGCCGCTCGAGGCCTTTAATGAAGGCCTCGGCGACCTGCCCGTAGTTCTCAATCGAGAAGATCATCGTGACGTTGACATTGATGCCGCGATAAATGGCCTCTTCAATGGCAGGCAAGCCTTCCTGGGCTGCCGGAATCTTGATCATTACATTCCTGCGGCCAAGGCGTTTGAACAAGCGATCGGCTTCTTCAATTGTTCCCTGCGTCTCGTAGGCCAGGCGCGGACTTACTTCCAAACTGATATAGCCATCGATGCCGTCGGTCTTGTGATAAACCGGCTTAAGGATATCCGCCGCACGCGCGATGTCGTCGATGACCAGCGCCTCGTAGATGTCCTTGACACTCAAACCGGAACTAACCAGAGAACGCAATTGATCGTCGTAGTCTGTTGAGCCGGTTATCGCCTTTTCAAAAATCGTCGGATTCGACGTGACGCCGCGCAAATCATCCTCGTCGATCTTCTTTTTCAGGTCGCCACTGATAAGCAACGCGCGGCGGATATTGTCATACCAGATGCTCTGGCCTAACTTCATAATTTCAACAAGTGGGTTGCTCATGGGTGTTACTCCTCAGACCTTCAGCCAGCTTTCCTACAAAGTTGAAACCCTCTCGATCTCTCGTTTGGCAGTTTCAACCACCGCATCGATCGTGAAACCAAACTTCCTGGTTAGCTCTTTTATCGGCGCGCTCGCTCCGAATGTTCTCATACCTATAATCGCGTCAGTGCTGCTGGCGTACCGCTGCCAGCCGAATTTTGCCCCTTGCTCGACTGTCACTCGGGCCTTGACGGAGGGCGGAATCACCTTGTCTTTGTATTCTTGAGATTGGTATTCGAAAAGTTCCCACGAGGGAATGCTAACCACCCGCGCCTTGATGCCCTGGGAAACAAGTTCCTCGTATGCGCTGACACAGAGCGAAACTTCCGAACCTGTTCCCATCAGAATCACGTCCAGGTGTGCATCCGGTCCCGCGGCATCGGCCAAAATATAACCGCCGTACTTCGTATTCTCTGCGCTTGCGTAATTCGCGCGATCGAGTGTCGGAAGTGGTTGCCGACTTAGAATCAGGCAAGCCGGTTTGTGCTTGAGTTGCATGATGATCCGCCACGCCTCGGCAACTTCATTGGCATCGCCCGGCCGCAGCACAATCAGATTGGGAATCGCCCTCAGGCTGGCAAGCTGCTCGATGGGCTGGTGCGTCGGCCCGTCTTCGCCGACACCGATCGAGTCATGCGTGAAAATATGAACGGTCGGAATCTCCATGATCGCACTCAACCGGATCGCGCCGCGCGCATAATCCGAAAAGATCAAGAAGCCCGAGCCGTAAGGACGAACCTTCGAAAGCGCAAGGCCATTGAGCACAGCCGACATGAGATGTTCACGGATGCCGAAGTGAAAATTTCTTCCCGCCGGAGATTCAGCAAGAAAGTCACCCGCACCGTCAAAGGTCAATCGAGTTTTCGTCGAAGGCGCCAGATCGGCTGCCCCTCCGATTAGCCACGGCACGTTTTTGGCTATCGCGTTCAGAACCTTGGCCGACGCATCACGACCCGCAAGACCTTTTTGATCCGGCGCAAATGTCGGAATGTCCTTGTCCCAAACGTTAGGCAGTTCTCGTTTTTGCATTTTTACGAGATTATCCGCCAGTTCAGGGTACGCTTTCCGGTAATCGTCCAACTTTGTGAACCACTCATCGCGCAGAGCCTTGCCCCTTTCGCCAATGCCGTGCCGGAAGTTCTTGCGCACTTCATCCGGAACCAGAAACTTGGCATCCTCTGGCCAGCCATAGTTTCGTTTCGTGAGTTTTATCTCTTCTTCACCTAGCGGCTCACCGTGAGCGCCGTGCGTGTCCTGTTTGTTCGGCGCTCCCCAGGCGATGTGACTATCTACGATGATTAGCGTGGGACGCTCATCTTCTTTCAGAGCGACCTTAAAAGCACGCTTTAGCATTTCCAGATCGTTCGCGTCGCCGACCCGTGTAACATTCCATCCGTAGCCAATAAAACGAGTGGCGACATCGTCGCTAAACGCCCAGGACGTGTTGCCCTCGATAGTTATTTTGTTGTTGTCATAAATCCAGCAAAGATTCGAAAGTTTGAGATGACCGGCAAGCGACGCGGCTTCATGAGAAATTCCCTCCATCATGCAGCCGTCACCGCACAGTGCATAGACTCGATAGTCAAACATATCGAATCCCGGACGATTAAAGTAAGCAGCCTGCCATCGGGAGGCGATCGCCATTCCGACGCTGGTGCCGATCCCCTGCCCGAGAGGGCCAGTGGTGGTTTCTACACCTGACGTCCAGCGATACTCGGGATGGCCAGGGCACCGGCTATCGAGCTGGCGAAAGTTCTTGATGTCGTCGATAGTAACGCTCGGCTCACCTGTCTTCTCATACTTGGCGTTAACTGCTTTAACGCTGGCCAGGTGCAGTAAGCTGTAGAGCAACATCGAAGCGTGCCCCATGGAGAGGACGAACCGATCACGATTGGGCCAAATTGGATCGTCTGGATCAAAGCGTAGAATGTCATTCCAGAGCAGGTAGGCCACGGGCGCCATCGCCATCGGTGTGCCCGGATGACCGGAGTTGGCTGCTTGGACAGCGTCCATGGAAAGCGTGCGGATCGTGTTAATGCAAAGCTGGTCTAGTTGTGCTGATGATGACTTGGTTGCTGAAGTCGCGTTCATGATGGGCACCCATTCGAAACAAGAGTTCAAAGACACAAGAAAAGTAGCCTTGACAGAATCGATTAGGTTACTCTAATGCAGACGCCAGATAATGACGACCGTAATAAAGCCTGTTTGAGGTTCGGGGGAGGCGACATACTATCACAGCTAACCGGACTTATCGGTATTGATTTCCTACAATCCGTTTGGCCAAAATAGCGATACTCTTATGCCCCGCGAAATCACACATCACGGAGCAATCATCGAGGCGATCCGCAACAGCGGTGTGATCTCTGAGTTAGTTGAGAGAGACGAGGATCACTTCGAGTACGAGTTGGACCTGGAACTTTTTGTCTATGGCCGGAACTATACCGGCAAGAAGGTTGGGCCTTATGCGCGTCTGCTGGTCTACGGCTCCGGTGAAGAAATCATTCATGAGGGCGACTGGGGAGGTAATACTTTTTACATTCTCGTTGCTGGCCGTCTTGATGTGTACGTCAACGATGATCGGGGCGTCAGCAGAAAAGTTGGCGAGATAGAGTTGCAGAATAGTTTTGGTGAGATGTCCGTGCTTGCCGGACAACCACGCAACGCGACTGTCGTAGTGCCATCTGGAGCCGAAGCAACGGTGCTGGAAATTCAGCGTCCGGCGCTTCGCTTGTTGAGAAAGTTGAAGAAGTTTGGCCCGCGGTTCGAGCAGAATTATCGGGAACATGGCCTTGAGCGCACGCTGTTAGAAGTGCAAGCGGCAACTCGCAACGCATTCAGCGCGGAATTGCTGGAGGAACTTAGACAGGCTGCGCGATTCACGGTCTATCCAAAAGATCACCTGCTCTTTCAGGAGGGCGGTTCGATTGACAGACTCATCTTCATTAACAGTGGCTGGGTCCGGCGGGTGCGCGGTTTGGCTTCAAATCTCAGGGCGGTCCGCAGCCTTACTTCCACTCCGGTGTTGGCTGACATGGTGACGCAAGTTGACGAAGAAGTCGGACTGGACTTCCTGGGTGCGGGTAACTGGTTAGGTCTTGAGAGTATCACCAGCAAAAACCAAACAAGCTGGAGTTACACGGCGACCATCATGGCCCGTACCGAGGTATTGGAAATTGCGATCTCCGAGTTGCGATCCGATCGGGCGCTGGTCGAGTTGATAGAGAAGGAGTTTCCACACTTCTCGGAAGCGGATGATAAACCACCCGGACGACCATCGGACAGAAGAACTGTCACAGCCGCTGCTAAGGAAATCTCGACCGGAATAATCGAAGGCACAAACTTGCTCGTGATGGATATGGATCTATGCATTCGTTGCGGGAATTGCTCGATGGCGTGTCACAAGGTCCATGGGCGCTCGCGGCTGTTGCGACACGGCATTCACATCGCCCGTCCAGTCAAACCAAATGGCCGATCAATACAGCATGTGCTGTTGCCGTCAGTGTGCCTTCACTGTCAGGACCCTGAATGTTTGACCGGATGTCCGACCGGCGCGATCGCTCGCTTTGCCGAAGGGCAAATCGATATCGATCCGAAGACTTGCATCGGCTGTTCAGATTGCGCGACCCAGTGTCCGTACAACGCCATCTCGATGGTGCCGCGCAAGGCGCCGGCTGTCCCACCGGCAGGACTTCTCGGCACGCTCAAAGCCTGGTTGAGTCTTGCGCCTCCGACTGAACCTCGTCCGGTCACCGAAACTGAGGACTTACTCGCGGTCAAGTGTAATCTCTGCGAGAACACGCCGCTCAATCCCAGGGGAGCGAAGAAGGCCGCGTACTCATGTCAGGAAAACTGTCCTACCGGCGCGCTGGTGCGCGTCAATCCGCGCGAGTATTTCAGTGAAGCGAAGAATGCCATCGGCATCGTTTTCCAGGATCAAACGCATGCTATTGGACGTAACATTCACCAGCGAGATACTCCGGCGCTGATTGTTCATGCGGTTGGCGCGATCGCATTGATCGCTATTGTCTCGGCGGTGTCGATGGCCGCGCGGAGGTACGGCTTGAATGGTCACCTCGACGGCACCTGGCTGACGCTGCGATGGATTACGGGTTTGCTCGGTTTGGGCGGCATCGCCGGCGCCGTAACTTATTCGGGAAGAAAACAAATCTACACGCGGCGAGTTGGGCCACTTCGTTACTGGAAGTTAGCGCACGTTTATTTGGGACTGCTGGCGGGAATTGTTCTCCTGATTCACGGCGGCCGCGACTCAGGAGGTTTGCTAACCGACTGCTTGATGGTCTCGTTCGATGTGACGATCGTGGCCGGCCTTTTCGGAATCAGTTGCTATTTCATCGTGCCAAGAATCATGACCAGCATCGAGGGAGATCCTTTGCTGATAGAAGACCTGCGCGCCCGCCGGCAGGAATTACGCGAGCAACTCGGTTTAATTGATACCAGTGATGAGCAGCTTCGGCATTTGATTAAAGAGAAAATGCGCAAGCGCTTCTTCTCGCTTGGTTATCTTTTGCGACAGTACCTCCGGCGTGAAGATCTGGCGCAAGTTCTGGCCAATGCGCGAGAAGAATATCGCCCCGATGCAGAAAGGCTGAGCGACCCAAGAGCCCAGCGTTCGTTAATCGAAGCGGTTGAGGCAACGGTCACCTTGCGCCGGGTGGATTCCCTAATTTACTTACATCAATTACTGAAACTCTGGCTGGCCCCGCATGTCGTGGCGGCGTCGATCATGCTGGCGCTGATGTTGGTCCATATCACTCAAGTGATCCTGCTGACCGTGCGATAAATGTAATCAGGGCATCAGCGAGCAGTCTCAGTAGCTCGAACGTGAGGCCCCTTCAAGACGAAAACCAGATGAGCATAGTTCACGAAAGCACCTTCATCATCGTGCGTGAAGATCGCACTGTAGCTCCGAAGACTATTATCAGCGAAGGATTGCGGATTGGGCGGCTACCGGATTCCGATGTCTGGCTCAATCATCCGACGGTCTCGCGGCTACATGCAGGCATTAGTAAAATCGAAGGCTATTTTTACCTCATCAATCTCAGCGCATCGAGCGCGACCACTCTCAATGGCCGCGCCATTCCCTTCAACGAATCTGACGCGCTGGTAGACGGCGACGTGGTTAGGATTGGCCCTTTCTTCCTTAATGTCGAGCAGACTGATGAAATTTTCAGACTCAGGGTTTCACTTCAGTTTGCGCTCAACGTCGCCGAACGTGAACCGCCACCCAAGACTAAGACTCAGGTTGGCACGACAGACGGTTTGGTATTGCCGAAGCGAATCGTCGCGGCATCAACTGAGGCCGCTAATTCGCTTAAGATATTTTGGGATAAACGTACGCGGGCAAAGGCTGGTCGCCCGTCGCCTTTGCATCCACAAACTCCTCCACGCCCCGGCAAGATTCGATTCAATTGGATACCGACGAGAGATTTGGTTCGTCCCTGGCCGTTCGCTGTTTTCATTTGGGCGCTGCTCATCGTGGGCACTCTCTCGGGCGTCGCCGCTTTCGCCTATAAGAGCGCTTTTACTCCGCAGCCGCTTTCAACTCCCCATTCAACGAGGAGCTTCGCTTTGACACCGGCGATTGCCAAACAGTCTGCCGGCGGTTCTTGCACTGCTTGTCATGCCCTGGGCGCGAGGGTGACAAACAAAGAAAAGATGAACGCCAACTGCGCCTCCTGTCACCAGACCGAAAGCTTCGCTGCGAGTATCATTCCCGCGCACCGCGAGGCCGGAATTACCTGCACCACGTGCCACACCGAACATCGAGGTCGCGATTTTCACGCCATGAATGCGGCGCTGGACTCCTGTGCGAAATGCCATAACGATGACAACCAGACTCTCTATAACGGCAAGCGCGTTCACACGGCGCATGGCGGGACCTACGGTTATCCAGTCATTAACGGACAGTGGGTCTGGAAAGGGTTGGACGCGGAAGAACTGGAAGCGAAACCTGAGATCGTTGCGTTGTTGAAGACGAACCGAATTACTCCCAGCCAGACTCAGGAATGGCGCAATGCTCAATTTCACGCGATTCACCTGCAAAGGGTTCGCGTCGTCTCGGGCCTAAATGGAATTGAAGACATCGACACTGAAAATCAAGTTATGTCATGCAGTAGTTGTCATAAGACAGGCTACATGGGCGCCAATGTCGATCGAAATTATCCGCGCACAACCTGCTCCCATTGTCATAATGCCCAAGTCTTTGAGCAGAACAAGGGTGCGACAGGAATTGAAACTCCAAGCTGCACCTCCTGCCATGTCCAGCACATCAATGACACGCGTTGGGCATCGTCCCTGCGCCTTGCACAGACTATGGTAGCGCCCGATGTAGTCAATAGGTAGCGCCATGAGAAAGTCACAACTACTCATCATCCTGACGCTGCTGGCGCTGCTGCTGGCGATCAATCAGCTCTTTACTGGACCCTCTTCCCTCAGAAGATATCTGGGCGGACTACCCTGGTATGGCTGGGCCGGGATTACTGTTTTTCTCGCGGCGGCGGGAATATGGTTTGCGGTTCGCGATGCAAGGCGAGCGCGCCTGTTGCTCGAAGAGCCAATTGAGAAACATCTTGACGAGAATGCGCAGAGAGTTCAGCTCTCAAAAGAGTTATTGGAAAAGTATGACCCCGATGGGCCTGACTATCCGCATCCGGTCGTGATAGCCGATCGTTGCATAGGCTGTCAGGCATGCGTCGATGCCTGTCCGCATAGCGTGCTGGCGATGGTTAACAACATCGCCGTTCCCGTTGCCCGTTCCGAATGCATGGAAGACACGTCCTGCCAGATCGCGTGTCCGGTAACTCCTAAGGCCTGCATCGT
>WNGQ01007274.1_pt1 | contig 15453 bp, 11 predicted proteins | sample 5407661 | NCBI WGS metagenome assembly WNGQ01 (sample SAMN13153382, study PRJNA577476) | soil metagenome | isolation source: 60 cm soil or saprolite under Garry oak tree replicate 2 | place: USA:California | collected 2016-06-15 | reverse complement strand
GGTTGACCGGCTCCTGGTGAAGCCGGGAATTGAGCAGCGGCTGGAGATGTCAATTGGACTGGCGATGAAGTTGGCTGGCGGACTCGTGCAGGTCGCAATCGTCGGCGGCGAAGAGCAACTTTATTCGGAGCGGCTGGCGTGTCCGGATTGCGGTATTGATGTGCCGAAACTTGAGCCGCGATCGTTCTCGTTCAACAGCGCATATGGAGCTTGTCCGGAGTGCCACGGCCTGGGCAGTACGTATGATTTTGATCCCGCGAAGGTGATAAATGACTGGTCGAAGCCTCTGCTGGAGGGTGCGCTGGGGCCAGGGTCGGCCTCGCAGAATTTGATTCATCAGATCAAAATTGTCGCGGCGGCGTATGGGATTGACTTAAGCACTCCATTCGAGAAGCTGCCGGAGAAAATCCAGAATTTGTTTCTTTACGGTGAGCCGGAAGGACGAGGCAAAACTGGATTTCTGGGCATATTTGGATATTTGAAAAATGCACTGGACGAATCAACCTCGGAAACTTATCGCGACTGGCTGATGGAGCACATGTCTGCGACCCAGTGCCCAGCGTGTCATGGAAAGCGCCTGCGTCCGGAAAACCTGGCGGTGCAAGTGGAGGGAATTTCGATCGCGGACTTCACGGCCATGCCAGTTTCGCGGGCATTGGAAAAGGCGAAGAGCATCAAGTTGACCGGGCGTGAGGAGCAGATTGCTGGGCGGATCATGCATGAGATTGTCGAGCGGCTGCAGTTCCTGGACGCGGTTGGGCTTGGATACATTTCGCTGGAGCGTTCGGCTGCAACGCTTTCGGGCGGCGAAGGGCAGCGAATCCGGCTGGCGACGCAGATTGGGTCGAAGCTGCGCGGGGTGCTCTACGTACTTGACGAACCTTCAATTGGATTGCATCACCGCGACAATGGGCGTCTGCTGAATGCGCTGGAAGAGTTGCGCGACCTGGGGAATACCGTGCTAGTTGTCGAGCATGACGAAGAGACCATTCGGCGGGCGGATTACGTCATTGACCTTGGGCCCGGAGCTGGACGGCATGGCGGCGGCGTGGTTGCGTACGGCACGCCGGAGGAAATTACGCGGGTACCGGAATCGCTTACTGGAGCATACATATCCGGGCAGACGCGCATTGATATGCGAACGGAGAGGCGCCGGGTGAATGGTAGTGCAATCGCTGTGCTTGGCGCGCGAGAAAACAATTTGAAGAACGTCGACGTAAGTTTTCCCCTCGGGCTGATCAACGTGGTGACGGGTGTCTCGGGATCGGGGAAGTCGACGTTGGTGAATGACATTCTGTATCGCGCTTTGGCGAAGGCGCTTTATCGATCACGCGAATCTGCCGGGGAGCATAAGGCAATTTCTGGGGCGGAGAACATCGATAAAGTGATTCGCATCGATCAGTCGCCGATTGGGAGGACGCCAAGGTCAAATCCCGCGACGTACACGGGCGTATTCACTCACATCCGTGATCTTTATGCGATGTTGCCGGAGTCGCGGGAGCGCGGGTACAAGCCGGGGCGTTTCTCCTTCAACGTTGCGGGTGGAAGATGCGAGGCTTGCCAGGGCGAGGGACAGCGCCGCATCGAAATGAATTTCCTTCCCGATGTGTATGTGGTATGCGAAGTATGCGGCGGGAGGCGGTACAACCAGGAGACACTGGCGGTGAAGTACAATGGATATTCCATTGCCGATCTGCTGGAGACCCCGGTTTCAGAGGCGGTGCCCGTCCTAGAAAATATCCCGCAGGTACGCCAAAAATTGCAGACGCTCGTGGACGTGGGATTGGGCTATCTTCACCTCGGACAATCCGCGGTTACGCTTTCGGGCGGTGAAGCCCAGCGGATCAAGTTGGCGCGTGAATTAAGCAAGCGTCAGACTGGGCGGACGTTGTACCTCCTGGACGAACCGACCACTGGTTTACATTTCGATGATGTGCGCAAATTGCTGGATGTGCTGCACCGACTGACTGATTTGGGGAACACGATCATCATCATTGAGCACAATCTTGATGTGATCCGAAATGCTGATTGGATTATCGATCTTGGTCCAGAAGGCGGAGAAGAAGGTGGAAGGATTGTGGCTCAGGGCACACCGGAGCAGGTCGCGCGCAATAAGAAGTCTTATACGGGGCAGGCGCTCGCGAACTACTTCAAAGCAAGCGGCAGCCGTGGGCAATTGGCGGTTAGCTGACCCCACCTTTTCGCAAAAGACGCGAAAGGATGGGGCACCCGGCTAGTCGGCGTGCTCTAGTTCACGTGGCGGTCCGGGAGGCGGGCCTCGAGCCAAGCGTCCATCGCACACGCGTTTTCGTGTAGATTCAAACCATGGTTTCGAATTCAGAATGGCCGCAGATCGCGCCCGACGGTGGCACCGGGCTGGCCGAAGCCTCTTTGCGAAGCAATAATTCTGGGGAGAATCCCCCTTGGACCGGGTGGGAAGTGACCGGCATTGCATTTCTGATGTTCGTCGTTCCCGTTCTGCTTGCGCCCTTTGTGGTTTTGGCTTCACAGAAGCTCTTTTACCCACAATCATCTTTTAAGGAAGTGGGCTTGCATCCCGGCATCGCGCTCGGGCTTCAATTCGTCTGGTTTGCTGTGGTCGCGATTTATCTTTTCTCGATTGCACGAGGACGTTATCACCAGACGCTTTGGCGCGCAATCCGATGGGATTGGCCAAAGAAACACTGGGCCATGCTGATCGGCGTCGCGGTGGGAACATTGATCATGTCCAAAGCATTGGAGCGACTCGTCCCTTTTCCCAAAGAGGGCCCCTTTGAACAATTTTTCAAAAATCCTCTCGACGCGTATGCCTTCGCGGTCCTCGCGACGGTCTTCGCGCCTTTTATGGAAGAGCTATTCTTCAGGGGATTTCTGTATCCGGTGCTCGCCCGGCGCTTGGGAATTGTCAGCGGAGTGCTCCTGACTGCATTTCCATTCGCTTTGATTCACTATTTCGAGTACAAGTCCTGGGGGCCGGTTCTCATCATATTTTTGGTCGGGGTCGTTTTAACTTTGGTCCGCGCGAAAACGGGTTCTGTAGCTGCGAGCTTTATAGTTCACGCGATTTACAACGGTGTCCCAGTGATCGCCGCAATCATCATCAGCCACGGATTTCAGCGCCTCGACAAGCTAATGCAGTGAGTGGTTTGGTATCTTAGAGCTTCATGTCCACTGCGCGTCAGGAACTGTTGCGATTGTTGGCGTCGAAGTCTTTTCGGCTGGGGGAATTCAAGCTTTCATCCGGCGGCACGAGCGATTATTACCTGGACTGCCGGACCACGACTCTCGACGCGCGCGGGGCGCGGCTGACCGGGCAAGTATTTCTGGATGAAATCCGCGCACGCGGATGGAACGCGCAGGCGATTGGCGGGCTTACTTTGGGGGCGGATCCGATTGTCGTTGCCGCGGCAGTAACTAGCGGGGCGGTGCATGGTTTCCTGGTGCGCAAGGCAGAAAAGCAGCACGGAACTGGACAGCGAATTGAAGGGTTTCGGGAGAAGGGCGCGAGAGTGGTGATTGTGGATGATGTGTGCACCACCGGGGCATCCACGGTTCAGGCCATTGAAGCGGCGCGTGAATTTGGTTTCGAAATTGTTGGTGCGATGTGCCTGGTGGATCGGGAGGAGGCGAGCGGACGGGCGAATGTGGAGAAGGCTGCTGGTTCCGTGCCGTTTGTGGCAGTGTTTACGGCGAGTGAGGTTAGGCGGGAGCATTTAGCTCTCAGCACTCAGCATTCGGCCTTCAGTTGATTGTCCCAGTTGCAAAAGATGAGCATTGAAATCAAAATCCCACCCTTTCGCAAAAAACGCGAAAAGATGGGGCACCCTCGGGCGTCATGCAGCCCACCACCTTAGGGCTGGAGAGGAAAGTGGCGGTTGGTTTAGCGAACGACCAACGACTGATCACATGATTCAAACTCTTGAATGGACTGACCTCGGCGTGCGCTTCATCGATCAGACTAAGCTGCCGACGGAGGAGACTTACGTCAACTGCACGACTTATCAGGAAGTGGCTGACGTGATTCGCCATATGGTGGTGCGCGGGGCTCCGGCAATTGGGGTGGCCGCGGCGATGGGGATCGCCTTGGGGGTTAAGAATTCCGAAGCCGAAAGCGCTGGGGAGTTGAAGGCCGATTTTGACCAAATCTGCGATGTGATTGGGAAGACGCGGCCTACTGCGGTGAATCTGTTTTGGGCGATCCGGCGGATGCAGCAGAAGTTCGAGATGTTGCGGGTGCGGCCGGTCGCGCAGATCAGACAGGCGCTGATTGAAGAAGCGCAGGGCATGCACGCTGAAGACATTGCAATCAACCAGGCTATGGGCCAGCATGGAGCTGCGCTGATGCCGGAGAGCGGCGGGGTTCTGACGCATTGCAATGCCGGGGCGCTGGCGACGGCTGGCTATGGCACGGCGCTTGGCGTGATTCGGGCTGCAGTTGAACGCGGGAAAAAGATCCACGTTTATGCGGATGAGACCCGTCCGTTCCTGCAGGGCTCGCGCTTGACGGCTTGGGAACTGATGAAAGATGGAATCGCCACGACGGTCATTTCGGACAACATGTCCGGGGCAATGATGCGTCAGGGGAAGATTGGAGCCGTGATTGTGGGGGCGGACCGCATTGCGGCCAACGGAGACGTCGCGAACAAAATCGGCACCTACACGGTTGCGGTGCTGGCGAAGGAACACGATATTCCCTTTTATGTGGCGGCCCCGATTTCGACGGTGGACTTAGAGACTCCCGATGGGAGCAAGATACCGATTGAGCAGCGCAACCCGGCCGAAGTGACGCATATTGCGGGTAAGGCAATTACGCCGGTGGGAGTGCAAGTGGAAAATCCGGCGTTTGATGTGACTCCGGCGAAATACGTTACGGCAATAGTGACTGAGCGGGGGATTGCGCGGGCTCCTTATGGAGATTCTCTGGGTAGGCTGGTGCGCCAGGAAATCGGGGTCGGGAGCTAAGAGCCTGCGGGTTCGCCTTTCCGGCTCAGGTTTTCTCCTGACGCATTGAGAGTCTTGTTCTCTGATTCAGTCCTCCCACCGGGACTCTTATTCTTACTGCCATTACAAAGGTAACGGCGCTGAACGGCTTTTCGCGGACATTCCTCTGCAAATCCATTAGAAATTTAGACAGCACGCGCACCAGAAGTGTTCCACCGCGAGGGGGAGTTTTGATGTCGCAAGTAAGGCAAGAACAGCCGTCGATGCTGGCACGCGCCGAAGACATTCAAAGGCAGATCCACGAACTGTCCAGCCGGGACATGCAGTTATGGTCGATTGTGAGCCTGCTGGTCCTGGTGTCGACCGGCGGGTTCCTTGCACTGATCGCGCCCAATCTGGTTTGGACGCAGCGGGTCATTCGTATCGAACAGGGATATTTACCACAGCTTTTCTTTGGGCTCATCTGTCTGGTGGTGCTTTTCAATATTTATCTGCTCTCGCAAAGAGTCGCTCTCAATTCGACGCGCAAGGCGCTGATCGGTGAATTGGTCTTGAATGAGCGGCTGGAGAGCCTTTCGCTTGTCGATCCATTGACCCAACTTTTCAATCGTCGGGCGTTGAACGAACTCATTTCTCATCAACTGGCACGGGCCAACCGGAATGGCAGTCCGCTGACGTTCTTGATTATGGACCTGAAGGACTTTCGAGAGTTGAACATGAAATTGGGGAGCATGGAAGGCAATCGCGTGCTGACCGAATTTGCGCGACTGCTAAAAAAAGTATTCCGCGGAGGCGACCTGATTTTCCGGCAAGGCGGGGACGAATTCCTGGCGGTGATGCCTGATACCAGCGAACAGCACGCGGACAATCCTTTGCAGCGCCTTCTCAGTTCGGTCGATCAATGGAACGAGGAAAATGGGAAGCATTATCAGCTTGCATTCAGCTGGGGAATGGCGGGGTACGTGACCGGGACCAGTCTTGAAGATGTGCTGCGGACTGTGGACCGGAAGCTTTATCAGAAGATGCATAACTTGGCTCCGGTGTTTTAAAGATCAGTCATTTTGGGTCTAGTTGCGTTGACGGGGCGAGACGCCCGTCGCTCCACACTCAGGTCAGAGCTTTTGCTGCTGCGCCTTTATCCAGAAACCAGAGTAGTTCTCCGTTCACAGGACAAACTTTCTGGCAAGGAAGATTGGCTTCCGGTTCGTTAAGTGCTTTCCTAACCATATCCGCCTTTTCTTCTCCACTGACCAGGAACATCACAGACGCCGCGTTGTTCAGGACTGGGTACGTGAGGGTGATGCGGAAAGTCTTGAGTTTTTCTACCCAGTTGGCTACGACGAGATGCTCGTTTTCTTCGAGAGCAGTGGTGCCTGGAAATAATGACGCAGTGTGGCCGTCCGGGCCCATTCCGAGCAGTACAAAATCGAATCTGGGGAACGATCCGGGGGCGGAACGGAAAAAGTCCTGGAGAGTCTGTTCATACTGGCGAGCCGCTTCGCCGGCGTCTGGGAGCTCCGGAACTCGAAATATGTGGTCCTGAGGAATCGCGAGCTTTGATAACAAGGTTTCATTTGCCATGCGGTAATTGCTGTCAGGGTCATCGGGAGGAACCTGGCGCTCATCGCCCAGAAAAAGAAAACCTGCGCCCACCGCAGCTGGGATGAAAAATTAGCGACAAGTACCTGGTGCAAGCCGCGTGGCGTTGATCCGCCGGAAAGCGCAACCGTAAACCGGCCGTGCTCTTGAATAGCGCTGGCCCCGGCTTCACAGAATTTTTCCGCCCCACCTCGGAACAATTCCTGAGGAGAGTCGAACATTTGCACGCGGGGTTCTGAAGACATTTTTTAAGCAGCTGCTTCGACCAGCGCGCAGCGGGCGGCGCCGAGAAGGGCAAGTTTATCGTTGGTGATGACTTTGACCGGCATAACTTCCATAAGATGCCGCAGCCGGCCCTTGCTGAGAAACGATTCCAGAAACAAGCGCGTGGCAAGTTTTGAGAGGATCTTCGGGGCGATACCACCGGCCAGGAAGACTCCTCCGGTTGCTTTCACTTTAAGACCCAAGTTTCCAGCTTCGGCCCCGAATACCGAAACGAAGATGTCCATGGCTTGCTCACTCATGGAGCACTGTCCGTCCATCGCCGCGCTGGAGATGGCAGCCGCAGGATCCATCTTTTTGATTTCCTCGGAGAGCCAATCAGGGACTTTGCCTCTTCCAGTGTCACGTAGGAATTCGAAAACGTTCACCAATCCGGGGCCGGAGACGATGCGTTCATAGCTGACATGTCCGTAGCGGGCCTCCAGGTAGCGAAATAACTCGATTTCCAGATCGTTCAGGGGGGCAAAGTCGCAGTGCCCACCTTCGGAGGCAAAGACGTGGTGGCGAGCGCCGTCCCAACACAGGCCAGCTTCGCCTAGTCCGGTACCGGCTGCGATGAGGGCCTGATTGCCCCCAGTTCCGGTTACCTGGTTCAAAGAAACCAAATCGTCTGCGGTTAGCGCGCCGATTCCCCATCCGGTAGCTTCGAGATCGTTGATCAGAAGAGCTTGATGAATCTTGAGTTCATCGGCCAAGCGCCTCGCCTCGATGACCCAGGGAAGGTTGGAAGTTTCGACCCGACCATGAGTGACCGGGCCTGCAACACCAAAGCACGCCTGCGACGGCTGAACTCCCGAGGCCTTTACGACTTCTGTAACGATTTGGTCGAGCCCGGAATAATGGCGGCTGGGGAATACGGTCGCTGATATGAGTTGGAATTGCCCGTTCCGGACATCGAAGAGGGCCAGCCTTGCGTTGGTGCCTCCGATGTCGCCTGCCAAGATCATCTGTCGAAGTTCCTCCAGTGCCGTCCGTCGCGCTCAAGCAGTTCGTCTGCATCTTTCGGTCCCCAGCTGCCCGACGGATAGTTCGGGAAATTCCGGGGCGGCAAGGCCTTCCAGACGTCGAGCGCCGGACTGACGACACACCAGCCGGCTTCGACCATATCGGCGCGCTGGAACAGAGTAGCATCTCCGATCATGCAATCGTGCAGCAGGCGTTCGTAACCGGTACTGGGTTGAGTTCCGAAGTAATCAGCGTACTTGAAATTCATGTCCACTGCACCGAGGCGCATGATGGGGCCTGGAACTTTGGCGGCGAACTGAAGGGCGATCCCTTCTTCGGGCTGGATGTGGAGGATCAGCTGGTTCGGCATGAGATTTTCGACCGGCGTGTCGCGGAACAATACGAACGGCGCCCGCCGGAACTGGATAACAATTTGCGTGGTCTGGGCAGCGAGGCGTTTGCCGGTGCGCAGGTAAAAAGGAACATCAGCCCATCGCCAGTTGTCGATGGCCAGCTTCATGGCCACGAAGGTTTCGGTGCGCGAGTCAGGCGGGACGTCAGGTTCGCTTCTGTAGGCCGGCACGCGATGAGAATCTTCAACCCCGGGGCCATACTGGCCGCGGACAGTGCGTGTAAGGACTTCTTCGGAGCTGAGCGGCTGAATTGCATGCAGGATTTTTGCCTGCTCGTCGCGCACCGCATCAGCCTGGAATGAAATCGGCGGCTCCATGGATGTGAGGCTGATGAGCTGCATGATGTGATTGGGGACCATGTCCCGGAGGGCTCCGGCAGTATCGTAGTAGCTGCCGCGCGATTCAACGCCGACCGTTTCAGCCACAGTGATCTGCACGTGATCGATGTAACGGCGGTTCCAGATGGGCTCAAAGATTCCGTTGGCAAATCGGAATGCCAATATGTTCTGAACGGTTTCTTTGCCCAGATAGTGATCGATTCGGTAAATCTGTTTTTCATTCGCGACTTTGAGCAGACGCTGATTCAGGGACCTGGCGGAGTCGATGTCGTGACCAAACGGCTTTTCGACGATAACCCGACGCCACTGATGATCGGTGCTCTGGTCCATCAACCCTGCTGCGGAGAGTTGCTCGACAATTTCGCCAAAGAAGTCAGGCGCGGTAGCGAGATAGAAGAAATAGTTGCCGTGCGTCGAATGATCTTTGTCCAGCTTTTCTAGGGTGGTCTTTAGCTGGGAATACAGGTTCTTGTCATCGAACTCTGCCGTGATGTAATAGATGCGGCGAGTGAACCATTCCCAGATGTCAGGATCGACCTCTGCGCCCGCAAAATGATGGATGTCTTCAGAGAGTTTGTTGCGGAAGTCGTCGGTGGACATCTTGCTATGCGCCACTCCGAGAATGGCAAATTCGCGCGACAGAAGTTCGGCCTTCGCCAGGTTGTAGAGCGCAGGAATAAGTTTGCGGCGGGTCAGGTCTCCGGCAGCGCCGAAGATCACCATAATGCAAGGGTCGGCGGGACGGCCTGGGGTGCGCTGCTGGGTTCGGGGAAGCACTTCCGCTTGGGCCATCGATAGTCTCCGTCAGGCGCTCTTCTTCTTTTCGATTACTGGTTCGATGTGCCCGCCGAATTTTTGGCGCATGGCCGAAAGCATTTTCTCGGCGAATGTGTGTTCCTGGCGCGAGCGGAAGCGCACGAACAGCGCGGCTGAAAGCACATCCACGGGAACAGCTTCGTCGATGGCGGCCTCGATTGTCCAGCGGCCTTCACCGGAATCCTGCACGAAGCCGGAATATTCAGCGAGCGTTGGATTTTCTGCGAGGGCCATCGAGGTGAGGTCGAGCAACCATGAACTGACCACACTTCCTCGGCGCCAGACTTCGGCAATGTCGCCAAGATTTAGATCGTATTGCTGGTCTTTGGGAAGCTCGGGCTTGTTTGCGTTGCGGAAGATGTCGAAGCCCTCCGCGTAGGCTTGCATGATCCCGTATTCGATTCCGTTGTGAACCATCTTTACGAAGTGACCCGCTCCTGAGGGGCCGCAGTAGATGTAGCCTTCTTCGGCGGTGCCGGAAAGCTTCTCGCGCCCTGGAGTGCGCGGAATTGTACCGCGACCAGGTGCCAGAGTCTTAAAGATCGGGTCGAGTTGCTCGACGATTTCTTTGGGGCCACCGATCATCATGCAATAACCCCGTTCCAGTCCCCAGACGCCGCCGCTGGTACCCACGTCAACGTAGTGAATACCTTTTTCGCGGAGCAGCTTGGAGCGGCGAATGTCGTCTTTGAAGTAGGAATGGCCGCCGTCTATTAGGATGTCGCCGCTCTGCATTTGTTGCGCGAGGGCTTTGACCGTAGACTGCGTCGGCCCGCCGGCGGGAACCATGAGCCAGGCAATGCGCGGAGAGCCGAGCTTCGAGGAGAAATCGTCGAGTGACGAAGAGGCGACGGCGCCTTCTCCGGCCATGCTTTTTACTGCATCGGGGCTGAGATCGGTGACCACCACTTCATGGCCCCCGCGCATCAGGCGGCGGGCCATGTTGGAACCCATTCTGCCTAGACCGACCATTCCGAGACGCATGTCTCCTCCGTGGTGTTCCTCCGTGTAACCCTGTGTTCTCTGTGGTTCAAAAAAATCTTAACCACAGAGGATACAGAGGGCACAGAGGGAATCAGCTCAGTATTTCGTTAACAGCTCTTGATAGCGCGGCCAGCCCAGCATTCACATCTTTGCCTAAATGTACACGTAAGGCGCGGCGTCCACGTTCTGCCAGAACCTGGAAGTCTTGTAGGCCTGTCCGGTTGAGTGCAGAAAGCGCGGGCCGAAGCCGATGCATGTTGCAACATGCTTGGAATCGCGGACTGCATGGCGAATCTGTTGGAGCTGCGCCTCGTGGTCATCGCTCATCTCAATGTATGCGAGGACGGCGAAATAGTCTCCCCGGCCAATGCGGCCGAGATGAACGCGAAGATAATCTCTCAGTGAATTCTGGTTTCCCAATGCGCCAGCATTCTTGGGATCGGTGAACAGCTGGATTCCGTTCTGCTCGAAAATCGGCTTCTCGGCAGGAAGAGAACCTGTTTTTTCGTATTCGCTGGTCAGCTTGCGAGTTTCGATCTTGCTGGCCTCGACATCGGGCTGATTGAAGGCATTGATGCCGATAATGGAGCCGGCAACGGCAGTTGCAATTTCCCAGCGGAAGAATTCCTGACCGATATCGTAAGTGTCCATTACTGAAATGCGAATAACGGGGTGGCCGGCATTTTCCAGTGCTGCAATCTTGTTGTCCTGATCTGCATCCGGTGCGCCTTCGAACCGCAGGTAGGCGAAGATGCGGTCGTTGCCGTAAGTATCAGGCGAGGACAATTGTTCGCGGTCGACAGGAATCAGGCCTTTTCCTTGTTTGCCGGTTGACTCCGCCAGCAACTGCTCGAGCCACGCGCCGAGATCTGAAATTGCGGGCGACGTGATAATCGTCACTTTGTCACGGTGGGACTTCGCAGCGGTGCCGAGAACAATTCCCAGCATCACGCCGGGATTCTTGTCGACTGGAACTGAGGCGACGCACGCCTGCACCATTTCTTCGGTACGGTCGAGGAACTTGGTCACGTCCAAGCCCATGACTGCGGGCGGAACGATTCCGAAATTCGATAGTGCAGAGTAGCGGCCTCCAATGCTGGGCAAGCCGTGGAAAATGTAGCGGAACTTGTCTTTCTCGGCTTCGGCTTGCAGCTTTGAGCCGGGATCGGTGATAGCTATGAAGCGGCTACCCGCTTTGTCCGTTCCAATTGTTTGCTTTACCCGCTCGAAGAAATACTGCTTGAAAATATTCGGCTCGAGGGTGCTGCCGGATTTGCTGGAGACGATAAACAGCGTGTTGGCAAGATCGATCTTCTTCTCGAAGGATTTCACTTGGGCGGGATCGGTCGAGTCGAGCACGTGCAGCCGCGGGAAGCCGTTTGTTTGCCCAAAGGTCTTGGCGAGAACTTCCGGGCAGAGGCTTGATCCGCCCATGCCTAGTAGGAGAATATCGCTAAACTTTTCTTGGCGGATCTCGTCCGCGAGCCGCTGGAACTGGTCCTTCTTCTCCAGTTGCTTCTCGGTTATGTCCAGCCAACCTAACCATTGCGATTCGTCGGTGTTGGTCCACAGCGAGGCATCGCGCTGCCAGAGTCGGCGTACCTTGCCAGCCGCTCGCCAGTCATTGACTGCCTCAGCTACCTGCTTTGCGAGCGCCTCGGGCAGCTTGTGCGTTTGCTGGCTAATCTTGGGTGTGGTGCCACCTTGAGTGCTCTTCTCGACCGCAGCTAGGAGCTTGTCAAAAGCCTCTTCGAAGAGGCGGACACCATCATCCGTGAGGTTGTCGGTGATGTCGTCGATCGAAATTCCTACGCTGGCAAGGCCCTGCATTACTCGCTTTGCTTCATCGACGCCTTCCGTCAGAGTTTCGCGGGGTTGGCCATGGTCGCGGAACGCATCGAATGTTGCGGGTGGAATTGTGTTGACTGTGTTGGGGCCGATCATCTCTTGCACGTAGAGGATGTCCGGATAGGCGGGATTCTTTGTGCTGGTGCTGGCCCAGAGCACACGCTGGGTCTGAGCGGCCTTCGAGCGCAACTTGTCCCACTGCGGGCCGGAGAAGATGTTCAGATAGCGTTGATAAGCCAGCTTTCCGTTGGCGATTGCAACTTTACCCAGCAGTCCTTTTAGTTTCTGTTCCTCTTGGGCATTCTTGGCGGATTTCAGTCGAGCCGAGAGTTCAGCATCGACTGCGTTATCGATGCGGCTGATGAAGAAGCTGGCTACACTGGCGATGCGGCCTACGTCGGTGTTACCCGCTGCGAATTTTTCCAGGCCGCGGATGTAAGCCTCGGCGACTTGCTGATACACCTCCTGCGAAAACAGCAGGGTGACATTGACGTTGATGCCTTCGCTGATCAACTGTTCGAAAGCCGGAATGCCCTCGGCCGTGCCCGGCACTTTGATCATGATGTTAGGGCGATCAACGGCTTTCCAGAGGCGGCGAGCCTCTTCGAGTGTGCCTTGCGTGTCGCGGGCGAGATACGGCGAGACTTCGAGGCTGATGTAGCCGTCTCGGCGCTTGGATTCATCGTAGACGGGGCGCAGGAGGTCGGCCGCGTCCTGAATATCGCGGATGGCGATGATCTCGTAACGGGCTTTGGCATCGAGATCGGAGCGTTCCCGAAGTGACGCGAGAATGTCGGCGTAATCGGTGCTGCCGGCAATTGCCTTCTCGAAAATGGCGGGATTCGAGGTCATGCCGCGCAGACCGTCTTCCTCGATCAGGCGCTTGAGTTCGCCGCTGGTGATCAGGTCGCGACGGATGTAGTCGAGCCATACGGATTGGCCAAATTTCAAAAGGTCTTTGAGTGGATTGGTGGCTTTCGCGGTGTCGAGAACTCCGGTGGGCTGCATATTGCACCTCGTATGATTCAGAACCCTCTGTGTGCTTTCCTCTGTGTCCTCTGTGGTTAGATCAAAAGCCTTAACCACAGAGGACACCGAGGGACACAGAGTGAAGATCTACAATTTTGCTACATCCTCTGCCGATTTCGTTTGCGCCAACAGCTGCTTGGCGGCTTGGATTACGTGGTCAGTGGTGAATCCGAATTTTTTCATCAGGTCTTTGATTGGGGCTGAGCCGCCGAATGTGGTCATGCCGATGATCGCGCCTTGCGAACCGACATATCTTTCCCATCCGAAGGCGGATCCGGCCTCGACTGAGACGCGTGCTTTTACCTCCGGCGGAAGCACTGATTTCTTGTAAGAGTCATCTTGCATGTCGAAGATGTCGGTTGATGGCATGCTGACCACGCGCGCGCGAATACCTTCGGCGGTGAGTTTTTCGTAGGCGCTGACGCACAGCGGCAGCTCACTGCCAGTGCCTATGAGAATGACTTCTGGCTGGCCGCCCTGGGGATCGGCGAGAACATATCCGCCTTTGGCGACACCAGAGGCCGGGGCGTATTTCGAACGGTCAATCGTCGGCAACGCCTGGCGCGTTAGCACCAACGCGACCGGACTATGCTTGAACGGCATAATCGTTTTCCAGGCCTCGACAACTTCATTGGCGTCGCCCGGGCGCATGACGATCATATGCGGCATGGCGCGAAGGGAAGCCAGTTGCTCAACGGGTTGATGGGTAGGGCCATCTTCGCCGAGACCAATCGAATCGTGGGTCAGGATGTAAATCGTAGGTATCTCGGTGATCGCGGCCAGGCGCATCGACGGACGCATGTAATCGGTGAAGTTGAAAAATGTGCCGCCAAACGGACGGAGCTTGGACATCGACATTCCGGTGATCGCGCCTGCCATGGCGTGTTCGCGAACGCCGAAGTGGAAATTCCGGCCGCCGTAGTTCCCCGCTTTGAAAAAATCACCCGCGCCCTCGAACGTCAGTGTCGTTTTGTTGGAAGTTGCCAAATCAGCGGAACCGCCGATTAGCCAAGGAACATTCTTAGCAATAGCGTTCAGGACCTTCCCGGAGCTTTCACGCGTGGCAACGCCCTTGGCGTCCGGCGGGAAGCTGGGAAGATTTTTGTCCCAGCCATCGGGAAGTTCGCGGCGCTGCATACGGTTGATGTGATCGGCCAGATCGGGGAACTGCTCGCCATATTTTCCAAATAAATCGTTCCACTTCGAGCTGAGCTCGCGGCCGCGCTTGCCGATCCCATCCTGGAAATGCTCGAGAACTCCGTCAGGTACCAGGAAGTGCGCGTCTTCGGGCCAGCCGTAGAACTTTTTGACCAGACGAACTTCGTCTTCTCCGAGCGCCTCGCCATGAGCGGCGTTGGTGTCCTGTTTATGCGGAGATCCGTAACCGATGTGGCTGTTCACGATGACGAGGGTCGGACGATCTTTGGTGGCAAGAAATTGATTGAAGGCATTCGACAGGGCATCGAGGTCGTTAGCATCGCCCACGTGAGTGACATCCCATCCATACGCGCGGAAACGCATTGCCACATCTTCACTGAACGACCAATCAGCCGGGCCGTCTAGCGTGATCTGGTTGGCGTCGTAAATCCAGCAGAGGTTTGGCAGCTTCAGATGTCCGGCGAGAGATGCTGCCTCGCTGCCAATGCCTTCCATCAAATCGCCGTCGCTACAGAACGTGTAGACGTTGTAATTGAAGATCTCGAATCCGGGACGGTTGTAGCGCGCCTCCAGCCACTTGGCCGCCATTGCCATGCCGACGCTGTTGCCCACGCCTTGGCCCAGCGGGCCGGTGGTCGTCTCCACGCCAGAGGTGTGGCGATACTCCGGATGCCCAGGAGTTTTGCTGTCCAGCTGGCGAAAATTCTTCAGGTCATCGAGCGTGAGCGAAGGCCGGTCCAGAACCTTGTACTCGCCATCAACAGACCTCACGCCCGCGAGATACAACATGGAATAGAGCAGCATGGAGGCATGGCCGTTTGAAAGTATGAAGCGGTCGCGGTTGGGCCAGACAGGATTCGCAGGATCGTAACGCAGCAACTGCTGCCACAGCACGTAGGCGACTGGCGCCAGGGCCATCGGCGCGCCGGGGTGGCCGGAGTTGGCCCTCTGCACGGCGTCGATGGACAGAGTGCGGATAGTATTGATGCTGAGTGTGTCCAGTTGCTTGCCGGTGAGTACTGCTTGATCGCTTACGGCCATGAGTTGCTCTCCCTGGAGTGACTCTGTTAGGACTTCTCCGCCACGCGAAGTTTCCAGTT
>WNGQ01007599.1_pt1 | contig 15455 bp, 18 predicted proteins | sample 5407661 | NCBI WGS metagenome assembly WNGQ01 (sample SAMN13153382, study PRJNA577476) | soil metagenome | isolation source: 60 cm soil or saprolite under Garry oak tree replicate 2 | place: USA:California | collected 2016-06-15 | reverse complement strand
CTGACTGTTGCCGCGAGCACGATACGCAGTCGCTTCACCATCGAAGCCCTCCTGGCTGGCACGCGCGTTTCACTCAAGAGGCCGCCGCTGACTTTCTCGGCATTTCCGAGAGTGGAGTGCGAAGGAACGTCTGATGGTTTCACGACAGCGGCTTAGCCGGCGAGACTATAGGTGTGCGGGCGTGTCGCTGTCAAGGCTACGATGTGCCTCTGCTGCTGCAAATATGAAAATATTTTCCCTACGTGCTCCGTGACCTTCACGATGAGCAGAAGGGAGGCACCGCCGGCCGACTGCTCAAGACCGTCAGATCACGATTCGTCGAGGCCCGGCGTGTGGGAGCAAGCCCTGTGGTAGGGTGACCGCGTGGATGACGAGTCGCCTGCCACGAACACCGCGCAGGAATTACACGAGTTTAAAGTCTCGAGAGATCCGGCACGGTACGGGCCAACTCGGATCATCTCGCTCGACGTGCTGCGGGGAGTGGGCGTGCTCGGCATGCTGGCCGTGCACATCCAACTCTTCGCGTTCCCCAGCCTGGCCCGGTGGAACCCGAGCGCCTACGGTGACCTCCGAGGCCTCAACTGGTGGGTGTGGCTCGCCACGTTCGTGCTCGCAGACGGGAAGTTCATCGCGATCTTCGCCATGCTGCTTGGCGCCAGCATCGTCATGCAATCCGCAGACCGAGCCGCTCCAGCCTGGCGGGCGCACGAGCGGCGGATGGCGGCACTTCTGGTTCTGGGGTTCGCTCACGCCTATTTGCTCTGGTACGGCGACATGCTCGTTTCGCTCGCCCTCTCCGGCGCCGTGGTGTTCGTCGGCCGCCGGCTGTCGCCCGGGTGGTTATTCGTTCTCGGCAGCGTGGCGCTCGCGACCGCCTCGCTCCTGTCATTCGCGCTGACCTGGTCTGCGCTTCAGTCCCACCCGGCAGCGCTGGCGGCCTGGAGAGCGCAGTGGACGCCGAGCCCGGCGAACATCGGCCTGGAGATCATTCAGTACCGAGGCGGGTGGACCGAACAGATGGGACATCGGGTGCCGGCGGCCTGGGAGATGCAGACGTGGTCCTTCTACACCCACTTCCTCTGGCAGATGATGGGCCTCATGCTGATCGGTATGGCGCTTTTCAAGCTCGGCGTCCTGAGCGCCGCACGTTCTCGCACTTTCTATCGGGTCCTCGCATCGGTCGGATTCGGTACCGGCATGCTGTTAAACGCGCTCGGCCTCTGGCGGAGCGTCGCGACGAAGTGGGACCTGCTCGACTTCGCGCTCGTCAGCCAACAATTGCACTATTGGGGCAATTTGCTCGTGGCTCTGGGCTGGGTGGGTCTCGTGATGCTCCTTTGCCAGCACGGCTGGCAGCTTGGCTTCGTGGCGGCCGTTGGACGGATGGCCTTGACCAACTACCTGCTGCAAACACTGATCTGCACGACCATCTTCTACGGCCACGGCCTCGGCCTCTTCGGAAGTGTCGACCGGGCCGGCCAATTCGCGATCGTGCGCAGTCTGGGCGTTCGAGTTGCTGGCGTCCTCGGCCTGGCTCCGCTACTTTGCGGTGGGGCCGGTGGAATGGCTGTTGCGCTGGGTCGTGCACGGACGTCGGCCGAGCTTCCTGCACTCGTCGCCCGCGCCCGTCCGGGTGTGACCGCTTTCGGTGGACGTCCCCGCGCTCGTCTCACGCGCCGCCGGTTGAGGGCGAACGAGCTTGACATCACATCAGCCGCCGGCCATGATCCGCGCCGCGCATCACCCTTGGCCGCTACGAGGAAGCAACATGCTCAATCGTCGGGCGCTCGGTTTGATGATCTCCGCCTTCCTTTTCTTGCTGTCATCGGAGACGGCGGTTGCGCAGGTCGGCCGTGAGGAGTTCGAGGCGCTCAAAGCCGAGACCGAGCGACTGAGGGAGTCGATCAAGAGCCAGACCGAGGCTCTGAAGCAACTTCTGGAGCGCACCGGGTCCGTTCGTGACAGCCGGGAGTCGTCATCCAGAGAGGTGCTCGTCAATCTTGATGGCGCCGCCTTTTACGGCAAGCGCGATGCCAAGGTCACCATCGTCGAGTTTTCGGATTACCAGTGTCCTTTTTGCGCCCGGTATGCGCATGAGACGTTTCCGCAGATCGATCGCGAATACATCCAAACTGGACGCGTGAAGTATGTCTTCCGCGACTTCCCGATCGAATCGATTCATCCGCAGGCGTTCAAGGCTCATGAAGCGGTGTACTGTGCGGGAGAACAGGGCAAGCGCCGCGAGATGCACGAGCAGGTGTTTTCCAATCAGCGGGCGATCAGCAGCGCCAATTTGACGGCATACGCCCAAGCGATGGCACTCGACCGAGCCGGATTCGAGAAATGCCTCGCCGACGGTCTTCATTCCGTAACGATTCGCCGGAGCCTTGCGGAAGGACAGAAGTCCGGCGTGAGAGGAACGCCCACCTTCTTCGTCGGGCTGACGGAATCAGACGGCCCAAAGACGAAGGCCGTACGGAGGATCGTTGGCGCGCAACCGTATAGCGTGTTCAAGGCGGCCATTGAGGAGTTGCTGTCAGCGCGGTGATGGCGACCCGTGGGCACTAACCGCGATCTCTGTTTCGTTCCGGCGACCCAGCTCGCTCGTCTTTACCGCGCAAGAAAGACCTCACCGCTCGAGGTGATGCAGGCGGTGCTGGCCCGAATCGATGCGGTCAATCCCGCAGTCAACGCCTACGTCACGGTCGCCCGCGAATCTGCGCTCGCCGCGGCCCGCACGGCGACCCGGGCGCTCAATCGAAAGGGCGCCGTGTTGCCCCCGCTTCACGGCGTGCCGGTTGCGATCAAGGACCTGACGGCGACCAAGGGCATTCGCACGACATGGGGCTCGCTGATCCACGAGCATCACGTGCCGACCGAAGACGACCTCGTGGTTCGGCGCCTCAAGGCGGCTGGAGCCATCGTGGTGGGCAAGACGAACACACCTGAGTTCGGCGCGGGCGGCACCACGTTCAACGCGGTGTTCGGCGCCACACGCAATCCGTGGAACACCGCCCTGACGTGCGGGGGGTCGAGCGGAGGCGCCGCGGTGGCCGTGGCCACCGGAATGGGTCCGATCGCCCAGGGGACGGATCTGGGCGGATCCCTCCGGACGCCGGCGGCTTTCTGCGGCGTCGTCGGGTTCCGCACCACACCAGGGCTCGTACCTCAGCATCCCCGCGTTCTGGTTTGGGACTCCCTCGGAGTCACTGGACCGTTGTCGCGTACCGTGGCTGACGCTGCTCTCATGCTCTCCACGATCGCCGGCCCCGACGAACGTGCCCCGCTTTCCTATGAGGTCGATACGCGTCAGTTCATCCGCGCGGTGAAGGCGCCCTCGATCAAAGGCTGGAAGGTGGCCTGGACGCCGGATCTGGATGGGCTGAGACCCGTGAACGATGAGGTGAGCCGCGTTGCTCATGAGGCCGTGGGAGTGTTTCGCAGCCTCGGCGCCCGGGTCGAGGACGCGTGCCCCTCGTTTTCCGAGGTCCCCGACATCATACTCGGCACCCGCGCGCTCACCATGGTCGCCCTCCACGCCGACAAGTTGCCGGAGTGGCGGGAACGGATGCAGAAGGATCTGGTGCGGGACATCGAGCACGGCATGGCGCTGACCGCGCGCGAGATCGCCCACAGTGAGGCCTTGCGATCGGTGCTCTGGCACCGCGTGCGAGCCTTTATGGCAACGCGGGACCTGCTGGTGCTTCCGACCGTGGCCGTGCCGCCTTTTCCCGTGGACGAGCCGTACCCGTCCGAGATCAACGGGAAGCCGCTTGACCATTACACGCAGTGGTTCAACCTGACGTACGCGATCACTCTCACCGGACTGCCGGCAATCTCGATACCCTGCGGCTTCACGCGTAGCGGTTTACCCGTAGGCCTCCAGATCGTCGGCCGCCGCCGGCAGGAGGCCGCTGTTCTCCGAGCAGCCGCCGCGTTCGAGGCGGCGGCGCCTTGGGCTGATCACATACCGCCGCTGGTTACTGAGTCCACGCGCCGGCCCTTCACCGCGCTCAGAACCTGAGGCTGGCGCCGACGAACGGCCCTGAGAGCCGCAGGTGCGCAAAGCTCCGCCGCTCCTCGCCGTGGATCTCGAAGAAGCGATACCCGCCAGCGACGCTGAGGAACCGGTTCACGGTGACCCTCACGCCGGTCTCGGCGTCGACCACGTACCCGGGATGGCCCACGCTCAGCCCCGAGGCTTCGAGAAACAGGCTGATCACGGAATTCATCCGGAAGTCCGCCGCCACGCCGATCGTGGGGACGACGACGGTGACGTGCTCGGTTTCCTTCAGCCGGGGCACGAGCGCGGGAGCTTCGAGCGTCATCTCCGCCACGAACGCCTTGGCTTCCAGGATGGGGCCGAGCCTGAGCCTGTCGGGAATCAGCCACGGCTGCCAGATCCAGCCCAGCCGGGCATAGTGCAGGTCGAGATCGGAGACGACACGGGAGCCGGCAGGAAACTGCGTGCCGTTGAACTCGATGCCCTGCCCGATGATCGCATCGCCGTCCCACCGACCGTGCGTGTAGGCGAGGCGCAGCCTGCTGTTGGGGCCGGTGAAGATCGACAGCCTGAGCTCGGGCAGGGGCTCGGAGTCGATGCCGAGGTCGCGGCCGAGGTCGATTGGGGTCCCGGGCGATGATGAGCCGCCCTCGATCTTCGCCCGGGCGCTGATCTCAGGGATCCATGCGCGCCCCTCCAGCTCGATGCGCTGAGCGACGGCGAGGCCCGGCCCGGCGAAGAGCAGCGCCAGGCTCACGCTCACCATGGTCCGGATGGGACGGCTCACGGAGGCGCTCATTGCAGCAACTGCAGCGAGGCGGCGTCAAGTTTTCGCGTCCGGGTTGAGGTAGGCCGGGACGGCAAGCGCGGCGAAGACCTGTCCGATCCCCACGTCGCCATCGTCGTACCAGTGCTCCTCGTGCAGCACGTTCAGCGTGCCGAGAATCCGGCCCCCCGTCGCGACGGGCAGGTTCAGGATCGAGCCGCAGCCGAGCGAGGCGATCAGTTCGTGATCGAAGAACACGGCACGGATGTCGGCGTGCGTCCGTCCGAGGTCGTATTGAGCGGCTTGCGGCCGCCGACCGGATACGCGGCGGGCTGATTGGTGTAGAGGCGCTCCGACTCGCCCGTGTCCTCGTGATAGCGCAGCACGGTGAAGAGCTTGTGACCAAGGACGGCGGCGAGCGCATGATCGAGCGCCGCGAACGTTCGGTCGGGCTGACCCGACTGGCGCTGCGCCTCGGCGACCGCGCGGAGATGCGGGATCGGGTCGACGGAAGTCTTCTTGCTCACGCGCCGACCATCAGGTGCCCTCGGTCCGAACCTTCAACGCCACGTTCATCGCCTCGAAGCCGCGGCGGGTGGTGTGGTCGAGGCTCCGCGCCATCAGGGGTACGAGGAGGCCGGTGAAGATCTCCCGGTGGACGAGTCGCGCCCGATCAGCACTGAGCGCCTCGATCTCGAAGGCGTGCTCGCCATCGAAGAGACCACGCACGATGAAGTGGCCGCGCCAGCGAAGCTGGCGGCCCGGCTCGACGCGGAGCACGCGCGGACGGAACGTCATGCTGCGGGCGTTCGGCAGTTGAAGCCGGATGACGAGCCTGGCGCCGACGCGAAGCTCGCCATCGACCCGGCGGATGAACGGATTCCAGACGGGAAACGAGGAAAAGTCGGTCAGCGTGGCCCAGACCCGGTTGGCCGAGGCCGCGATCTCGATCTCGGTGCGCAGCTCCTTCATCGGACGCGGACCTCGACGCGCGTGGCCCGGAGGCTAGCACAGTACACTGGGCCGATGCCGACGCTCGATATCGACGGTACCGCGCTCGCGTGGGACGAGAGTGGGCCATCGTCGGCGGCGACGCCGTCCGTCGTTCTCTTGCATGGGCTCGGAGCGCGGGCGGGCGACTGGTCGCTCCAGATTCCGGCGCTCGCCGGGCGCTATCACGTCGTCGCGGTGGACCTGCCCGGTCACGGACGCTCGGCGTTGCCTCGCGAGCGCCTCACCATCGACGGCATCGCCTCGCGCGTGTCCGCGCTGGTCTCCCACGTTTCGACGGGGCCCGTGCACCTCGTGGGATTGTCACTCGGGGGATGCGTGGCCCTGGCCCTCGCTGCGCAGGCGCCAGAGCGCGTCCGCTCGCTCACCCTGGTCAATGCGTTTGCGCGACTGCGACTCGCCGGCCCGCGCGCGGCGCTGCGGGTGCTGGTCCGGCTCGCGCTCGTGGCCATTGCACCGATGCCGGTCGTCGCCGCCCACGTCGCGTGGGGCCTCTTCCCGAAGCGTGAGCAGCGCGATCTCTACGAACGCGCGGTGGCGAGCCTGGGCGCCACGCCACGCGCCAGTTATGTGGCCGGCCTCCGCGCGCTCGCGCGCTTCGACGCGCGTGCCCGGCTGGCCGCCGTGCGCTGCCCGACGCTGATCGTCGTCGGCGATCGGGATGCCACGGTTCCCCGCTCGGCGGCGGAGGCACTGCGCGCGGGCATCGTTGGCGCCCGCCTGGTCGTCGTCGCCGATTCCGGCCACGCGACGACGCACGATCAGCCGGAGACCCTCAATCGCGCGCTGCTCGAATTTCTTCGGACGTGCTGACGGTCAGGCCGACGTGCTGACGGTCAGGGGATGCCGACGCGACCGATGCCGGGCAGCTTCAGTCCGGGCGAGGTGACGTCGAGGCCGAAGACGAGCCCCAGCACGTTGACCTCGAGGCCCTCATCCCAGCCCGCGCCGATGCCGGCCACGCCGAAGAGCGAAAGCTGAACGCCGCGGCCGGCGGGCGTCAGGGCGACGAGCGCGCCACCGGGCAGGTAGTCCTTGCCGATCGCCGTCGAGGGCAGCTTGAGCCTCAGCTCGGGCACCGAGCGGCCGACGAAAGCCGTGAACGTGTTGCTGTTCGGGCCCGGCCACAGCCGATATTCGTCCTGGTACGGATACGCGGCGATGGCCGCCTCGACACGATCGATGAGCTCGTTCACGCCTTCGCCACGCCGATCGAGCAGCAGGTCCGGTCGCGCTCCGAACCAGTAGTTGTCGGGTCCGGTGCGGTTCACGCGAATCGCCGCGATGCCTCGCTCCACGCCCCAGCCGATCACCTCGTAGCGGGTGTACGCCTGCGCGTCGGCACGCTTGACGGCGATCCACGTGTGGACGCCGAGGAGCCCGCGCCAGCCGACGGCACGCGCCGCGTACACCTGCAGGACGGCGTCGGTCGTGACGGCGGCATCGGGCGCCTGGCCCGACGAGTCCCGACGCGCGAGCCACCAGTCGCCTTGCCTCGATGCCACGCAGCCGCCCAGGGCAGCAACAACGAGAAGCCCGGTGAGGAGAATCGAGCACGACACGGGTCAACCATACCAGCGTTGCGCGCGCCGTCGAGGGGCGGTGTAATGCCGACGTGACCAAACTGGCCAGCGAGCGATGCACGGCGTGCCGCCCGGATTCTCCCGCAGTCAGCGAGGCCGAGCTGCCCGCGCTCCTGCGCGAGATCCCGGGGTGGCGGGATGTCGAGCGGGACGGCGTGCGCCGTGTCGAGCGAGTCTTCACGTGTCCCGACTTCGCCGCGGCCCTCGCGTTCACCAACCGCGTCGGCGCCGCGGCCGAGGCCGAAGGCCATCACCCGGCGCTGTTGACCGAATGGGGGCGGGTCACCGTGACGTGGTGGACGCACGCGATCCATGGGTTGCACCGCAACGATTTCGTCATGGCCGCCAGGACCGACGCGCTGATCCGAGAGTGACACGGCGGAATCGGCACGCGAGCGGCGGGCTGCCGGCGTCCACGCTCGAGCGCCTGCGCGATCGGCGCTTTCGCCGCGAGCCTCGCCTGCGTGTCCGAAGCGACGCGAGCGCGCTCGCGTTCATCCACGATGTCGGCTTCTGCTCCACCTTCTATCGGTTTCCCGAGGGCGTGGCCTGCCTGTGGGAGGCCGTGGTGGGTCGCCGGAATCCGCGCTGGCCGCGTCGCTCGCATCACGACGACGGCGTGGGCCTGACCTGGCAGCTCAAGGACACGCTGCCCTCGCGGCGTGACGTCTACTACGGCAAGCTCCTCAAGGGCCGGCCCCTGCTCGTGGCCCTCGACGTGTTCCCGGCCTTCTACGGCGTCACGCGCGGCCGCCAGCGCGCTCGTGACTACCGTGCCGAGTACGACGCCGGCCACCTGAGTCTCACGGCGCGCCGGCTGATGGACGCGCTGGTGCGTGAGCACCCCCAGTACACGCGCGGCCTGCGCGCCAACACGTTCATGCTCGATCCCGGCAAGACGCGAGAGTTCGAGCGTGCCATGGCGGAGCTGCAGCAAGGCCTGTGGATCGTGAAGACCGAGGAGCGCTACGAGCCGACGTTCTCCTATCGCTGGGATCTGCTGGAAGCGTGGCTGCCTGATGCCGTCGCCGAGGGTAGGCGCCTCGGTCGGGCGCGCGCGATCGAACGGCTGATCGAGCGCTTCGTCGCGGGCGCCGTCTTCACCAACGAGCGCGTCCTGGCGCGGCTGTTCCGGTTGCCGGGGGCCGAGGTCACCAGCGTTCTCGAGCGCCTCGTGCGTCGCGGCACGCTCGCCGCCGACGCGGCGATCGATGGCTGGCCCGGGCGCTGGCTCGTTCACGCCTCGGCGCTGCGAAGATGAGGTTGCGAGGGCGCCGGCGGCTGGCCATCGCCCTGCTCGTGGTCGTCGTGGCGGCCGGAGCGCTTGTTGGCGTCGCGATCCGGCAGGGATCACCGGCGTCGCTGGTGGCCCGCAAAGGTCATCTGGCCGCCGTTGAGGTGGCTCCCGGCGGTGAGGACGCGATCTCGACGATGTCGCAGCTGACGCTGCGGCGCTCGACGGGACGGGACGTGTCGGCTCTCGTCCGCGTGCCGCGCGGCCCCGGGCCGCATCCCGCGGCCGTGCTCCTCGGTGGCGTGAACCGGGGGCGGCGTGTTGCGGGGGTGCGCGGCCTGGATGCCATCGCGCGCCACGCCGTGATCGTGTCGCCCGACTACCCGTTACCGGCCCGGCGCGGAGGATGGGACGGCTGGCGCGCCATCACGATGCCCTTCAAGCTGCGCCCGGCGGCGTTCGACACCGTCGCCGACATCCTGCTGCTGCTGGACTATCTCGATTCACGCCCCGACGTGGCGAAAACGCGGTTGTTTCTCGTCGGCTCCAGCCTGGGTGCCCCGGCGGTGGCCATCGCGGGCGGCATCGACGCGCGTCCAGCCGCGGTCGTCGCGCTCTATGGAGGCGGGAAGATCGGAGCGCTGGTCAGCCACGCGCTGACCCATCCCGATCAGCCGTCGCCCCATCCGCCGTGGCGGGCGTGGCTGCTCGGCCATGCCCTCGCGCTGGGTGTGGCGCCGCTGGCGCCCGAGCGGTACGTGGCCGGGATCGCGCCGCGGCCATTCCTGATGGTCAACGGTGCCGACGACTCCCTGGTGCCGCGGGCGAGCGTCCTTGCGCTCTACGAAGCGGCCAAGGCGCCGAAGGAGCTGATCTGGGTTTCGAGCGAGCACGTCCAGCCCGACGAAGCCGATCTGATCCGCCGCCTCAGCGTCACGATCGTCACCTGGCTCACCGCCCGCGGCCTCCTCCCGTCGGCAGAGTGAAGGAGAAGCGGGGAAGGAGAAGTGAGCCGGGGTGGGGCGGAAAGCCCTGTGAGACCCGTTTCCCAGCGACCGTTCACCGCCCCGGGTCGAGGCGGTGAGACGGCCAGTCAGGCTAGGCGTAACGCTCGTGGTCGAACAGGGCTACCCGCCCCACCCCGCTCAGCGTTACTTCTTGCTCGCGTCGTAGAGCTCGCCGAAGAGCATCCAGCGCTCTCCGTCGAACTTCGCCAGCTGCTCCTGCTCGATCGGCGCGAAGTCGGTCGGGCTCGTGTTGACCTTCATCCCGGGCAGGAGCAACGCCAGCTCGAAGTTCTTGAGATTGGCGGCCTGCTTCATGATGTTCTCGCGGCTGAGGTCGTTGCCGCACTGCTTGAGGACCTGCACCAGCGTCTGAGCCGCCAGGTAGCCGTACGCGTTGGACTGGTCGTCGAGCGCGCCCTCGGGGTAGTACTTCTTCATGAAGGCCACCCAGTCCAGATATCCCTTGTCGTTCTTCCATTGCGGGTCGGTGATCTCTTTCTGGTAGAGGGCGGTGATGAGTCCCTTGGACGCGTCCAGCCCGGCCGGCTTCAGCACGGTCCCCAGCGAGCTCGACACGTTGTTCAGGAAGTGGGTCGGCTTCCAGCCGATGTCGTGGGACTTCTTGATCGCTTGCACCGCGAACTTCGGGATCGTCACGTTGAAGAACACGTTGGCGCCGCTGTTCTTGAGATTGACGATCTGGGAGTCGATCGTCGGATCGGTCACCTCGTAGGTCTGCTCCATCACGATCAGCTTCTTGGCCGCCTCGCCGAGCCCGTCGTGGAGGCCCTTGCGGTAGTCCTTCCCATAATCGTCGTTCTGGTAGAGGATGCCGATCTTCGCGTCCGGGAGGTTCTTCAGGATGTACTGGGCGTAGATGCGGCCCTCGGTCTGGTAGTTGGGCTGGAAGCCCATCGTCCACGGGAAGTGCTGCGGGTCGTTCCACTTCGTGGCGCCGGTCGCCACGAACAGATGCGGCACCTTCTGCTGGTTGACGTACTTGTGGATGGCGCTGTTGGTCGGCGTGCCCAGCGTCTGGAAGAGCGCGGCCACCTGGTCCTGCTCGACCAGCTTGCGCACCATCTCGACGGCCTTGGGCGGGCTGTAGGCGTCGTCGTACGAGATGTAGTTGATCTTCCGACCGTTGATGCCGCCCTCGTCGTTGACCTTCTTGAAGTAGGCGCCGATCGCTTTGCCGATGGTGCCGTAGGCCGAGGCCGGCCCACTATAGGGGTTGGTGTTGCCGATCTTGATCTCGGTCGCGGTCACGCCCGGGGTGTCGGCGGCCACGGCGGCGGAGACCAGCGCGAGCGGCAGCGCGACGGCGAGCAAGCGCGCGACGGTGCGAAATCTCATGGAGGTCCTCCTTTGGCCGGCGATGATCTCACATTCACGTGCCGGCGGGCCCAGACGGTTCGGATGGTGCCGGCGATGCCTCGCGGCATCGTGTACATGAAGACGATCAGGAAGACGCCGTAGATCGCCCACGGCGCCGCCTTCGAGATGTCCTGCGCCCAGTTGGGGACGAACTGGATGAAGAGCGCGCCCCACACGACCCCCGCGATGGAGGCCAGGCCTCCGATGACGATGCCGACCAGGAACGTGACGGACAGGAACACGTTGAAGGCGTCAGGCGCCACGAAGGCGATGGCCCCGGCGCTCAGCCCGCCCGCGACGCCCGTGAAGCCGGCGCTCACGCCGAAGGCGAGCGACTTGTAGAGCGCGCTGTTCACGCCCATCGCCTCGGCCGCGATGTGATGATCACGGATGGCGATCAGCGCGCGGCCGGTGCGACCGCGCAGGAGGTTCCAGGCCAGGATCATCGAGAGGACCAGCGTGGCCAGGGCGACGAAGTAGAGCCACTGGTCGGGCGACAGCGTCAGGCGGAAGGGCGCCTCGGGCTTGGACAGCACGAGGCCCTGCGATCCGCCCGTCCAGTGCTCGAAGTATTTCAGGATCTGCGGGACGGCGAGCGCGAGCGAGAAGGTGGCGAGGGCCAGGTACAGGCCCTCGAGGCGGAGGGCCGGAATGCCGAAGAGAAAGCCGGCGCCGAGGCAGACGGCTCCCGCCACCGGCAGCGTTGTCAGGAACGGCGCGTTCCACCGATCCATCATGATGCCGCTCGTGTAGGCGCCCAGCGCGTAGAAGGCGCCGTGGCCCAGCGAGATCTGGCCGTTGTAGCCGGTGAGGATGTTGAGGCCGAGGAGCGCGATGGCGTAGATGAAGACCTGCGTGAACTGGAAGAGGCGGAAGTTGCTGAGCACGAAGGGCAGCAGGGCGGCGACGGCGAGCGTAACGAGCGGCAGCACGAGCGTCAGCGGCCTGGATCGGGGCGTCATACGCGCCGCACGACGACACGCCCGAAGAGCCCGCTCGGTTTCACCACGAGCACGATGATGATGATGGCCAGCGCCACCGTCAGCTTCAATTCGGTGCCGATGAAGCGCACGTAGGTGCCGACGAGGTTCTCGATCACGCCGACGAGCAGCCCGCCGACGACGGCGCCCCCCGGGCTGGTGAAGCCGCCGAGCGTCGCCGACGCGAACGCGTAGATCAGGATTCCCGCCATCATGTTCGGGTCGAGGAACACGATGGGCGCCACCATCATCCCGGCCACCGCGCCGACGAGGGCGGCCAGGCCCCAGCCGATGGCGAGCATCCACCCCACGCGCACGCCGCACAGCCGGCTCGACACCGGGTTCTGCGCCGCCGCGCGCATGGCCAGGCCGAGCGTCGTGTAGCGGAAGAAGACGTAGAGGAAGAGGAGGACGACCAGCGTGATGCCGATGGCCCCCAGGTCGTGGGCGCCGAAGACGACGTTGCCGAACCGGATCGGGGTGCCGGGGAACGGGCTGGGGAACGGCTTCTGGATGTAGGAGTAGATCCAGCCAGCCACGCTGTTGAGGATGACGAGCAGCCCGATGCAGACGATCACGACGGCGAGCACGGGAGCGTTCTCGACGGGCCGGATCACGATGCGCTCGATGAGCAAGCCCCCCACGAAGGCGATGGCGAGCGTGGCGGTGAAGGCCACCCAGTACGGCAGGCCGGCGTTGAGCATCGACCACGCGAGATACGTGGAGAACATCGCCATCTCGCCCTGGGCGAAGTTCACGACGTCGGTGGCCTGGTAGATCATGACCAGGGCCAGCGCCAGGCTCGCGTAGATGCCGCCGGTGGCGAGGCCGGACACGACCTGCTGCAGGAAGATGTCCACCTAGTACCCCAGATAGGAGCGGCGGACGGCGTCGTCCTGCTTGAGGATGGCGGGCGGCCCGGCCAGTACCACGCGGCCCGTCTCCAGCACGTAGGCGTGATCGGCGAGCTCCAGCGCGATGGCGGCGTTCTGCTCGACGAGCAGGACGCTCACGCCGTGATCGCGGTTGATCGCCCGCACGATCCGGAAGATCTCGCGCATGACGAGCGGGGCGAGCCCGAGCGACGGCTCGTCGAGCAGGAGCAGGCGTGGGCTCAGCATGAGCGCGCGCGCGATGGCCAGCATCTGCTGTTCGCCGCCGGAGAGCGTGCCCGCGACCTGCCGCCGTCGCTCGCGCAGGATCGGGAAGTACTGGTAGACGCGCTCGAAGTCGTCGCTCCGCGCGCGCTCCCGCCGCGCGTAGGCGCCGAGGCGCAAGTTCTCCTCCACCGTCAGGCCGACGAAGGTGCCGCGGCCCTCGGGCACGTGGGCGATGCCGGCCCGCACCAGGTCCTCCGGCGCCCGCCCGTCGATGCGCCCGCCGGCGAAGTGCACGGAGCCTTCCGTGCTCACCAGCCCCGAGACCGCCCTGAGCGTCGTCGTCTTCCCTGCGCCGTTGGCCCCGAGGATCGTGGTGATCCCGCCTTCCTCGACCTCGAAGCTCACGCCGTGAAGGACACGCGTCCACCCGTAGCGGGCTCGCAATTCGGACGCCCTGAGGAGAGCCGCCATCAGCCGGCGGCCCCGTCGGTGCCGAGGTACGCGCGGATCACGTCGGGGTTCTTCTGCACGGTCGTCGGTGGGCCTTCGGCGATCTTGCGCCCGAAGTCGAGGACGACGACCCGGTCGGACACCTGCATGACGAGGCTCATGTGGTGCTCCACCAGCAGCACGGTCACGGCGCGTCGGTCGCGGATCTCACGGACGAGCTGGGCGAGGGCACCCACCTCCTCGTGGTTGAGCCCGCCGGCGGGCTCGTCGAGCAGCAGCAGGCGCGGCTGGCCGGCCATGGCGCGAGCCAGCTCGACGCGCTTCAGCGTGCCGAACGGCAGCCCGGCCGCCGGGTGATGGGCCACGGCGGTGAGCTCGAGGAAGGCGAGCAGCTCCATGGCCGCGTCGTGCATCTGGCGTTCTTCGCGGCGCACGCTGGACAGGCGCAGCGCGTTGGCCAGGAAGCCACTGTGCGTGCGCGCGTGGATCCCGATCATGACGTTCTGCAGCACCGTGAGCGTCGAGAACAGCGCGAGGTTCTGGAAGGTCCGCCCGACGCCCAGCGCGGCCACGCGGTGGGGGCCGAGGCCGAGGATCGACCGGCCCGCGAGCAGGACCGAGCCCTCGTTGGGTGTGTAGAGCTGGCTCACGCAGTTGAAGAGCGTGGTCTTGCCCGCGCCGTTCGGACCGATGAGGCCGACGATCTCACCATCGCCGATGTCGAAGGAGACGTGATCCAACGCGACGATGCCGCCGAAACGCATCGTGACGTCACGAACGGCCAGCAAGGGCGACTGGGCGGCGGTGCCGGGCATGGCGAAAACGGCTTCTTATAGCACGCCTTGTCGTTTTTTCAGCGGCGAGCGCATCGCGTGTCACACCGACTTCCGTGGCACGGGTTCCGCATACAGCGACTCGGGGGCGAGAGGAGATCCCATCATGCATCCAGTGGTCGGCATCTTCACCAGGCGCGAGGACGCCGAGCGGGCGGCCGCCGAGCTGGAACCGGCCGGCATCGACCGTGGTCGCATCATCGTGCTCACTCCCGGAACGCCCGCGGAGCGGCCCACCACGGTTCCCACGCGCGAGACCGAGCCTCCGGGCATCGGCACGGCGCTCGGCACCGTGACCGGTGCTGCGGCCGGTGCCGCGGGCGGTATGCAACTCGGCACCGTGCTGTCGACACTCCTGGTGCCAGGCCTCGGTCCGGTCATCGCGCTGGGCGCGCTCGGGACGGTGCTCCTCGGCGCCCTGGGCGCCGCGGTCGGTCACGCGTTCGATGACGCGCCCGAGGGTGTGCCGAAGGACGATCTCTTCCTCTACGAGGACGCGCTTCGCCACGGCCGCAGCGTGGTCATCGTGCTCGCCGATGACGACCAGCGAGCCGAGGTGGCTCGTGCGGTGCTCAGCGCCAACGGAGCCGAGAGCCTCGACGCGTTCCGGGAGCGCTGGTGGAAAGGACTCCGCGACGTCGAGGCGGCTCACTACGAGTCCACCGGACAGCCCTTTGCCGCGGCCGAACCCGACTACCGACGGGGTTTCGAGTGTGCGCTGGGTGCCGGCCAGCGCGATCGCGCATATGATGATGTCGTTAATAAACTGAAGCAACGCTATCCGGACGTCTACAATACGGACGCGTTTCGTCGCGGCTACGAGCGCGGGCAGGCCAGGGCGGCCGGCCGGCGCTCCGATCGTGCGGCATGACAGCAAACGGAGGACACGACATGGCTCTTGGATCGGGGCAGTGGACGGTCGAGCGCGTGGGAAGCCGGGTGCGCGAGATGGCCGATAACGTGCGGCAGATGGCCGACAACCTGCCGCGTACGCAGTTGCCGTCGGTCCGCATGCCTCCGTGGGTGCGGCGTCCCGAGGTGAAGATGACCCCGCCGCCCCGCCGCGGCGTTCATCCGCTCTGGATCGTCGCGGGCGCCGCGGCCGGCGCCG
>WNGQ01018988.1_pt1 | contig 15456 bp, 12 predicted proteins | sample 5407661 | NCBI WGS metagenome assembly WNGQ01 (sample SAMN13153382, study PRJNA577476) | soil metagenome | isolation source: 60 cm soil or saprolite under Garry oak tree replicate 2 | place: USA:California | collected 2016-06-15 | reverse complement strand
CAGCCGCTGTAAGTCGTCACCTGTACGGTGCGAGAAACTGGCGACGTAGCTCTCTGCCGTACGCGCGAAGTATTCCTGCACCTGCGCTTTCTTTTCGTCGCCATACTGGGGTGTCTGTGTCATTGATGATAATATCCTTTGTCTTAAAGTTGGAGGTTTTATCATTGTATCATCTGAGGTGGAGATTACCATTTGCAATCAACAAGTACTGCAATTGATAGTGGGACAAGTACCGACGCTCCAAATACTGACTTTGACGGTAATACGAGACCCCAAGGAGCTGGGTTTGATATTGGAGCGTATGAGCGCTAGTACTAAGACCAGCACTAAGGTACCACAAATGAAAATGCTACATTCTCTTATCCGCTGTATGCCGAGAGATTTCAGATAAAGGACTCAAGCAATAACGTCGTGTATGATACGCAACAAGGAGCAGCAGATACCGCCGATCCGACAACCGCAGTTACGAAAGGAAAAATCACAGTTCACTAACCTGCTTGTTCGACTTATTCCCCAACTTCATATATGGTGCTGTTATAGGTAGTTTGGGAATAGAAGAGAGCAAAATTAAGAGGCCAGGATGTACCTTCCAGCCTCTTAATACGCAGCTTCGAGTTGTAAGATTACAAAGGAAGCTTGGGCACAGGTAATGGACGCTTCATATCATGTGAAAGAACATGCTTTGCAAACACACCGTAGATATGTCGCATTCTTGACAGTAAACTATGTTAAACCAAGGATCACCGGCTTTATTTTGTTCTTGGCTGTCTTGAGAAACAATCTTATCAATTCCCTCGGCGTTGCATGAAGGACATTTTGGATTTGCCACTGTATAATTAAACCTCTTTCTAATAGTTCCTTGATGGGGTCACAGAAATAGTATCATGAATGGCTGTCAATTCACGCTCAGAGCCAATTCTATGCACCACTCTCTTCTTTACAGCAGAGCTGCTAATATTTATCCTCCCTTCTGGCCGAAAACTTCCGCAGCTTCCTCCACCAGCGACGACAGGTAGCTCAGGTACTTATTGAAAATTGCCTCGATCGTATCGTCCGGTGGTTCTAGGCCCTTCTCGGTGGTATTCGAGGCGAACTTTGCCCACGTTGTCGCGTCCACAGTCGTCGGCAACGCCGCGTAGTACTTTTCGCGTGTCCCGTCTGGCCGCCGAATGAACCACCCGTTTCCACCGAGAGCATCGCCCATGAAGAAACTCTCTGCCCCGGGCGGCTTGGGTGCCCTGGCGATGTCCAGTGTGTTCATTGACCTGATGTCTACACCCGATGTGGTCTGTCCATGGGTACCCTCTTTCAGAACCTGGCTGCGAAGCTCATATATGTACTTGAACGTCGGTTCAGCGCGCATCTCGATTTGTTTCGGCTCATACCACGAATCGAAAGCCTGCTTCCCAATAATTGTCCGGAGGTTTTGAAGGACGTTCGTCACTGACCGTCCCCATACGATCACATTGCGCAACCCTGCCGTTCGGCGCGCCTCAGTGACGCCGTGCAAAAAGTCATCTAGACCAAGTCGCGCCGTCTCAAGCGTCATGCGCGCCTCGGTTAGCACCTCGTTGGCGCTGGTGTATCCCATGTCATATCTTCCTTCTATGGTCGCGAAGAAGAGCGGATTACTGTAGACTGATAGGTCTATCTGGCACTTCCTTTTACTAAAAGGCAACGCTCGTGCTACCAGCAGCATAGCACATACGTTCCAGAGTGAGGACTAGGCTAGTACTATTTGATATACAGAGAAACAGGTTCCTAAAGAAAGTGCTCGCAAACCAGTAGCATAAGCAGCATTCGGGAAGTGCCTCTGATGCCCCAGGTTCGCATAATGGCGCTGTCGAGTCTCGTAAAGTCGTACCCTCTACATTCGGTGAAGTCTCAGAAAGTCGTACCTCGTCTCCTCCCTCTCACGTGCTATGATCTGCTTCAGAAGAAGGACAGGAAAGTCGGGAAGGAGGACCCTATGCACCTACGAGGACAAACGGCCACGTTTCAGACGCGCTTGGAGATCAGCGAGCATGCCGCTGCTGGTCTAAATGGCACCCAAATTGCAGAGCGAGTTGGCTACTCCGTTTGGACGGTGCGCAAGTGGCGACGACGATGGCGGAAGCTCGGGCACATCGGCTTCACCTCACAGATGGGTCGCCCCGTTACCGGCCCGCTGAGCACCTTTCCCGACGAATTACAGCAAGCCATCCTGCACCTGCGCCAGCTCCATCCCGGATGGGGACCAGCCACGCTTTTAACCGCACTCAAGACCGATCCCTCTTGGCACGATCAGCCCCTGCCGAGTCGAGCACGTATCGCGGCACTGCTCAAACAAGCCGGTCTGACACGTCACTATCAACCCCATCACGACTTGCTCCAACCACCTCGTGCGTCACCGAACACTCCCCATCAAGAATGGCAGATGGACGCGCAAGGCATCATGCGGGTGGAAGGGGTGGGCAAGGTAAGTTTGATCACGATTGTTGATGTAGTGAGTCGACTGAAGACCGAAAGTTATCCCAGCCTGGAAACAACTAATCCAGCTTTGCCTGACTACCAATTAAGCTTACGCCGAGCATTCCTCACGTACGGTTTGCCTCAGGTGCTCACCCTCGATCATGGCACCGTCTTCTACGACAATACCACGCCTTCCCCCTATCCCACCCGCTTGCATCTCTGGTTGCTTGCCCTTGGGGTGCAAGTGCGCTTTACGCGCAAGCGGTGCCCAACCGATCATGCCATTATTGAACGCATACATCAGACGATGACAGCGCAAGCACTGCTTGGACAGACCTACGCGTCTCATGCTGACTTGTGGGCCGGTTTGGATGAGCGTCGAGCAGTCCTCAACCGGCACTTGCCGAGTCGAGCGCTTTCCCGTCAAGCTCCGTTGGAAGCCTATCCTCAGGCCATTCATTCGGGACGCATGTATCGACCGGAATGGGAAGAAGACTTGCTGTGTCTGGAGAGCGTGTGGACCTATCTTCGAGCATGTCGATGGTTCCGTCGTATTCGCAGCAATGGCTTCTCTTGCTTGGGAGGCCATTCCTACTACCTTGGCAAGCACGTTGCCCAGCTCAGTGCGGCCATTCACTTTGATCCTGACCCTCTCGCGTTTGTCTGTCAACTTGAGGGAAGTGACGAGCTCGTTCGAGTGTCGGCTCTGGGCTTAACCAAAGCGGACCTGATGGGGGAGCTGGCAGTGATGCAAACCCTGCCCACCTATCAATTAGCCCTCCCCTTTTCGTAGGAAGCCTGGAGGCAATTCGAGTATGCTAATGGCTTGGTCGGTACGTCTTTGTGAGACTCGACACATTTTATTGTCACCAAAGTTCGATAAGTGTATAATTAAGCACGGCTACAAATTGTAAACAGATTAACAGCCCATATTAGGCTAGGATGGATGCTCATGCCGGTCAAAATCTTCTTCTGTTATGCTCATGAAGATGAAGCACTCCTTAATCAACTCAAGTCACACCTAAAGCCATTGCAGCGTCAGGGTCTCATCGACTTTTGGCATGACCGCGATATCAGCGCGGGAACAGAATGGGAACGGGAGATCAAGGAGCATCTGGACACTGCCCAAATCGTGTTGCTACTTGTAAGTGCAGATTTCATGAACTCCGAGTATTGCTATAGTTCAGAGATGAAGCGTGCACTAGAGCGCGACGAACGGAAAGAAGCACGGGTCATTCCTATCATCCTGCGCCCAGTCGATTGGAAGGATGTGCTTGGTAGGCTTCAAGCTCTGCCAACCGATGGCACGCCAGTAATAGATCGTCGTTGGCACACTTCTGATGAGGCACTATACATTGTGGCTCAGGGCATCAGAAAGATTGTAGAGGAACTGACCTTGCAGTTACTTTACATATCTTCAGAAGCTGATATTCAACCAGTGCCACCATTAGATAGTGATGCAGTTGTGAAAGAAGCAAAGGAACTTGAAAAACAATTTCAAGCAAATGGTTATACTGGTAGGAGCATTGGCCCATCTATTCTTGAGGTGAAGGGAACTTTACCGGTTGTGATTTCTGCTCCTCATGCGGTTCGGTGCGGTCGTAACGTCCAAAAACAAATACCCCAATTGTATACTGGCGCTCTTGCGCTGCAATTAGCCACGCTTACGGGCGCGAGTGCGTTAATAACGGCTCGTACCTCTGACGAAGACCCAAATAGAGATGAACCAGGGCTATACAAACCTAAACTTGCAACCCTTGTCAGTGAAACTGGTGCATGCTTTGTTCTAGATATGCATGGGTCGGATGAGAATTTTGTAAAGGAAAAAGGGCTTGGACAAGTTGAGATAGGGACAGCGGATAATGCGTCGCTTCGAGGTGCGCTCTATTTCCGACAAACGTTAGTGAGAGTATTAGAAAATGCTGGGATAACGGTGACGGTGGATAAATATTTTACTGCGGACAGGCCTGGTACGATTACGCTATATACGAGTGAAAAACTAGGAACACCGGCAATGCAGCTAGAAATTACGCAGAGCCTCCGTGATCCTGAGCATGTTCCTCAGAAGTATGTTCATTTGCTGAGTGCTTTACGTGATGCAATAGTCGCGATGCATGACTGGTGTAGATAGAAAAGTATTGATCAGTTCTCCTGAAGAAGTGCATAGCGCCTTCATGAACGCCACATGGGGTACGACTTTCTAAGACTTCACCGAATGTAGAGGGGTACGACTTTACGAGACTCGACAGGGGGATTATTCGAAGGCATTTCCCAACTCTCAAAACAGGGTAAACTAACTCTTTAGTTTCGCCTCAGGTGGGTATATCCCAGCTTTGGCCGCCAGTAACTCTTGCAGATATCGGACCAGAGGGTGCTCATCACGTGTAGCTCCTGTTTCACACAAGCTACATCAGGCGGCCTTTTATTCACATCCATAGCGAGCATGCTGGCGATAAGTATTTCAAGTTTGTTCACCAGCACATCCACCATGCTCGTGGTGAGCGATCCGGGGTCGGAGTGGCTTGTGGGACGAAGTGGTAGAAAGCGGAACGGCGCTTCTGAAGGGTCCCTCGCGGTGAGTAATTGATGCAAAACAGCCCCTAAGCTGTAGATATCGGCACGTGGAGTGGTTTGTGCTTTGCCATACTGCTCCGGGGCGGCAAATCCAGGCGAACCAAGGGCGACGGTGTCTCTGGCCTGCCCTGGCTTGAAGTAACGTGCGATGCCAAAATCGATCAAGTAAAGCTGTCCTGTGGGTGTGCGCATGATGTTGGCGGGTTTGAGATCACGAAAGATGACCGGCGGCTGTTGTGAATGCAGGTATTCCAGGACCCTACAGAGTTGAAGCCCGATATCGAGTACTTCACTGAGGAGAAGGTGCCTGTTGGGTGCTTTGCTCTGGTATTCCTCGAGTGTTTCGCCCGCGATGAAGTCCATGACCAGGTACCAATGACCAGGGTCCTGAAAGTACTCATATAAGCGTGGTAGATTGGGATGATCCAGGTGCGATAACACGCTGACTTCACGCTGAAAGGCGGCGGTGGCTTCAATCATCGCCTGTGGATGCAGCCCCAGTAGACTCACTTCCTTGATGGCAACGAGGCGATCTCCGTTCTGTATGTCCCTTGCCTTGTAGACCGAGCCGAAGCCACCCGCGCCAACTTGACTCATGATGAAGTAACGATTCCTGAATAGCGTATGGAGAAGTAGCTCTACAGGAAAAAAGGGTTGCTGGAGGACCATAATATTGGCTCCTTCACACGTCGGCGGGCGAAGATACGTATAGCACGGCTAGCCTGAAAAAGAACGCTACACATTACTCTCCTGCTACAAGAGTAGTATACAAGCAAGAGGGGGAATGTCGCAAGGAAATATACGTTACAAACTCGACGCTCTCCAGCAACTGTGCTAATATGGAAGGGAATTTCTGGTCTTGCACCTGCTGGATGGAATAGTTCTGTATGCCTACACTCGAAGGCTCCGTTGAGAGCATCGTTTTTCGCAACGAAGACAACCATTACACTGTCGCGCGAAGGTGAATGGGAACGCGATCCCAAGTATGGCCGCCAGTTGCACGTCAGGAGCTTTACACAGCGCCTGCCAGCTTCCATCGAAGGCATTACCCGCTACCTTGGCTCTGGCTTGATAAAGGGTATCGGACCGAAGAAGGCGAAACTCATTGTGGAGCACTTCGGCGAGCAGACCCTTGCCATCATCGAGCAGCAGCCTGAGCGCCTGAACGAGGTCAAGGGTGTGAGCGCCAGGGATCGCGAGCAGATTATAAAGTCCTGGGCCGAGCAGAGCGAAGTCAAGGAACTGCACCTCTTCTTGCAGTCTTACGACGTGTCGGTGAACCTGGCAACACGCATTTATAAGCAGTATGGCGTGGATTCGATCAAGGTGATCCGCGAAAATCCCTATAAAATGGCACAGGACGTCTATGGAATAGGTTTTCGCACTGCCGATGAGATTGCGGTGAAGCTTGGACTACCGCGCGACAGCGTGCCGCGCCTGGCAACGGGGCTTAAGCATGTTCTCACGCAGGCAGCGAACGAAGAGGGTCACTGCTTTTTGCCGGAGCGTGAGCTGCTCCAGCGCGCATCCTTTATCTTGCAGGCATCATATGAAGCACTGCCCGCGGCGATGGAACAATTGCGCGGCGAGCGAGATGTATTTATTGAACCTCCCCTTCCTGCACAGCCTGTGACACAAGCCGGCGAGGCAAATGGCCGCTTCAAAAATGAAATCGATAATGAAGCGCCACCTATCGAGTGGAGCGAGACAGAGGAACCAGAACTCCAGCAGCGCGTCTACTACGGTCCATTCTGGCATGCTGAACATGGTTCGGCACGTCTCTTACGTGCGTTGCTGCGTGTCCCCAGCATGCTCCCACCCGTCACACAGCAGCAGTGGGATGCCATATTCAACCACCTGGCACAAAAGCGCAACATCTACCTGACAGAGAGGCAGCGAGCAGCCGTGCAGATGTCTTACAAGCAGAAGGTGAGCATCCTGACAGGTGGACCAGGAACGGGTAAGTCGACCTCGATCCGCGCGTTGATGATGTTGTTGCGTAGCCGTAAAATCGAGGTCGCTTTGGCTGCTCCAACTGGAAGGGCGGCCAAACGACTCTCCGAGGCCACTGGCGCGCGGGCGAAGACGCTCCACCGGCTGTTGGAGTACGCGCCGCATGACAATACCTATCAGCGTGATGAAGCAAATCTACTGCCGTACCAGTTTGTGATCGTCGACGAGGTCTCGATGATCGACATTCTGTTGTTCTATCACTTGCTGAAGGCGCTGCCGCCGGGTGCGCACCTGTTACTGGTGGGGGATGCCGATCAATTGCCTCCCGTTGGCCCAGGTAATGTGCTGCGCGACCTCTTGCGCAGCGAAGCGTTGCCCACTGTACGCCTGACAGAACTCTTTCGCCAGGCGCAACAGAGCAAGATCATTGTCAATGCCCACGGCATCAATGCCGGGCAGGTGCCGAACTTGCAAGTGGATCGCTCTAGCGACTTCCTTTTTCTCACAGAGGAGGACCCGGTACGCGTGCAGCATCTCGTGCTTGACCTCGTGCAAAGGCGCCTGCCCGCGCGCTATCACCTCAATTCGCTGAGCGACATCCAGGTCCTGTCGCCGATGTATCGCGGGCCGACGGGAGTGAACAGCCTGAACGAGGAGCTGCAGGCGCGCTTGAATCCCAGGTCAAGCGTGGAACTGGAGTGGGGTGGTCACATCCTGCGCGTGGGTGATAAAGTGATGCAGGTGCGCAACAACTACGATAAAGCCGTTTTCAATGGCGACGTAGGCTGGGTACGCAGCATCAACAAAGACAATTCCAGCCTCAAGGTCGAATTCCTGGAAGAGTCGGGGCCGCTGCTGGTGAAATATGAATTCCACGAATTGGACGAACTGGTGCTTGCCTATGCGATAACAGTACATAAAAGCCAGGGGAGTGAATATCCCGCTGTTGTTCTCCCCCTTGTGAAGCAGCACTCTATGCTGCTGCAGCGCAATCTCCTCTATACCGCGATTACCCGTGCTAAGCGCCTCTGTGTGCTGGTTGGACAGCCTTATGCATTAGAGCTGGCGGTTAGAAATAATCGCGTAGCCTTACGCAATACAGGGTTGGCGGAGCGACTGGCGCTAACGAGTAAGGCTGCGCATCCCCTTGTCTAATTCCGACCTATGTGGTAGGATATGATGCAGATTGATCTTGCTGCACGGGCTGAGGTTTCGCTTACAGGACAATACGAGCAGCAGGTGAACGGTACATCAACCCTGCTCAGCGTGGACCCTGAAGTAGTGGGTTTGCGCTGAAGTCTATACGTATTTTTAGCCAGGAGGACGTAAATCATGTCAGTATCAGAAACGGCGACATCAGGCAATAATGCCACCTCGGGCTATGCCCATCCAGAGGCACTGGTCGACACCAGTTGGGTCGCTGAGCATCTCAATGATCCCAATATCCGCCTCATCGAAGCGGACGAAGACGTATTACTCTATGAAATCGGGCACCTGCCCGGCGCTGTCAAGCTGGACTGGCACGTGGATGTGCAGGATCCCATCGCCCGCGACTTCGTCAGCCAGCAGGCATTTGAGCAACTCATGAGCCGCTGGGGCATTAGCAATGACACCCTGGTCATTCTCTATGGGGACAGGAACAACTGGTACGCCTGCTACTCGTACTGGCTGTTTGCCATGTATGGGCACCGCAACATGAAGATCATGAACGGGGGACGCAGCAAGTGGGAGGCCGAACAGCGCCCAATGACCAAAGAGGTTCCACATTTTGCGGCCTCGAGCTATACGGCGCAGCCTGCCGACGAGACGATCCGGGCGTTTCGCGATGACGTGATGAGTGGGCTGAAGAACCCGGGACGGCGCTTGATCGATGTGCGCTCACCCCAGGAGTACACGGGGGAGTTGTTACATATGGTCAACTACCCGCAGGAGGGGGCGCAGCGTGGAGGGCACATTCCCGGGGCGAAGAGTATCCCGTGGGCGACGGCAGCCAACGCCGATGGGACATTCAAGTCGGTCGAGGAGTTGCGCCAGCTCTACATGGGCAAGGATATAACGCCAGACGCGGAAGTGATCGCGTACTGCCGCATTGGGGAGCGCTCGGCGCATACCTGGTTTGTGCTGACGCGCCTGTTGGGCTATCCGCGCGTGCGCAACTATGATGGCTCCTGGACCGAGTGGGGCAGCCTCGTGCGCGCCCCTATCGAGAAACCATAGGGAGCTTTTGTTGCTCGTTTATTGAAACCATTGCGAAACCGGACAGTCCCGCCCAGGGCGACCGCAAGGGTCGCCCCTACATCTACCGACGACCTATGACGGGGGCGACATGTAGGGGCGGGGCTTGCCCCGCCCTGGGAGCGACATGTGGAGGCTTCAGAGAAGAAACATGGATCGCCAGGAAGCTATCGAATTTTTAATGGATCATTATGAAAACCCGCGCAACAACGGGCCGTTGGAGCATGCCGACGTGAGCCTCAAGGGAGGCAATCCGGGGTGTGCCGATATCATTACTATGCATGCGCGCTTTGGAAAAGACGGCAGGTTGGAAGCGGTCAACTGGGAGGGCGAGGGCTGCACAATCAGCCGCGCCGCGGCTTCCTATGTAACGGAGATCACGCAGGGGATGACGGCGGAAGAGGTTGAGGCCATGACCTTTGAAGACCTCGTCGAACAGCTAGGGCGCGAACTGGTGATGACCCGCCCCACTTGCGCGACGCTGGCGCTCGGCACCCTCAAAAAGGGCGTTCACGAGTTTAATATGCATAAGAAGGCCGAAGACAGCTGATCGCATGTACACAATGCTCACATCTAATGTCGGGAACTGAGAGCACGGTTTCCTGATCTGTTACCATGGTATGCCTCTCCAATGAAAGTCTTGTACGAACCCGTTCAACTGTTGCTAACTCAAGATCATCAGGTCTTCTTCTCAACGATTTGCTGCCAGATTATAGAGCTGCACCAGTTCTGCAATGACCGCTTCTTCCTTCCCATCGCGGATCCCTTCGGGAACGCAGGTCTGCAGGTGTTGTTCCAGGATCAATGCTTCAAGCTTCTCAATGGCCTTGCGCACTGCATACGTCTGGCGCAGAATGTCAACGCAGTACTTGTCCTGTTCGACCATCTTGCGAATACCACCAATGTGTCCCTCGATGTAGTTGAGCCGCTTCAGTACATCTTGCTGGTCAGCACGCATCTCTCTTCTCCTCTCGTTTGAAAGCGCAAGACTCAAGTACAATCTACACTTGGCGGCACGAGGACCCAGCTGAGGCTCATCGGAGAGCTGCGCATTCCACGCAGCTCTCCGATGAGCCGAGCGTCTCCATCATTCCTTAGATCGGTTGGTAGGTGAGAAAAACAGCGCCTGTCGTGTACGCCTTGGAGGTGACCAGTCGCAGCGTCGTTCGGCTTGCGTCTTGAAAGAGCCGCTTGCCCTTGCCCAGGACCAGCGGACAGACGATGAGTAGATACTCATCGATGAGGTGCTGGTGCATGAGAGTGCGGACCAGGTCGCCACTGCCCAGGATCGTTATGGCCTGAGCAAACTGCTGCTTGAGCCTGGACACCTCTTCGGCGATATTGCCCTTGATCAACCTGGAATTATTCCATGTCACCTCTTGGAGAGTGGTTGAAACCACAAACTTCGGCATGCTGTTAAATCGGTCAGCCATGTCGCCCGTTCTCTCTGGCCAGGCGGCTGCCATTTCTTCATAGGTCCGGCGCCCGTAGAGCAGCGCATCACACTGAAAAAGGCTACTGCCGATCTCCATGCCCATTTCTTCATTCAGGAATGGTCCGTTCCATTGGTCTGGCGCTTCCATGACCCCATCCAGGGTCAAAAACTCTGCGACTTGTAGTTTACTCACGGTATTTCTCCTTCTCTCATGAATATACTGGGACGCGGTATCTTGCCGCCTCCAAACAGTCTCCTGACAGTCGATCAGCAAAAAAACTGCTCCGACTGCGAGGGGAGGCCTTCTACCGAAGAAGGACCTCATCAGCCCTCGTTGTGCGTCGGTTCCCGGCTTTCGAGCGAGAGCAGCGTCAAGCTCAAATGACTGATCTTCGTGAGCACTCCATGGAGTGCTGGCTGATCCTTGAGCGTTCCGGAAAGCCGAGACGTGCCATCTGGCTCATGCACGATCTGTAATCCCTCCAGCCACTCTTGCCAGCCCGGGTCCAGATGCCCTTTGATACGAATTGATACATGCATCTGTATCCTCCCTTTGTTCTGAAGTGGGCTCTGCCGTCTCTGCTTGAGAAGAGTATAACCGGGAGGTGGGGGAACTGACATCGCCTGTGTTCGTGATTGGACGGGTGATTGCGCAGCAAACGGCGGGCGAATCCGAGGGATGCCGGTTTCCCCCAACAGGCATGGGCTCGTCTGAGGACTATCGGCTAGAGGAGGGACAACCGCTGGGTCGCCGCGATGGCTTCGGCGCGCCGGCTCACGCCCAGCTTGCGATAGATACTGCTGACCTGGGTCTTAATCGTATTGGGGGAGACGATGAGTGCCTCCGCCATCTCCGCGTACGTCTGCCCGGCGCAAAGCCTCCGCAGCACCCTCAGCTCCTGCCGGGAGAGGGACTCAGCTCCTTGCTTCTGCACTTCGGTTAGTGTAAGCTCAGGCTGGATCTCGGGCTTTCTTGCGAGGGGTGTGCCGGCTCTGTGAGCGCGTTTCCGTTCCTCCTGCTCGAAGGCCGCCAGCAAGTGCGACACGTAGGATCTGGAAAGGGAAAGAGCCGAAGTGCTGTTTTCATCCTCTTGCGGCGCATCTGGGTCCCCTTTGCCTGCAGCTTCCAGGAGCGCCTCCAGTGCCTGTCGCATGGGTTCCCCTGCATCCAGATACAGGCGGATGCAGCCCTCTGGCTCGGTCATCGCGAACAGACGAGCCGCGACGCGCGCCGCTTGCGCGCTCTTGCCTGCATGGTGCAGGGCGACCACAGACAGCGCCATCCATTCGAGCATTTTCTCGATATTGAGGTTATCTGCTGGCTGGTCAAGGTGCTCTCTGAAGCGCTCCAGCGTCTCGACCGCCCGGGCGTACTGTTGCTGTGCCAAAGAGACCCGCAGTCTCGACCGCCCGGGCGTACTGTTGCTGTGCCAAAGAGACCCGCACCAGCAGCAGCACCTCCCATTTGCGCGATGGGTCCCAGGCCTCCGGGGAGAGCGTGGTCTGTGCTGCCCAGTTGCTTGCCTCGGCCAGGTTGCGGCTTGCCAGCCACACCTGGACGCGGGTCTCTACCACCCAGCGAGCATTGTTAGCAAATTCCTCCTGCGCGTACAGTGCCTCCGCCTTGTGCAGTGCCTCTTGTGCGGCACCCAGGTCCCCTCTTGCGAGCGCGAGCTGTGCCACAGCTCTCTCCCCTATGACCAGCAGTTCCACCTGTTGCCAGTCCTGCGCGATACGAAGCAAACGGCGCAGCGCGTCAGATGCCTCTTCCAGCCGATTCCAGGCGTAGGAGATGTCAAAGAGGGAGGCCAGCAGAAATCCTGCTAGTGCCGTGCGCCCACTACCCTGCTCGAGCAGGGTGAGTGCCTCCAGGCATTCCTGGTGTGCCAGGTGCAACTGTCCGGCATGGATATACATTCTGGCCAGCCAGGTCATCACACGGATCGTCACCAGGGAGTCCCCTGCCTCACTGATCCACTGCTTCGCCGCACGCAGCCTGGGCACCAGGAGGGCACTGTCTTGCTGGAGCGCCAGGGTCAGCCAGAAAGCGAAGGAGAGCGGAATCATCTTCCAGCTCACCTCCTCATCGGGGGGCAGCGCTTCTACCTCTTGGGTCAAGAGATGCAGGCGCTCTTTGTCGCCACGCGTGAAGTAGGCTCTGACCTCGATCAAGGCACGCAGCAGGCGCAGACGACGCCCGATCAACGCCACCTCTGCCTCTGAGAGCAAAAGCGACGGCTTTCTGCGCAGGATCTCTTCTATGCGTGTGATGGTTCGCTCCACCTGGGTGGCCATGCTGGCATGCACCGTTTCGGTGCTGATATGGACGAAGTTGAGGAAGCGAAGTGCAGCGTCCAGGGCCAGGCGCGGCAGGACGATATCTGGCAGGGCGAGCACCCAGGTATGGACGGCGCTTGCTTCCCCACTGAGCCAGAAGGCAGGTGCAGCTTGCTCCATCAAGGAGGCGGCCAGGGGGTAGTCAGGCGCGGCCAGCGCGTGGGCAATGGCCTCTCGCCACTCGCCCTGGCTCTCATACCAGCGGGCTGCCCGAATGTGCAAGAGCGGCACCAGTTCTGGTTGAGCGGCGTGCAACCGAGCGCGCAGCGCCTCACGAAACAGATCATGATAGCGGTACCACTGCCGCTGCTCATCCAGCGGCACCACAAAGAGATTGGCTCGCTCCACCTCCTCCAGCATCTCCTGGCTCACCAGGAGCGAAGGCCCCGCGGTGATAGCCTGACATAAGGCGGCATTCATTCTGGTCACGATCGATGTCTGGAGCAGAAAGTGCTGAAGCGGGACCGGCAAGCGCTCGAGAATGTCCTGCTGCACATAGTCCAGGAGATAGCGGTAGCTGCCAGCAAAGTCCGAGACCCAGCCGGAGAGATCCTGCTGCTTGCGCAGGGAGAGCGCCGCCAGGTGCAGCCCCGCGATCCAGCCCTCCGTCCGGTGTTGCAGGGTGACCACGTCTTCTTCCGAGAGAGGCAGTCCCATACGTTGCAAAAGAAAGCTGGTCGCCTCTTCCTGGGTAAAGCGCAAATCACTGGAGCGGACCTCGACCAGCTGACCACGAACACGCCACCGGGAGAGGGGAAGTTCGGGATCCGTACGCGTGGCGAGCACCAGGTGCATACGTACGGGCAGATGATCAAGCAAGAAAAGCAACGAGTCGTGGATGGCCTGGTCAGAGATCACATGGTAGTCATCCAGGATGAGGATGATGTCTCCAGAGCCCTGCACGAGCTCATTGAGCAGGGCCGTCAGGATGGTCGAGAGGGGGGGAGCCTCTCGCGAGTGCAGCATGGCGAGAGCCATCTCCCCCATCCTGGACAGGCAGGTACGCAATGCCGCAATGACCGAGGCCCAGAAGCGGATCGGATCATCGTCCAACGCCTCAAGCGAGAGCCAGGCGAGAGCAGGTTTGCGTCCTGCTGCCTGGGGCCTTTCGCCCTGCCGAGAAGAGGCGACCCATGCCGAGAGGAGTGTCGTCTTCCCACTTCCGGCAGAGGCAGAGACGAGCGTCAAAGGGTAAGAGCGTGCCGCATCCAGTTCTCTGAGCAAGTGAGAGCGCTCCACCAGTGAGATGGGCAGACGGGGAGGAGAAAGCTTGGTGGAGAGCAGCACTCCCTTCTGCTCAGACGACGGCGCTGGAAGTGCCTGTGCCAGAGAGGAAGGCGAGGGCGAGCTGCTGAGTTCTTGTGCTACCTGCTCTAAGCGCACCAGGGTCACCATCGCGGTTCGTCCGAGATAGCGCTTGCGGGTTTGGCTCTCTTTGGTGTGGTAGGCATACCAGTAGCCCCCGCCTCGTTGCCGGGACTCCTTGAGCACACTGAGATGACCGTATTGCCCCTGGAAGGAGAAGGAGGAATGCGTCGTCAACCAGGCCAACCATGGTTCCTCGTTTCCTGGCACCAGAGACTGCGGTGGAGCGTCAGGGCAAAGAAGTGCGTAGGTCTTGCTCTGGGCAGACCAGAGAAGGGTATGGGTGGCTGGCTTTGGCATGGGCTCCTTTCACAGAACACGTTTCATCCCCAACTCCCCAACACAGGGTGAGTATACCACACAAAGGGGCCAGCAGGCCAACCGCATTTCAACTGGTGCAGGTGAGGATCGCTTCTTAGAAGGCAACTTGGTATTATAGGTTGTACTCTCTCCGCCACGTCGACAAAAGCTGAAGTGCTCGCTGGAGCAATGCCAGGTGCTCTGGAGGGTTGAGCCAGCGGCTTACTCCCGAAGGATGAGGTAAGGGAAGCAGCAGCATGCCGTCGCGTTCCTGGAAAGTGCCAATAATATCCTCTAAACGTCCCTTGCCAAGATAAGTCTCTATAGCCATACTCCCCACAAGCAGGATGACCTTCGGCTGTAACAGTTGTAATTCTTCTTCAAGAAAGGGCCTGCACAGCGCCACTTCTTGAGCAGAGGGCCGCCGGTCCCCATCTCCACGCGGGTTGCGTCCAGGATCGCAGCGCGTGAGCGAATTCAAGTAGGTGTGCTCATAGAGATAACCTGGCGGAAAGCCCGCCTGTTCAAGCCATTTTTGCAAGATACGGCCACCTGGTCCGCTCCATGGTCGCCCCTTTGTGATTGAGCGATGACCTGGGGCCTGACCGATCACCATCACGCGGTCGCTGCCTCGCCCGCTTGTGAGGGGGTGCGCTTCACGAATATAGCCATGTTCCTGGCAAAGACGGCACGCGTGAATACGCTGTTGCAGTAGGACAATAGCAGCCTCTTTATCCATCGCTTCTTGATCGTCCAAGGGCTTCATCATGAGCGGGCGCCAGGCTGGGTTTCTGGTAATCGCGAGC
>WNGQ01003655.1_pt1 | contig 15456 bp, 15 predicted proteins | sample 5407661 | NCBI WGS metagenome assembly WNGQ01 (sample SAMN13153382, study PRJNA577476) | soil metagenome | isolation source: 60 cm soil or saprolite under Garry oak tree replicate 2 | place: USA:California | collected 2016-06-15 | reverse complement strand
CCTGACTTCATCCTACATACAACAGCCAAGGTCAGGTCAGGGTTTCCAGGTGTTGGCCCGGTCGTAGGCTTGTGTCCGGCGGTCCAAGTTGTCAGGAAGATGCCCGATAATTAAATCGTGAGCGATGCAACCCCCGCCGAGCATACCGAGGGTAAGTGCGATTTCTGCGGCACTCCCACGTCATTCGGCGCAAACTCAACAAAATCCCGTTTCGGGACACCTAACCCTGATGGCACGATTCCGATTCTCCCGAGGCCGCGCATGTGGCTGTGCGGCCAGCACCTGCGCGAGTACCAGCAAGACCGGCTAATGGTCGGCTGGTGTGACTCGTGTGTCTCATGGGGTAGCGCCTTTACCCCCTCTCCGTGCGGCGCGTTCTACGTGCTCGGAGGCTAGTCAGTCGGGCGGGGGGAGGGGGTCAGCTACGAATGATCCCCACCCCTGCTCTATGACGATCAGGCCGTCATCCTTGAGCACTCTGAGCGCCCGAATCGCCGTGTTCCTGGTGACGCTGTACGTCTCACACAGTTTCGTCACAGAGGGGACCTGCTGGCCGGGAAGGTAGCGGCCAGCCTTGATCTCTGCCCTCAAGTCCGACGCTATGCGCCGGTAGGGAGGTAGACGGTCACGCTGGTCACTCATAGGTGATCTTCATACCACCTAATACGTGCCTGCTACCTGCGGCATTACCTTGCATCACCTTGCACTAGCAAAGATACGGTGATGCGTGGTGAGGCGGGAGCGTCGGTGCAGACAGGTACGAGGTGAGACATGAGCGCTGAAACTGAAGACCTTCAGTACATCCGTCATGCGTGGGGTTCGGTCTACAGGATCAATGCCCCGATGACTCACGGCCGCTCGTGGTCGGCAACTGCCCTATGGGGAGATCACGACGTTCTGACTGCTGACAATGCCGAGGAACTACTAGGGAAGATCAGACGCCACTATCCGGGGCTGCTAGTAACGGGGCAGCAGGGAAGGGAATACAGCGAATGACGGACCAGGATACAGGCACTCTAACCATTGATAAGCTTACAGAGCTGCGGATACATGCGAAGCTTCTATGGGATTCAGGAATACTAGAGCCACATGAGAAAGAGCACTTGTGGAAAGTGCTTATTAGGATTGATCAGAAGGTCAAAGAGATCAGGGAAGCCGAGGCAGGGTAGGCTTTGCGCGAAAGTCCCCTCTATCTGGTCAAGGCGATAGAGGGACTTTGCTGTCTTGTCACATCTCACTTCCGGTGAGACCTAACTACTAGTACACTCACGCTCATGATGTTGACCAAGCTAGAGAGAAACAAGATCTATGATGCCATCGCCGGAAGTGGCCTCGATCCTGCCGAGTTCAAACTTACGGTTACTTCCGCTAAAACGGTAATCTCTCATGTCTCCGGCTCAACATTTGAGTTTGCCTATAAGCCTGGAAATGCGAGGGAGGCTTTTTCAAGTGCAGTCAGGGGGGAAATTGGAACCGTAAGGGGCAGATATATTTCAATTGAATCCGTAGTCATTGATGGCAGTCAAGAGATCCGCGATGCTGCCCCAAATATTTCCGACCTAATGATCGATATTCGTGAATGGGCGGATGAGATCAGGCTAGTCCTTGAAACGCCCGATCTTTGGGCAGAGACGCAACGTAGCCGAGATTTTGCCATTAACATACAGCAGGCTGACGCTGGCAATACGCCATTCACCAATGATGAGCGAAGGCGAATCGTAGTTGAGTTGGAAGCCATCAAGGAACAGGTGAAGGAGCAATTCGATCTTACCAGTGAGCAGATAGCGGGCATTGACCAATGGAAAGATGAAGTTGCTGAAGCCAGTGAGCGCATAGGCCGGAAAGACTGGCGGCTCCTTGCTTACGGGACAATCATTAATCTGGTTGTCACTGATGCGCTCCCGCCAGAGGTAGCGCGGCACATCCTCGCAATGTTTATTCAAGTGATCGCTCATCTGTTTCTTGGCGGCGGCGGGCCGCCACGAATACTAGCATGATAGCTACATGCGACAGGCAACTCCTAATGAACGAAGTAGATAATTGCTTGCATGATAGCCACAACTGCGGACACTATGCCTGCCCAGGAAGCACAGACACTAAGGCGCGTATCCTCGACGGTCATTTTTTGAGACTTTGATTGCGGCGCGGGTTGGTAGCCTAGGGCATAGCTGCCTGCTGGCTTACGGCTCTCTACTGGTTTTGCCTCATCACCCTTCAAGCCCAGCCGCACGAGAAGCTTTCCTGTCCAGTGACCGGCAGCCTTGGTACACCCAAACAAGAAACCATATGCCCAATTGCCACATGCCTTGCGATTAGTTTTCTTGACCCTGCACCTCGTAGGCCAGGTGAATCCTAGAGCGATGGCTAGGGGAACAAACGCCCATCCTATTAGCTGTGTTCCACCCAGGTAGTAGTCATGTCTTAGCCTAGCTACTCCAGCGGTAATTAAACCGGCAACTATCAGGACGAGCAATGCTGATATAGCCTTCATAGTCTTTAGCGTGGACTGCCGTGCCATCGAGTCTCCCCTGAGTCGCGCTTACCCAAGTGTCCACCGCACAACCCATCCGTCAAGGCCCGAGCTGCCTGCCTCGGTGCGTCAAGATCCGAGCATCCGGCCGACCTGGAGAGCGATGACACTACGGGGGCAGACGCGAGGTACTGACAGCGGACTCTGCTGACGAGCTGCTTGTACAAGATCCGTCGCCCTACCCAGGGCTCATAGACAGGTCGGTTGCTGTGTCGGAACCATGAGAGCTATGCCATCCCTGAGTGTGTTGTTCCCTCCGCAAGACCTCTGTTACGAGTACTCTTACCGTCATGCTATGGAACAAACTGGAAAGAAACAAAGTCTACGAAGCCATCAGGCTAAATGGGGTCGATCCTACCGAATGCAATCTAACGCTCACGGATGACGAAGCAGTTATCGCACACAATTCCGGCTTGGTTTTTCGTATTGCTAAAACAGCGCGGCGAAGCTACAAGATTACGACCATTGTCGAAGATGGGCCAACTCTAACCACAACAATCGGCGGCTACGCGGACGTAGCCGCCTATATCGGCAGGTGGGCATCTGATATAGCCGCGCCTGGCCTCTGGGCAGAAATGCAACGCAACCGAGAGCTGATTACCAATATTCAGCGCGAAGGTACCAATAACACGCCATTCACCCAGGATGAGCAGAAGCAAATCGCGGCTCAGTTGCAAGTGATCACGAAGCAACTGAAGGAACAATTCAAGCTAACTAATGAGCAGATAGAGCGGATTGAGGAATGGCGACATGAAGCTACTGAAACCAGCACGCGCATGGGACGGAAAGACTGGCTTATCTATTTCCTCGGTACAATCACTGCCTTGATAATCACCGCGACAGTGACAGCAGGAGTTGGGGAGCATATCTTCACTATGGTTGTTCAAGGTCTGATTCATCTGTTCACTGGCGGAAGTGAGCCACCGAGGATACTAACGTGAAAGAGAAAACTATGGAAGACGCCATCAGGCAGGTATGGATTGATCCTTCATTGTTTTCTTCGGAACCTTGGGGAGATAAGGAAGCCGTATCAAACGATGGCATTACTAGACTATATGAAATCCATCAACATGCCTGCGACCGACTCGCAAATGATCCCGATGAGTTTGATCGTGTCGATGCAATTATGGCTTTGAGGCGCGTGGTCGGTAAGCGAGTGAAAGAGCTGAAGGAAACATATCAACTACGTGAACTACCAACTGGCGCAAAGCCCAAAGCCGACTTGGAACTACTGGAATACTTCGGAATCATCCGTCCGTTCATGCTTCGGCGGCTTATTGATATCCGTAACTTTGTTGAGCATCAAGATTCCAGTCCACCGCCTACCAGTGAATGCCTTATGCTCGCGGATTTGGTTTGGTATTTCTTGCGATCTACTGACGGGCTGGCAAAGTTCGAAGTGCAGATGCTCATCTTCCATCCACGCAAAGCGGCTCCAGAGGAATTTGAGCAGATAATACACCTTTACTTCAGCGAAGCTTTCAGCGAAGTAAAGATTTCAGCCTTGGCCTATCCGTCTCTCATCGCCTATGAACCCAGGGAAAATTGGATAGCGGTTGAGCAAGCTGAAATATCTCGTCACGATCACGGCGACGAGACTACACGATCACGGCGACGAGACTATCTGGGTGTCAGTTGAGGGTAAGATCCGGGGCGCCGATGAGCAGATGAAACTCATCTATGACCTCTATTTCAGAGCTAGCTATTAAGTAGCGCATCACGCGCCTCCATTCTAAAAACCGTGTGATATGACAGGCGTAGATTTCACGCTAATCGCAGCCGCCAACCGCGACTAGGGCGGCTCGAACAGTGCGCAGCCCCATGCCCGGCGGTTTCGCCATCGGCGGCGCCTTCTCGCCCGACGGCAACCGGCTGGCCGTGTTCCCGATGATCGAGCCTGGCCAGGCGGCCTGGGTAGCGCTGGCCGACCTGGAGTGGCCCCGGCGCCCCGGCTCGCGCTCGGCGAGGACATCGCCTGGGCCCGCTGGCTGCCCGACGGCAAGGACCTTATCGTCGGCGGGGCGACCGGAGGCGGCGACCTGGTGGCTTCCGCGACGCTGTCCGCCCAGCCGCTGGTCACCGCGCGCGGCCATGAGGCTGACCGCGGGAATAGCCTGGACATCAACTACACCGTCGTCATCATCCCGCCACGTCCGTAACGCGGCCACCCCAGCCTGCTCCTACAGGCGACGGTTGGCGCGCAGGACGCGGAGGGCGTCGACGGTGAGGAAGCCGCGCCAGTCCCGCTCGGCGGCCGGCGACCAGGCCGGCCAGTTGAACGTCCAGCCGCCGTCTTCCCGCTGGGCCCGGGCCAGATGGTCCAGGTGCGCCTCGACCGTCGCGTCGTCGAACAGGGCGCGGGCCAACGAGTCGAGTTCGGGCGCGAAGTCGAGCACGCCGTGCACCTCGCCGGGTGCCTCCGGATCCAGCGCCACCAGGTTCCGCTCCAGGATCAGCGGGCCGACCCGGCCGAACACCTCGAGTGCCCGGTCGTGGTCGGGCACGTGCTGGAGGAACCCCAGCACGCCGAACATCTCGTATCCGCCCAGGTGGGCCGTCCCCCCGTATCCAGCACTGAGCTTGCCGATCCGGTTCCACATGACCTCGGTGGCGCCGTCGAGCCAGGGGTGGCTGACGCCGCGGGCATGCAGCGTGCCCGCGATCATTCCGGTGGCGATGAGCGAGGCCGGGTCGCCCTCCTCGGGGACCCACCAGGGCGCGTGCGGCCAGGCTGCCAGGGGTGGCTCGACGAAGGCCGCGCCGCCCTCGGCGGGGGCCACCGCCGCGAGCCAGTCGCAGGCCCCCCGGACCAGGTTCTCGTCCCACGCGTTCGCCTCGTTGAGGATGCGCAGGGCCATGTCCGCCGCGGCGGGCTGGCTGCCGGGCGCCCGGCAGTCCGGCTCGAGCGCGTGACCGAACCCGCCGTCCTCGTTGCGGTAGGCGGCCACCGCGTCCCGCACCGCGGTCGCCGGGCCGTTCTCGAACAGCCGCTGGAACCGGCGCCCGTCGAGCACCCTGGCGTTGGCGGCGACGAACCCGGCGGCGGCGTTGAAGTCAGGAGCGTCCATTGGCCCATCAGATCACCGGTGCGCCCCAGGGCGTATTGAACGAAACGGCCGTCGTCGTGAAATGCTGGTCAGGTGGATGTCCGAGCACTGCCTCCCGGCTACACCGAATGGCCGGCTCCGGCCGCGCTCCGGGGCGCCATCGCCTGCCTGTGGGCGCAGGTCACCACCGAGGGTGCCGACCGGACAGGCCTCGTGCTGCCCGACGGGTGCACCGACCTGATCTGGGAGCAGGGCCGGGGCGCGTTCGTAGCCGGCCCGGACACCGGCCCGGTGCCCACCACGTTGGCGGCGGGCACGGTCATCCTCGGAGTGCGTTTCCGTCCCTCGGCGGGCGGCCCAGCGCTCCGGGTTCCGCTCAGCGAACTCCGCGACCAGCGCGTCGACCTCGCCGACCTGCGGCCTGCCGACGCGGGGCGGCTGCCCGCCGCGCTCGACCCGCAGACCGCCGCCGCCCGGGTGCTGGACGTGACGGCTGCCCTGGTCGACGGCGGCGCGCCGGACCCGGCCGTGACCTGGGCGGCTCGCCTGCTGCGCGATCCGCACACCCGCGCAGAGGACGTCGCCGCCGCGGTCGGGCTCAGCCTGCGGCATCTGCGCCGCCGCTGCCATGCCACCGTCGGCTACGGCCCGAAGACGCTGCAACGGGTGCTGCGGTTCCGCCGGTTCGTGTCCCGCATCGACGCCTGCCCGGGCGTCCTCGACCTGGCGGCCATCGCGGCCGAGGCGGGCTACGCCGATCAGGCCCACCTGACCAGGGAATGCGGCAGTCTTTCCGGCCTCACCCCGGCCGCGCTGGCCAGGCAGCGAGCAGCCTAGGAAGGCCCGGACCGGCTAGCGCATGTGCTGCCACACCATGGCGGCCAGCGCCTCGATCGTGGCGATGCCGTACTGTTCGGTGGGATTCCCGGTGGTGAGCACGGCTATCAGGTAGCTCCGGCCGTCGCCGGAGATCCACCCGATGCTGTTAACCTGCCAGCCGCTGCCCGTGCCGAGCAGGGGCAGCCAGCCATTCTTCAGGGCCACCGTGACCTGGGCCGGGACACCACCGGAAACACCCCACCGTTGGGACGGCGTGACGTCCTCCATCAGCGACAAGGCGTAGTCGCGTTCGGCCCGCGTGAGCAGCGAACTGGGCCTGACCAGCTGCCTGAGCAGCGCAATCTGGTCATCGGGGGTGGTCGTGGTCAGCCCCCATCCCGGCCAGGCGAACCCGGGACAAACCACGCACGACGATGGCGCGGTGTGGCTCAGGCCGGCCCTGGCGTTGAACGAGCGGATCCTGGCCGGACCGCCGACTTCGTACCACAGGCTGGTCGCGGCGTCGTTGTCGCTATCCTCGATCATCTGCTCGGTCAGCGACCGATCGGCGGCCGACAGCCCGGTGCCGCCGTCCTGCTCGTGCTCGCCCAGCAGGGTCTCGAGAACGTCGAGCTTGACGATGCTCGCCTCGGCCTGTGGCTGGCCCTGGCCGAGATCCCAGGTCCGGCCGGTGCCGAGATCGTAGACGGCGGCCAGGACGGTGCCGGCCCGGCCCGACAGGTACGAGGCCGCCGCCGACCCGAACGGATCCCGCTGGCCTGCCTCGGCCACGGACCCGGCGGCAGCCGTCGCCCGCGAGGAAGACGCCCGCGGGGAACGCAGCTGCGGCGAAGGCATCGGCGCCGGGACGGTCACGTTCACCCGGCCAGAGGCGGGCGGATCGCTCTTTGCGCCGATCGTCCCGACCGGCGCGCTTCGCGCCCGGGGCGGGCTCCCCGGACCCGCCGCGGCCAGGCCCGCCACGGTGCCGACGGCGATGGCGAGGCAGGCGCCGAGCGCCGCGAGCACGACCCGGATGGGCGCTCGGGGCGGCCTCGACCCGGAGGCTGAGTGCCTGCCCGTCATCCCGGAGACCGACGTCCTGACCACCATCCCGATCGCGAGCCTCGCCAAAGCCCTCCCGGCCGGCCCGGGCGACGGCTAACTCGCGGGGCAGACCTGCTGGAACGGCTGGGTCCCAGCGTAGTCAGCCCACCGCTGGCGGGTGAGCGATTGGTCCGCGATGGCACAGGCGGCGGCCAGCAGCCTGGCCGGGAAGGCCACGTCCCACCGCCGGGCGCTGCCGCCGCCGGCGGTGGCGAGCGTGGCGCCGTCGGGGCTGAAGGCGACCGCGTAGACCGGCTGAGAGCCGGCCGTCATCGGCGTGCCGATTTCCTGCTGGGTGGCCACGTCCCACAGCCGGGCGCTGCCGCTGGAGCTGCCACTGGCGCCGGCGGTGGCGAGCATGGTGCCGTCCGGACTGAATGCCAGCGCGTAGACCGGCTGGGGGCCCGCCGTCATCGGCGTGCCGATTTCCTGCTGGGTGGCCGCGTTCCACAGCCGGATGCCGCTACCGGCGCCCGCGGTGGCGAGCGTGCTGCCATCCGGGCTGAACGCCGCCGCCGCGGGCGTGCTGCCCCCAGCCGCCAGGGCGCCGGAAGAACCCTCGCTCATCAGCGCGCCGACCCGGCGCTGGCTGGCCACGCTCCACAGCGCCGCGGTCCCATTCGCGCCGACCGTGGCGAGGGTCTTGCCGTCGGGGCTGAACGCGAGCGCGCCCTGGCCCGCGCCCGGCCCGATGGTCACCGCGGCCCCGGTTTCCTGCCGGGTGGCCACCTGCCACAGCCGGGCCTTCCCGTCCGTGCCGATAGCGGCCACCAGCCTGCCGTCCGGGCTGAGGGCCACCGGGCCGGCCGCGTCAGCCGCGGGCAGCGGGCCGCCGATCCGCTGCCCGGTCGCCGTCGACCACAACTGCAGGTCATCGCCGGCCACGGCCAGGATCTTGCCGTTCGGGCTGAGCGCGAGTCCGGTCACCGCGTGATGGCTGGCGACCAGCCGGCCGGCCGGCCGCCGGGTCAGGGCGTTCCACCACCGGACCGTGCCCCGGCCGTCGCTCACCGCGAGGACATCGCCGTGGGCGCTGAGCACGGCCGGCGGGTGGTCGGCGATCCTGGCCGACGATTCGGGCGTGCCGGTGGCGATCGGAGCGGAGGACTGGTGAAAGAGGGCCGGGTTCCACAGCTCGATGGTCCCGTTCCCGTCGCCGGTGGCCAGGACACCCGCGTCCGGGCTGAAGGCCAGCGCGCTCACGCGGCCGGAACCCTGCGCCGTCAGCGCGGCGCCGGTCTGCTTCTGGGTGGCGAAGGCCCACAGCTCGGTGCCCCCGTCGCTTTCCGCGGTGGCGAGCGTCGTGCCGTTCGCGTTGAACGACACGGCCGCGACCGGAGCCCCGGTCGCCATGGTCGCGCCCGCCTGGCTATGGGTGGCGACGTCCCACAGCCGGACGTTCCCGTCCTCGCCGCCGGCGGCGAGGAACTTCCCGCCCCGGCTGAACGCGAGCGCCATGACCGCGGCCGGACCGGCCACCATCGTCGCGCCCGCCTCCTGCTGGGTGGTCGCATCCCACAGCTGGACCGTCCCGTCGCTGCTGGCTGCGGCCACCGTCGCGCCGTCGGGGCTGAACGTCACGGCCCGCACCGGCTTGAAGTCCGAGCTCATCGGCGCGCCGATTTCCTGCTGGGTGGCGACGTTCCACAGCCGGACGTTCCCGTCGTCGCCGCCGGCGGCCAGCGTGGCGCCATCCGGGCTGAACGCGACGCAGCGGCCGCCGGTCACGCCGGCCAGCGGCTGGGCGGCGATCCTGGCCCGGCTGGTCAGGTTCCACACCCCGAGGGCCGCGGGCCCGGCTATCTCCAGCGCCTTGCCGCCACCGGTGAACGCGAGCGCGAGCGCCGCGCCGCTCCAGGTCGCGGTGCTGAGCAGGCGATGCGAGGCGGTGTCCCACAGCCGGATCGTGCCGTCGCGGTAGCCGGCCGCCAGGTTCTTGCCGCCCGGACTGTACGCCACCGCGGTCACCGGGCCCGACGAGGCGGTCAGGATGCCGCGCACCGGCTGGGCGAGGGACTCGAGCAAGCCGTAACGCGCCTGCGCGGTCGGCGCGATCCGCCACGCGGCCCCGGCGAGCAGCGCCGCGGTGACCGGGTCGGCGGTCTCCAGCGCCGTGCTCTGCGCGGCCAGCCGCTCCGACAGGCCCGTGGTGCGCTGCTGGCTGGCGTTGTTCCTGGCCGACCGGACGGCCAGACCCGCCCCGGCGAGCGCGGCTACGAGCACCAGGACGAGTGCGCCGACCAGGGTCAGGCGCCCCCACCGGCCCCGGGTGCTGGCCCGGCCGCTGGCCCGGAGAAACTCAGCCTCGGCTGCGGTCAGCGCCGGGTACCGGCCCGGATCCGCGGCCCAGACGCGCGTGGCCTCCCGGGCCGCGGCGAGCTGGACTCCCCGGTACAGCCGCGAGGAGTCCTTGCCATTCTGGCGCCACCGCGCGGTGTCCTCGATGAGCTGGCCGTAGAGAATCAGACTGGACTGATCCTCCTCGAGCCAGTCACGCAGCCGCGGCCACGCCTGCAGCAGCACGTCATGAGCGATCTCCGCGGTGCCGGCGCGGAGCACCACCAGCCGGCTCCGGGCGAGCGCGTCGAGCACCGCGCCGGCCTGCGCCCACTGGTTCTTCGGGTGGCCCTCGCGCAGCTCGGCGCGGGACACCGGACGGCGAGCCGGCCTGCCGTCATGGCCTACGGCGGTCATCCGCCTGAGCACGTCCCGCGCGATCGCCTGCTGGTCCTCCGTCAGCCCGGCGTAGACCGCCTCAGCGCTGACCTCTACGGCGCCGGCGACGCGGCCGGCCCGGTCGTAGCCTTCGCGGGTCAGCCGGTCACCTTCGCGTTTCTCCCAGGTCAGCGTCAGGGCCTGGGAGAGCATCGGAAGCGCCTCGGCGCCGGCCGTGCGCGCGTCGGCCACGATGGCGTCGATGAGAGCGCTCTCAACGTGCACCCCGCTCGCCTGGGCCGGACCGGTGATCGCACGGCGCAAGCCGGCTTCCGGCATCGGGCCGACCACCAGCTGATCGCGCTCCATGGCCGGGACGAGCTGGGGGTAGGCGGCGCACCGGTCCCAGTAGTCCCCGCGGACCGCGATCACCACCCTGGCCGCGGGCTCGCCCCGCGGCCCGGCCGGGCGGGCGGCCGCCGCGCACACCGCGTCGATGAACGCCTGCCGCTCCAGCCTCTCATCCGGTCCTTCGGCCGCGAAGACCTGCTCGAACTGGTCGATGATCAGCACCAGCCGGGAGGCGTCACCCGCTGGCCGCGTGATCTCGCGGATCAGCAGGTGCGTCTCGCCCGGCGCACCCGCCAGCCGCTGCCGGATGGCGGCCGGATCCCTGTCGTTCAGCGCAGCCAGCCCGGCCGCCAGCTCGGTGAGCGGCCGCGCGGTTGCGGTGAGGCTGACGACCGGCCACGCAGACGACCCGGGCACCTGCACCCCCCGGGCCAGCGCGGGCACCAGGCCAGCCTGCAGCAGCGAGGTCTTGCCGGCGCCCGAGGCGCCGGTGACCATGACGATCCCGGTCCCGGCTACCTTGCCCGCCAGCTCGGCGGTGAGCCGTTCCCGGCCGTGGAACACCGCCTCGTGAGCCTGGTCGTAGGGCAGCAACCCGCGGTACGGGCAGCCGCCGGTCCAGCGCGGACCCGGGTCGGCCGGCTCCGCCTGCCACTGGTGGGTGCGCTGCTCGATGACCGCGAGTTCCTCGCGGATCATGCGGACGTCCGCTGACTGCCGTCCGACCTGCTCGCTGGCGGCCCGGAGCTCCGCGCCCTGCCCGCGCAGGCTGTCCTGGATCTCCCCGGCCGCGCGGCCCAGGTCGGCCAGCATGAAGGCCATGTCACCGAACTCGGCGCCCAGCGCCTCGAACGCGGCGAGCACCTCGCGCTCGAGGTCCTCGTCTCCGGCCTCGATCGCCGCGCGGAATACCGTGCCGCCCGCGTCGATCTCCCGCATCACCATCGCGATGTCGGATCGCAGGCCATCGGCGCGCTTGTCGCGCGCGGCGAGGATCTCCTCGACGCCCCGGCTGATTTCCCGCTCCAGGCTCCGGAGCAGGTCCGGCGGCGGGCTTGGGGACGCGGCCGGCCCGGAACCATGTGCCGAACGGGCGCGGCTGGTCGCCTCCTCGAGGAGATGAGCCAGGACATCAGCTCCGACCGAGACGAGCACCCCCATCCTGGCCGCGGCGGGAGCCGGGCCGTCGGCGTCGGCGAGCGCCGGCCCGAACGTCGCCGCGCACAGCGACGGCAGCACGGCGGGGGCACTGATGCCGCGCAGTTCACGACGGCCGCTTCGCGCCGTCCGCAGCAGCCACGCGCGGATACCCGCCTGGAGGCGCTCGACCTCTTCGAAATCACCCACCAGGCTCCCCCTACACACGCGTAACACCCCAAGACGGGCGGCAGCCTAGCAGGTGGCTTGCTCCCGGGCGGTGCTTTTGCGTGGTGTTGCCCCCCGGCCGCCAGGCGGCGGGAGACGGGTTCGATTCACCCAGGCGGGGTGAGGCGCAGCACTGTGCGGCCACCCACACTGATTGGACTGGGCTGGATACGCCTTAGCGGCGAGCACGTCGGCCCGCACATGGGTCCAGGCCGCGCGCCGCCAATCTTGGGGGTGTGACAAATGCCGATCACCAATAAATCGTCGGCCATCCGTATGTCAGACGAATTGCCCGCGACCCCGCGGATCGCGAGGGCGGCGCGTGAACCGCGGGAGGAGAACAGCGGGCAGCGCGTGTCCATGGTGATGATCGGCCTGGCTGTGGCGGCGCGTATCATGCGCGATCCCCGGACCTACGAGACCGCGATCGTGGTGGTGATCGCCATCGCCGCGGTGGCAGGCCTGGGGAAAGCTAGCCAGGCTAGCTCGTTCGCGCGCCTGGCAGCCTGGGACAAGCGGCGCCGTGCCAGCGAACTGCGCAGGCGCAAGGACGGCAAACCTAACGGCTGACCCGACTATGCGGTATCAGAGCCGACATCCGTCGCGCTCGATCACCGATGAGTTTAGGGCGGGTGATACGTCAGGTGTTTCCGAGCCGCCAGGTATCAATCGGGGGCGGGCTCGGCGATCATGGCGATGCCGATCTCGTGGAAGCCGATCCTGGCGTAGACGCGGGCCACCGCGTCGTCGCTGGCGGACAGGAACACGGTCTCCACACCGCGGTCCAGCGCGTCACGGGCCAGCAGCGCGGTGACGGCCGCGCCGAGGCCCTGGCGGCGGGATGACGGCAGCACGCCGACGCCGGTGATTTCCGCGACGCCGTCCACCGCCTGGCAGCTTCCGGCCGCGAGCGGCCCGTCCGGGCTGAACGCCGCCGCCAGCACCGAATGCCCGGAGCGGAGCCGTTCCCGCAGCATGGCGATCGTGCCGCCGTCGTGGTCCGCGGCGATCTTGTCGCGCTCGGCCGGGCCGGCTTCCCCCGTCGCGGTGCCCGGATGGCCGAACGCGACCGCTGGCACCGCCCAGATCCGGTCGAGTTCGGTATCTTCGGGGGCGACCGCGCGCACGGTGACGCGTGGCGGGAGCGCAGGGGCCTGCGGCGGCGAGGACAGCACCATCAGCGGATGCGTCTGGACCTCCAGGCCCGCGTCGGCCGCGGCCGCCGCCATCTCGGGCGCGACCTGCTCGATCCATTCGAAAGACTCGGGGATGATCAGCTCGCGCTGCCGGGCCCGGATCGCGCGGATATCGGCGGCGGTAACCGGTGGCCTCGAGCCGCGCCTGGGCCGGGCGTAATACGGCCAGCCCGGACCGGTGGGAACGAACAGCACGAGCGGCCCGTGTTCGTCGGCTCTGGCCCGGCGCCGGGGGACGGCGTCGCAGAACGCGTCAATCCGCTCAATGGCCTCGTAAGCTCTCACAGCAGTACTCACCTTAAGGTCCCAGCCGTGCCAGACCAACTGCGTTTACCCGGGTTCGGATGCCGGTGCTCCGGAAAACCCGACGCGGCAAGGGCGCGGGCCCTGACATTAATAATTGGTGTACAGAACTGCGGGCGCCGGACTAGCGTGCCCACATGAATGGCGCCGAACTCCCGTCGAGGCTAAGTCAGCTGACCTTTCACGGGCCGTTGTCCGAGGCCAGGGCCGCCCGGCTCCTCGCCCGGCTCACCCGGAACAGTCCCCGTACCGTCCTCGACATCGGCTGCGGGTGGGGTGAGCTGATGCTCCGCATCCTCGCGGCGGCGCCGGACGCGACCGGACTCGGCCTCGACAGGGACCAGGCGGACCTGGCCCGGGGCCGGGACAACGCCAGGGCCCGCGGGCTCGAGGATCGTGTCACGTTCGTCCGGGAGTCCGCGGTCGGGACCACCCGGGGACCCGCCGACGTCGTGCTGTGCCTCGGGGCCAGCCACGCGCTCACCGAGGTCCAGCCTCCTGGGCACACCGAGGCCGCGCTGCGCGAACTCCGGCGGCTGGTCACGCCGGGCGGGCGGGTGCTGCTCACCGAGGGGTTCTGGCACCGGACGCCGACCGAGGTCGAGCTGGCCGCCATGTGGCCGGGCACGTCGGCCGGGGAGTTCGGCGACCTGGCCAGCCTGGTCGACCTGGCTGTCGGCGCGGGCTTCCGCCCGGCCTGGATCGAGACCGCCACACTGGAGGAGTGGGAGGACTTCGAGTCGGGCTACCAGTGTGACGAGGAGGAGTGGCTCGCGGCTCACGGCGATCACGCCAAGGCCGCCGGGATCCGGGAGCAGGTCGACCAGCACCGCTCGTTCTGGCTGCGCGGCTACTACGGCATCCTCGGCCAGGCGCATCTCACCTTGGTCCCGGTCGGCTAGCCAGCCGTACGCCAGGTCGGCTGATCGCTGCCGTACCCGCTGAGCGGCCGCGGCCAGGCCAGTGCCTCGTCGTCGAGCTGGCCGGGCGGCCGCACGGTGGTTACCGGCCCTTCGGCGCTGTCCAGCGTCACGAGCCACCCCGGATCGTCGCCATCGGGCTCGGGGGAGGGGACCGCCGCGCTCCGGGGCAAGCCAAGTAGCCAGTGCGCGGTCCGGGCCAGGGACAGCTCGCGGAACTGAGTACCGCCGCGGGCGGACTGCCGGGCCAGCGCCTGCAGCGCGGCGGCCGCGCACAGGTAGCCGGTGCCGTGGTCGAGGAGCTGGCACGGCAGCGCTCCGGGCCGCTCGCCGTCCGCCGATTCGGCCATCGCGATGCCGCTGGCCGCCTGCACGATGCTGTCGAACCCCCGGCGGCTGCCCCACGGCCCGCAGCTACCCCACGCCGACAGGCTCACCACCACCAGCCCGGGATGCCGTTCCGCCAGGATCTCCGGGCTCAGCCCGAACCGGTCAAGCGCGTGCAGCCGGTACCCGTGCAGCAGGACGTCGGCGCCCGAGAGCAGCTCGTGCAGCCGGCCGTTGCCGTCGGCCGTGCCGAAGTCGAGCAGCGCGCTGCGCTTGCCGAACAGCCCGTCGTAGCCGTGCAGCGTCAGTTCCGGCCGGTCCGGCGCGTCGAGCCGGAGCACGTCCGCGCCGAGCGCGCCGAGGTACCTGGTGGCCACCGGGCCGGCGATGACGCGGGTGAGGTCGAGTACCCGGATGCCCGAGGCGGGCAGCGCCCCGGCGGGGCGCCAGCGAGGCAGCGCACCGCCGATCGTCACCGCTTCCACCAGCCTGCTCGCGGCGACCGCCTGGCCGGGCGGCTCCGCCCGCCAGCCGGCTTCGCCGCGGACGGCGGCGGCGACCCCGCCCGCGCCGGTCACCAGGTCCTCGGCCTCCCGCGCGCCCAGGTCCGCCATCGTCGCCGCGACCGACTCCGGATCATCGGCAGAGCCGAGCGCCCGCAGCAGCGCCGCGCGATGCCAGGGGTAGTTCCCGTGCGTGCGCACCCAGCCGTCGGCGGCGTGCCAGAATCGCGACAGCGGCGCGAAGCCCGGCCCGGCCTGCTCGCCGCCGATCCGCAGGTGGGCCTCGCTGCGGAAAGCCGCCGCGACGTGCCCGCGGTCCAGCCGCGCGGTCGG
>WNGQ01004726.1_pt1 | contig 15462 bp, 19 predicted proteins | sample 5407661 | NCBI WGS metagenome assembly WNGQ01 (sample SAMN13153382, study PRJNA577476) | soil metagenome | isolation source: 60 cm soil or saprolite under Garry oak tree replicate 2 | place: USA:California | collected 2016-06-15 | reverse complement strand
CTTCAGCATCGCGTTCAGCGTGGTGCTGGACACGTTCTTCGTCCGCACCCTCCTCGTGCCCTCCATCGCGATGCTGCTCGGCCGCTGGAACTGGTGGCCAGCGCAGCTGTCACGCCCGGCGCCACTCTCGCCGGCGGCGAGCAGCTGATGCAACGTTCAGATAATCGAGGCGTGGCCGCCAACGAGCGGCTGACCGCGATGGCGGGCGCAGCGCTCCTGGTGGTGTTCGTGGTCGAGCTCGCGACCATGTCCAATCTCGGCACGCTGCTGTCCGTCCACGTCTTCGTCGGGGTGCTGATGGCCGGCCCGCTGGCCGTCAAGCTGGGCTCCACCGGATGGCGGTTCGTCCGCTACTACACGGGGAATCCAGCCTTCGTGCGCCACGGTCCGCCTCCGCTCCCGCTCCGTCTGCTGGCCCCGCTCGTCGTCGCCTCCACCCTGGCCGTCGTCGGCAGCGGGATCGCGCTCGTCGTCACCGGCCCGGCCTCCCCCGGTCCGTTCGTCGCCCTGCACGTCATCAGCTTCCTGGTCTGGATGCCGGCGATCGCGATCCATGTCATCGGCCACTTTCTCGAGGTCCCACGCCTGATCGCGAGGGACTGGAGGCGCGATGCACCGGACCCGGCGCCCGGACGCCGGCTCCGGCCCGGCGTGACCCTCGGCATGTTGGCGGCCGGGGCGATCGCTGCCCTCATCCTCAGCCCCGTCGCCGCGCCCTGGACCGCGTGGGTCGATGCCGGGAGGGCGCCCGGCCCCGCGTTCCTCGCGGTCGGCCTGGGCCTCGCGGCCGTGGGCCTCCTCGTCGCCCGGCTGTTCAGGTGGTGGTAGATGGGCTGGGCCACGACGCTGGACGTGGTCGTGCCGGTCTACAACGAGGAGCGGGCCCTGCCGGGCTGCATCGAGGTTGCTGTCCCGCTACCTGGCCGAGCAGTTCCCCGTGGACACGACGATCACCGTCGTAGACGACGGGAGCACCAGTTTCGCCTCCGGCTTCCTCCCCACCTACCTTGCGGTTCGGCGGTTGCCTTTGGCTGGGAATCAGCACCACCGCTTCTTCCAGAGGACTTCCACCTCCTAGCGACCGTCCATGGCGGGCGCACCGGTAGGGACCGCCCTCACGGGCGGCCCCCCGCACAGACCCGAGCGTGCGGAACTACCGCACTCGGTTCTTGCCTTGGGTGTCGAACGTCAAACCGCTGCTTTGGGTAGGGATGGGTCACGCGGGGTCGAGGCAACCATATATGCCGGCCAGCCGGGTCATACGCTCCCACGTCAGGTTGGCCTTCTGGCTGCGGCGCCGGAGCGCCTTCAGCCAGAGCCGTTTGACTTGGTCGACGAACGCCACCAGGGCGTCGCTGTTGCCGGGCACGGCGAAGTAGGCGAGGTGCCCGCGCACCACCGGCTTGGTCCCGCCGCTCCCGGGCGCGGTCGCGAAGGCTCCCAGCACCAGTCGGCGCTGACGTTCGTTGCTTCGGCGGCTCCAGGGCAGCGATCAGGCGGCGGCCGCGAGCTCCTCGACCTCGTCGCGGCTGAGCCGCACGGCCGCGGCGGCCACGTCCTCCTCGAGGTGCGCCACGGACGAGGTCCCGGGGATCGGGAGCATGGCCGGCGACCGGGCCAGCAGCCAGGCCAGCGCGAGCTGCCCCGGCGTCACGGCGTGCGCCGAGGCCATCCTGTCCAGCGGGCCGCCCGGCCTGGCCAGCTGGCCCACCGCCAGCGGCGCCCAGGGAAGGAACGCGAGGCCGAGCGCCTCGCAGCGCGTCAGCACTCCCTCCGACGAGCGGTCGGCCAGGTTGTACCGGTTCTGGACGGACACGATCTCCGTGATGGCCAGCGCCCGCTCCAGCTGCCGCTCGTCGACGTTGGAGAGCCCGATGTGGCGGATCTTGCCCTCGTCGCGCATCCTGACCAGCGCGCCGACGGACTCCTCGAGCGGCACCCTCGGATCCGGTCGGTGCAGCTGGTACACGTCGATACGCTGCAGGCCGAGCCGGCGGAGGCTGCCCTCCAGCGCCTCCCGCAGGTGGCTGGGCCGGCCGTCGGGGCGCCAGAGGCCAGGCCCGTCGCGGAGCAGGCCGCCCTTGGTGGCGATGACCAGTCCCGGCGGGTAGGGGCGGAGCGTCTCGCCGATCAGCCGCTCGCTGACCTCGGGCCCGTACGAGTCGGCGGTGTCGATGAAGTTGATGTCGAGCTCGACGGCGCGGCGCAGGACCTGGCGCGCCGCCTCCGGGTCGCGGGGCTCGCCCCAGATGCCCTCACCAGTCAGCCGCATGGCGCCGAAGCCGAGGCGGTTGACCGTCAGGTCGCCGCCCAGGGTGATGGAGCCGGCCGCCCTGGCGGAAATGGTGCTCATGACTCCACCGTACGAGCCGGCCACCCCGGAACGGGTGCCGGTAAACCGCCGGCCAGGCCCCCGCCTCAGCGCAACCTCAATGCGGTGGCTTGACACCCGCGGACCACCGGCGCATCGTGGTGGCCGCGGAGTTCTCCCGGGTGGGGGTCCGAGCTGGAGGCGGGCCGGTATGTATGGCCGTACATGCACGGAATGCCGTCCCAGGGCGCCCGTGGGCCCCACGACCGGCCCTATCGCCGACCTCTGAATCTCAATCGGCCCGTATGGCACAACGGCAATTGGCGTCCCGGGCGCATCGCCTTTATACTCCAAACAGCGTGCGAAGCATCGTTGCCATGAATCCGACGGGCAGGCTCACCCTCCCGGCGGATGCGCGGCGCGCCCTGGGACTGACCGGCGAGGCGTTCTTCGAGGTTCACCTCGAGGACAACGCCATCGTCCTGAAGCCAGTCGCCATCGTGCCGCTAGAGAACGTTCGGTCCCAGGCCCAGCAGCGAGCTCACTGAGCCTCTGACGCTGCCCGGCGCCTGCGGAGGCGAGGCGTTCCTCGCCTCTGTTCGATGCTGCCGCTCGCCATTCCCGCGAGGGACTGGTGAGCGGACGCTGCGTTATGCCCGTTTGCCTGCGCCTCCGGCCCGTACCATGTCCCCGCCGCCCGAGCGACGGCAGTCGGCCGACAGGGGACACCGGAGGATCGAAGACGAATGGCACGTGCGGACCTGGTGCTCGACGCGAAGGCGCAGCTGGGCGAGGGCCCCTGCTGGCTGGCGGACCGCGGACAGCTGCTCTGGGTGGACATCACGCCCGGGCGTGTCCACCTCCTCGACCCGGGCACCGGGGAGGACCGTGCGATCGAGGTCGGGCAGCCCGTGGGCGCCGCCGTGCCCGCCGAGGACGGTCGCGTCGCCCTGGCGCTCGAGGACGGCTTCGCCCTGCTCGACCTGGGCAGCGGGGCGATCGAGGTCGTGGCCGAGGTCGAGCGCGACCGGCCCGAGAACCGCATGAACGACGGCAAGTGCGACGCCGCCGGCCGCTTCTGGGCGGGCACGATGGCGCTGGACGAGGAGTCGGTGTCGGGCTCCCTCTACCGGCTCGACGCCGGCCGCGTCGAACGCCTCCTGGACGGCGTCGGCATCTCGAACGGGCTGGGCTGGAGCCCGGACCAGCGCCACATGTACTACATCGACACGCCGACGCGCCGGGTGGACGTCTTCGACTTCGACCCCGGCGACGGCGCCATCTCCAACCGCCGCCCGCTGCTCCAGGTCGAGGGCCCCGGCCATCCGGACGGCATGGCGGTGGATGCGGAGGGCTCGCTGTGGGTCGCCCTCTGGGGGGGCTGGCGGGTGCTGCACGTCCTGCCGGACGGGACCGTGGCCGGCTCGATCGAGGTCCCCGCGTCGCAGGTGAGCAGCTGCTGCTTCGGCGGCCCGGACCTCCGCGACCTCTACATCACGACCGCCCGGCAGCGCCTCGACGCCGGCCGCCTCGCCGCCGAGCCGCTGGCCGGCGGCGTCTTCCGCTGCCGCCCCGGCGCGGTCGGCCTGCCCACCAGGGCCTATCGCACCGGCTGACCGGCCGCAGCCACCGCGGTCGGGCCCTAGACGACCGGGGCCGCTCGCAGCACGCGCTGCATCGCGAACAGGCCCAGGCCGACGATGATCAGCGTGGCGACGACGTGCCAGAGCACGATGGCACCGGCCGCCGCCCCCTGGGACAGGCCCAGCGAGCCCAGGACGAGCGTGCCGCCCGCCTCCAGGCTGCCCACGTAGCCGGGGGCGGAAGGGACCAGGTAGGCGAACAGGAGCGTGACCTGGGCGACCACCGCCGACACGACCGGCACCGCCAGGTCGAGCGCCAGGAAGAGCATCGAGAAGGCGAGCCCATCCAGCGCCACCGCCACGGCCGACGCGGCCAGCATGACCAGCAGGTGCCCGCGCCGGACGGCGGCCAGGCCGCTCCAGAACGCCTCGCTGTGCCGGGTCAGGGCCTCGCCCCAGGCGGGCCGCAGCGCTCCCTGCAGCGGACCGGAGCAGGCCAGACGTGGACCGAGCCAGGCGCCTCCCGCGATCACCGCCAGCGTCGCGGCGGCCATGCCCAGCACCACCAGCAGGGCCGGGAGCGCGGGCAGCTGGGTGTCGGCCGCCGACCACTTGAGCAGCGTTCCGGCCCCCAGCACGGCCGTGACCCCGCCCAGGTCGAAGGCGTGGTCCGTCACGATCAGCCCCAGGGCGGCAGCGGCCGGCTGGTGCCGGCGCTTCGCCAGCCACCACAGGCGCAGCCCCTCGCCGGCGCGCAGCGGCAGCACGTAGTTGGCGAGCTGTGTGGCCAGGTTGATCCACAGCGCGTCCAGCAGGCCCACCCGTGTCCGCGCCCGCAGCAGCAGCATCCAACGGGCGGCCCGCGCCACCTGGCTGAGCAGCGTGAAGACCACGATCGCCACCAGCGGGCTCAGGTGCCGCGGCTGGAGGTGCTGGACGACCTCGCCAAGCGGCACCGTCCGCACCAGGAGGAGCAGGGAGACCAGGCCCACACCCGTGTTGAGTCCGCCCCGCAGCCAGGGGTTTGTCCAGGCCGCCGCCGCCCGCGCGCGGGCGTGATGGACCATGCGTGAGATTCTGGAGGACAGCTCGTTCAGGCCGGGCACCATGGCGCGATCAGCTCACCGTTGGAACGCCGGGGGACCCCGATCGATACGGCGCCCCGGGCGATCGGCAGGCCGCCCGCCTCAAATCCCTTGAGCAGGAATCGGTTTTGTGATAGTGTCCCTGTATTGTTTGTGGAGAGGAGAGGATGGTTGATACCTAGCCGGATTAGTCAGGAGTGGAGCGGTGAAGGCCAGCAGGTACGCAGAAGTCTGGACTGAAACGGTCGACGCAGAGACCGCCGTCCGCGAGCAGCGTCGCGTGGAGCGCAGCTACCGGCACATGCTCGGCCTGACCGACCAGATGCTGGGCGAGCTGGAGCGGCTCAACCTCGCCGGCCAGCGCGTTCTCGACGAGGAGACCAGGCGCCGCATCGCCCTCGCCCTCGTCGAGGTGGAACCCCCGGCGCGGGACCGGTTCCCCTCCGCGAACACCGTGCAGGAGGCGCTCGACGGCATGTTCGACGTGCAGGAGGACCTGCTGCTGATCCTGCAGCGGATGGTGCACTGGGACCGCCTGCTGGCCTCGCCGTGGGACGCCGACGTCGCCGGCGGCGACGAGCCCCCCGTCCGCCGCAGCGCCTGACCCGGACCGGGTCCTCCCCCCTCGCCCGCGGTGCCGTCGCAAAGAGGCGACTGCGCCGGCGCGCGCGGCCGCGGCCGGCGCCACCGCAACGGCATCGCCACTCGAGGCGGCGTGCCTAAACCTCGTCCTCGGCCTCCTCGCCGTGGGCCACGATGTCGCCGGGCTGGAACAGGATGTCCTGGAGGACGACCCGCCAGTGGGGCTTCCGGCGGATCAGGAACTCCAGGTCCATGCCGAAGTGCTTGAACTCCTCCCTCTGCGCGTTGGCCATGATGGCGCGCGCCTCCGAGTCCGACTCCAGCGACATCCGCTGCTCGTACCAGTTGATCGCCTCCGCCTCCTCTGTCAGCGACGCGATCATCCGGGCGAACGTCCGCGTCTTCTGGCTCAGCTCCTGGGCAGGCTCGTGGTACTGGTCGAATCCCAACTTCGTGCTCCTCCTGTGGTGACCTGGATGGTCGCGAACGGCTGCCGGATGACCGGCCGCGCCACGTTGCGGACCGGCACGCCGCCGGGCGTCATCCCCACCTCGGCGCTGCCCGAGTGGGCGTGGCCGTGCACCGCCAGGGCTGCGCCGCCGGCGTCGACGGCCTCGGCCAGCAGGTAGCTGCCGAGGAACGGCCAGAGGGCGGCCGGCTCACCGGCCAGCGTCGCCTCGACCGGCGAGTAGTGCAGCAGCGCGATGCGCACGTCGCAGGCCAGACCCGCCAGCGCCCGGGCCAGCGCCTCGCCGGCCAGCCGGGCGCTGGCCGCGAAGGCCTTCATCTCGGGCTCCCCGAACTCCGTCGCGCAGACGCCGGCGAAGCCGCCGCCGAAGCCCTTGACGCCGGCCACCCCGACCAGCTGGCCGCGCACGGGGACCACCGTGTGGTCGCCCTCCAGCACCCGGACGCCGGCCGCCTCCAAGACGGCCGCGACCTCACGCTCGGCGCCGTGGTGGTAGTCGTGGTTGCCGAGCACCGCGACCACCGGCACGGAGAGGCCGCGCAGCTCCTCGGCCAGCAGGCGAGCCTCCGCCGGCTGGCCTCGCCGGGTCAGGTCGCCGGCGAGCAGCAGGAGGTCCATGTCGCCCGCCGCGGCCTCCAGGTGCGGGCGCAGCAGGCCGGGCGTGTCGGTCCCGAAGTGGACGTCGCCGACCGCCGCGACCCTGATCAAGCCTCCAGGACCTCGACCTCGTTGCGGACGTGGCCCAGCCCGACCAGCTCGCTCAGCACCGTCTCGATGGCGTGCCGGCGCTCCGGCGTCGCGACCTGGCCGCGAACCACCACGTTGTCGGCATCGACGGCCACGGACACGTGCAGCTCGGTCACGCGGGGGTCGGTGGCGAGCGCCTGCCGGACGTGGGCGGCCAGGTGGTGCTCCGCCTCGACCTCGGGCGGCGTGGGGATGCCGGTCATCGCCGCCTCGAACAGCTCGCGGAGCGGCTGGGCGGGGATCGCGATGCCGTCGGCGACCGCGTAGAGCAGCAGGCTCGCCACCCGGCCGGCATGAGGACCGGCCCGGCGCAGCAGGTACGGCCAGTCCATTGGGACGCCGGCCAGGATGCCCAGGCCGTCGTACCAGTGGCGGGGCACGTGCTCGGCGTGGGCCAGCGCCTTGACCACCAGCAGGTCCTCCGGGCCCAGCGCCTGCACCCTGCGTCCGCGGATGTCGACACCGCGCCGGTGCCGGCGCGCCTCGTCGTCCAGGACGATGCCGCCCTTGGAGACGAAGATCACGTCGACCAGGACGTCGTTCCAGAAGGCCTTGTACAGCCACTCGGGATCAGTGCGCTCCGTGCGGAACCCCGCCCGCGCCAGCACGGCGAGCGCCTCCTCCCTGTCGCCGGGAGCGACGAACAGGTCGACGTCGTGGGTGTGGCGGTCCCGCCCCATCGCTGCCGAGGCCAGGCCGCCCATCAGGGCGTAGTCGAGGCCGGCGCGGTCGAACGCCGTCACCGCGCGCAGGAGCGCCTGCTCCATTCGTGCATGGTCGACCGCGTGCTGACCCGCCTCAGGCATGACGCGTCCCGGCCGTCACCTCTTCTGCCGGTACCGGGGCTGCGGCTTGACGCGCTCGACCGCGAGCGACAGCTCGATGCGGTCGTCGAAGCGCGCCCACCTCTCGCACTGGAGCACCTGCACGATCAGGTCCTCGAGCTGGCTGCCGAGGTCCGAGATCTGCGCCAGGCTCGACGGTGGCCGGCGGTTCGGGGCCTGGTGTCGTAGCCACATTCACCAATGATGAAACACTTACATTGTTCATATCAAATGTTATGAGTGCCCACCTTGGGTCGAGAATCGGCTCAGGGAGGCCGCCAGCCGGCCGAGCAGCGGGCGCAGGTCGCGACGCCGCAGTGCGGCGGCGGCCGTCGCCAGCGACCCCTCCAGAGGCCGGTGGGCACCAGCCCACGAGGCGGGGACCCACTGCGCCGCGGCGCCCGGTGGGCGTCGGCGACGACCAGGTCGGCCGGCAGGGACAGAATCACTAATAGCGTGACTATAATATTTCTGGCACCTCATGATGGAGCAACTGGTCGCTATCTCGGTGGCGATGCTGGGGATGGTCGGCTTCTGGTGGCTGGTTCCCAGGTGCCCGGAATGCGGGTTCCTGCTCTCGGTCAAGAACGCTCACGACCCCAGCCTGCGGCACTGCCGGCGCTGCCTGGCGATCTACCACAGCCGCGAGCGGCGCTAGCGGCCGGGATCGGGGCGGCGCGAAGACGGCGAACTGCCACGCCGGCCTCGGTCCTCTCATGGCCCCCGAGGTGCGGCTCTAGGCCGGACCGGCCGTCGAGACGATCTCCATCTCGGGGTGTCTGAGCGCAGACAGCTGCCCGCCGGCGACGGTGTCCAGGCCCAGCGTGCGGCCCAGCCAGCGCGGGCAGCGGACCGGGTCGTGGCCGTGCACGACAAGGGCCCGGCCCCGGTGCTCGCCGGCCCACCCGGGCTCGGCCGCCAGGCAGAAGCGGCGCACGCGGGCGGAGTCGCGGCCGACCATCTCGCCCCGGATGCCGGCGTGCGTCACCACCAGCCTCCCGCCCGCCAGGACGACGTGGCTGGGCAGGCCGGCCATGAAGGCGGCGACCTCGCCGGTCAGGGCGGCCGCCAGCTCCTCGTCCTCGTCCCCGCGGACGCACACCGCCGTGCCGGCCCCGACCATGCCCATCACCAGCCGGGCCACGTCCGCGCCGCCCAGGTCCCCGACGAACACCGCCCGCCGGCCGTCCGGGTGCGCGGCGCCGGCCGGCGCTCCGTCCGGCCCCCGCTCCACCCGGTAGCCGAGCCGGCCGAGCAGGCCCAGCAGCTCGGCCCGGCGCCCGTGCACGTCGCCGATGACGTCGAACGGGCCGCGGTCCCAGCGCCGGTCGACCGGCAGCGGCGCCAGCCGGACGGCCGCCGACTCCACCTCGGCGGCGGAGCGCAGCAGGTGCACGGCGTCGAAGCCCTCCGCGCGCAGGCCGGCCAGCGAGCGCCGCACCGCCGCCGACTGGGCCCGGACCACCGCCTCCCCGACGGTGCGCCCCGGCCGCGCCAGGTCGCGCTCGACGCACGCGTCCGGCTCCAGGTCGAGGACCACGGCCACCGCCGGGCAGTCCTGGGCGGCGGCCAGGTCCAGGAGCGGGCGGCGGTCGCCAGGCCGGCCGTTGACGGCGTCGACCACCGTGAGCCGGCCCCGCCGCAGCCGGAGGGAGGCGACCAGGTGGAGCGCCTCGAAGGCGGCCGGGGTGGCGGACTGGTCGCGCTCGTCGTCGGCCACCAGTGCCCGGAAGGCGTCTGAGGAGAGCACCTGGGTCGGCTTGAACTGGGCCCGCGCGAATGTGCTCTTGCCGGCCCCGGCGGCGCCGATCAGCACCACCAGCGCCAGGCGTGGCACCTCGACCCTCAACGGTCTACAGCCGGAAGGTCAGCGGCAGGAGCTCGCCGATGGGCGCGACCCTGACGCCCCGCCGGTCCAGCATGTACACCGGCGTGCCGGCGCCGAACTCCGCGATGACCTGCCGGCAGGCCCCGCAGGGCGAGCAGTCGCCGTCCTCGCCGCAGGTGACGGCGACTGCTCGCAGGCGCATGGCCGGGCCCTCGGCGGCCACGGCGGCGCAGACGGCGGCGCGCTCCGCGCAGATGGTCAGGCCGTACGACGCGTTCTCCACGTTGCAGCCGTGGTGGACGCCGCCGGACTCGGTGAGGACCGCCGCGCCGACCCGGAACCGGGAGAAGGGGGCGTACGCGCGCTCGCGGACCTCGCTGGCGAGGCGCAGGAGCTCGCGCTCCTCGTGGGCTTCGATGCTCATCGGCGGCACTCCCCAGGGTAGGCGCTGCGGCACCGCGCCCGGCCGGTGGCACGGTCGGGCCGCATACGTCGGCCACGTCGCCGTCACGCGCCACGAGCCGGACGCGGTGGCCTCGCCAGCCTGCCGGGCGGCCGTCCCGGCTCGCGTCCACGGCCAGGGCGCAGCTGTCGCACCAGGCCGCGTCGTCAGGCGGGCGAGCGAAGGCGCGAAGCGCGGGCGTTCTTCGTATAACCTTATACCTTCTGGCAATGCGGCGCGGCCCAGGCGGCCGCCAGGTGAGAAGGAGGAGACCCTATGACCCGAAAGCCCGTGGGCCGGGCCGCGTGCGCAGCCGTGGCGAGCCTGGTGCTGGCCGCCGCGCTCCTGCTGGCCACGTCGCTGCCGGCCGCCGCCGAGGGCCCGTCCGGGGGGCAGCGGGAGGGCGACCGCCAGCTCCAGCGGGTCGCGTACTTCGTCCAGTGGGGCATCTACGCGCGCCAGTACTTCGTCAAGAACGTGGCCACCAGCGGCCAGGCCGCGCGGCTGACCACCATCAACTACGCCTTCGGCGGCGTCGCCGCCGACGGCACGTGCTCCTCGCTCGACCCGTGGGCCGACTTCCAGCGTCCGGTGTCCGCCCAGGAGTCGGTCGACGGCGTGGCCGACGTCGCCGGCCAGACGCTGTTCGGCAACTTCAACCAGCTGCGCAAGCTCAAGCAGCAGTTCCCCCACCTCCGCGTGGTGATGTCGCTGGGCGGCTTCACGGGGTCGACGTTCTTCTCCGACGCCGCCCTGACCGAGGCCTCCCGGCAGAAGCTGGTCGCGTCCTGCCTCGACCTGTTCCTGAAGGGCAACCTGCCCAGCGGCGCGGGCGCCGCGGCCGGCGTCTTCGACGGCATCGACATCGACTGGGAGTGGCCGGTCACGGCCGCCGCCTCCACCACGCACGCGCGGCCCGAGGACAGGGCCAACCTCACCCTGCTGCTGGCCGAGTTCCGGCGCCAGCTCGACGAGCTGGGCGAGCAGACCCACAGCCGCTACCTGCTGACGCAGTTCCTGCCCGCCGACCCGGTCAAGATCCGCGCCGGCTTCCAGGTGCCTCGGATCTTCCACTTCCTGGACTGGGCCACGGTGCAGGGCTACGACCTGCACGGCACCTGGGAGAGCACCACCAACCACCAGTCGGCGCTGTTCTCGCCGCCCGGTGACCCGTCGCCCGAGAAGTTCAGCGTGGACCTGGCGATCGGGACCTACCTCTCGCTGCACGCCCCGGCCGCGAAGCTGGTGCTGGGCGTGCCCTTCTACAGCCGCGGCTGGACCGGCGTCCCCGACGTCAACCACGGCCTGTTCCAGACGTCCACCGGGCCGGCCGCCGCCACGTTCGAGAACGGCGTCGAGGACTACAAGGTGCTGGCGGCGAAGACGGGCTTCCAGCTGTTCCGCGACCGCCGGGACGGCGTGGCCTGGCTCTACGACGGCAGCAACTTCTGGACGTTCGACGATCCCACCGCCCTGTCCGAGAAGACGGCCTACGTCCGGGCCCGGCACCTGGGCGGCGCGATGGCCTGGTCGCTCGACGCCGACGACGCCGGCGCGTCGCTCGTGAAGGCGCTCGACGCCGGCCTCCGCCAGCACGAGTCCGACTGAACGTGCGCGGGGGCGGCGCCGGCGCCGCCCCCGCGTCCCCGACCCGGGCGCCGCTCTCTCAGGCGGTCCTGGGTCGCGCGAAGTTGGCCGCGATCAGGCTCCCCACCGCCAGCACGGCCAGGACGGCGGCGTGCTTGTAGTGGTGGGCCGCGCCCGGGTCGCTCGAGAGGAAGCCGACCACCCCGAAGGCGTAGAGGGCCGCCAGCGCCAGGAACAGGAGGGCGAGGACCAGCAGGCCGATCGTCGCAGTCTGCGTCTGCATCGGCGCATTGTGCGCAATCGCCGCCGGCGGCGGCAATGGGTGGCTCCGGCGGCCGCCGGGACAGCCCGACCGGCGGTTCGGGAGGGCGAGGGCCGGCCCTCGCCCTCCCCCCGGGCGAAGCCGCTACGACACGCGCAGCAGCACGACGCCGTGCGCCGGGACGCTGGCGCCGATGGAGGCGCCGGTGGTCCGCGTGGCCTTGCTCCAGAGGTCCCTGGCGGTGTAGGAGGACTTCCCGGGCAGCCCGACCGCGGAGGCGGAGGTCCTGACGGTGGCCCTGCCCGTGCCGGTGTTGAGCAGCGCGACGGCGACCGAGCCGTCGGACATCCGCTTGGCCCACACCTCCGAGGAGCCGCTGACCCTGATCCGGTGGCCCTGCTCGCCGCCCCAGTCCTGGTCGACGGCGATGACGTCGCGGTTCAGCAGGATGGAGGCGGTGGTCGCGGACATCGTGCGCACGTCGCTGCCCACCAGGAGGGGCGCGTTGAGCAGGGCCCACATGCTGAAGTGGGTCCGGTACTCCGTCGCCGTCATCTTGCCGTTGCCGACCTCGAGCATGTCGGGGTCGTTCCAGGCGCCGGGGTGCGAGAAGGTGGCCAGCGGCACCTGGGCGTGCAGGATCTTCAGCATCCGCGCCCAGTTGTCGCTGATGTCGCCGGTGGTTCGCCACAGGTTGCCGCCGACCTGCGGCCCGAAGATCCACGGGGTCTCCTGGCCCCAGTTGCAGATCGCGTACACGATGGGCCGCGACACGTTCTTCAGGGCGCTGGCCATCGCCTGGTAGCGTGTCCGGGCGGCGATCCCCTGGTTGTTGCAGTTGTCGTACTTGAGGTAGTCGACGCCCCAGGAGGCGAACGTCGCCGCGTCGGTCGCCTCGTGGCCGAGGCTGCCGGGGAACTTGGCGCAGGTCATGGTGCCCGCGTCCTCGTAGATGCCCAGCTTCAGGCCCAGCGAGTGGACGAAGTCGGCGACGGCCTTGATGCCGTGCGGGAACTTGGCCGGGTCGGCCTGCAGCTGGCCGCTGGCGTCACGGCTGTGGGCCAGCCAGCAGTCGTCGATGTTCACGTACTGGTAGCCGGCGGCCTTCAGACCGCTCGACACGAAGGCGTTTGCCGTCTGCTGCACCACCGACTCGTTGATGTTGCAGTGGAAGTGGTTCCAGTCGTTCCAGCCCATCGGCGGCAGCGCGACGGCCGCCGGGGCCGCCAGCGCCACGTGCTGGACGGCCAGGGCGCCCTGCGCCGGCAGCAGCAGGCCCACGGCGAACACCATGGTCAGGGCGGCGCGTCCAGCGCGCCGCGCGGTCCTGGACGCCGCCAGGGCGGCTCTGACGAGGGCAATCATCGGCCTCTCTCCCCCTCTGTGTCTCGCGTCGTCGCGAAATGGTGTACTTAGTATACTGGCCAGGGTTCCAGCAGCGGTGCCCATCCGGTCCCGAGGACGTCCGCTATCCTGGCGCGGTGCTCCTCACCCAGCTGGTCGAGCGCGCCCTGCGGACCGAGCCGCCGAGCCGCGACGAGGCGCTGGCGGTCCTCCGGCTCAGGGACGCCGAGACGCCGTCCCTCGTCGCCGAGGTGTCGCGCGTGGAGGCGGTCGAGGCGGCCGGCATCGCGGTGGCCACCGGCGCCACCCGCTTCTGCATGGTCGCGAGCGGCCGGGGACCGACGCCGCGGGAGCTGGAGCGCTTCACCGCCGCCGTGCGGGCGGTCAGGACCGCGCAGCCGCACCTGGAGGTCTGCGCCTGCCTGGGCCTGCTCGGCGAGGGCCAGGCCGAGCGGCTGGCCGAGGCCGGCGTGCACGCGTACAACCACAACCTCAACACGAGCGAGGGCCACTACGAGCGGATCTGCGCCACCCACACCTACGGCGACCGGGTGGGCACGCTGCGGCGGGCGGCCGCGGCGGGCCTCTCGCCGTGCTCGGGCGCGCTGTTCGGCATGGGCGAGACCGACGAGGACGTCGTCGACGTGGGCCTCGCGCTGCGCGGGCTGCGGCCCGACTCGGTGCCGGTCAACTTCCTGATCCCGATCGAGGGCACCCCGCTCGAGGCGCACGACGAGCTGACGCCCTGGCGCTGCCTGCGCATCCTGGCGCTCTTCCGCCTGCTCTTCCCCGACGCGGAGGTGCGGATCGCCGGCGGCCGGGAGGTGCACCTGCGCTCACTGCAGCCGCTGGGCCTCCTGCTCGCCAACTCGATCTTCGCCGGCGACTACCTGACCACGCGGGGCCAGGCCGCCCGGGCAGACCTGGACATGATCGCGGACATGGGCCTGCGCGCGGAGGGCGCCGCCGACCCGTCGCCGCCCCGGCGCCGCCCGGCCAGGCCGGCGCTCAAGACCGAACGTCGCTAGGCTCGTGCCTCTCCCACCCGCTGAACGTGTCGTGGAAGCAACCGCCCGTCAGCCGTCGGCTGGCGGCCGTACCACCTGATCGCCGGGCCGGCATCCCGGCTGCGGATCGGCCGGCACAGCTCCGGGCCGCCGCCCCGGGCAGGCCGTCTACGGAGCCACGACCCGCACCTGCGAACCGGCGGGCGCCGCCGTCGTCCCGTGCGCAGCGCGATCTCGTGGGCGGGCGGCCGCCGGGCCGACCAGCGGGCGCAGCAGGTCCTCGTAGGCCACCCGGTCCCCGTCCCGCGCCCGGCGGATCAGCTCCGACTCGTCCACACGCTCCCACCTCCCTCGCCCTCTCTACGGGCCCCGGCCGGCGCAGGGTTGCACGTGTCCGGAGGTGTTCTCCGTATTCTCCGGGATGCCTCGAGCCGCGCCACCGGCCAAGCTGGTTGGCGACCCCCGGGATCAGCGCAAAGGAGGCTCGTCGTGGAGACCAGCGCCAGGCGGCTGGCCGGCGTCGGATCGCTCGGCATCGTGGTCGGCGGGCTTCAGGCCGCCCACGGGCCGCTCCAGGGCGGGGCCGCCCTCGCGCTGCTCGTCGGGGGATCGACGGCCGTCGCCGCGCTGGCCTTGCTCGTGCGCTGGGCACCCGGCACCGGTGAGGAGTGCTCCAATGCCATCGAAGAACATGATGTTCGGCGTCGGGACGTCGGACCACCAGTGCGAGGCCTATCTCGACGGGTCTGACGACACCCGCGGCCGGGCCACCGACTTCTGGGACCGCTACGAGGAGGACGTCCAGCACGCCCGGGAGCTCGGCTGCACCGCCTTTCGCTTCTCGACGTCGTGGACCCGGGTGCAGCCCACCCGCGAGACGTTCTCCGAGGAGGCGCTGGAGCACTACGACGCGGTGACCCGCGCGATCGTGGCGGCGGACATGGAGCCGGTGGTGACGCTGCTGCACGGCGCCTGGCCGCCGTACGTGGAGCTGACGGACGCCGACTTCCCGCGGCTCTTCGCCGCCTACGCCGGCAAGATGGCCGCCCGGCTGGCGCCGCGGGTCCGCTGGTGGCTCACCCTGAACGAGCCCGACCAGTTCGTCTACGGCTACCTGAAGCCCTGGTGGGCGGGCGAGTACCGGCTGCCCCCGGGGCTGCCGCCCGGCGCCGCCGCGGAGCCCATGCGCTACCTGCAGCCGCTGATTCGCAACCTCTTCGTCGCCAGCGCCAGGGCCCGCGAGGAGATCCAGAAGGTGCGCGCCGACGCGAAGGTCAGCGCCAACCCCTTCGTGCTCGGCCTCCCCGGCTGGCTGCAGCGGTTCCTGGACTGGAGGGCGAGGAGCCTCCGGTCCGAGCGGGCGTGGCACCGCGCCGTCCGGCGGGCGGCGC
>WNGQ01003923.1_pt1 | contig 15465 bp, 9 predicted proteins | sample 5407661 | NCBI WGS metagenome assembly WNGQ01 (sample SAMN13153382, study PRJNA577476) | soil metagenome | isolation source: 60 cm soil or saprolite under Garry oak tree replicate 2 | place: USA:California | collected 2016-06-15 | reverse complement strand
CGTGAGGCGCTGTCGCGCAGCGATGAGGCGGCGGCGATCGCCACCTTTGCGGCGGAGGTGCTTGACATGGGACCGCAGCAGCTGGCGGCCGTGCAGCGACTCGGCTCTTGGCGTGCGCTCGCAGGCCATGCCGCACGCATTCTGCGCGAACTGGAGAATGTCGAGCGCCTTTCCGGTCATCCCGAATTCTTTGCGCGGTGCCGCGTCCCGACACTGCTGCTTCTTGGCGGCGATAGTCCTCCGCATTATCGGGCGACGGCGGAAGCGCTGCAGGCCGTACTGCCAGCGAGCCGCATCGTTGTGCTGCACAAACAGCAGCACGCCGCTATCGGCGCTGCGCCCTCTCTCTTCGCCGGCGAAGTAATCGCCTTTCTCACCGCCCCCGATCCCCTCAGTCAGGAGAAATGAAGTTCCTCAAGGTCGCGCCGCCTGAGCGCGGACTTTCGTTCGCTGGTGGTCGCGCGGACAAGGTTTGCCGAGCGCGTCGTCATCGAAGCCGCCGACCACATCAACTCCTTCTCGGCCTGCGAGAAGAACTCGAAATAGGTGCGGGCCGCGGTGGAACCATCGGCCTCGACCTCGACGCCGGGCATCGCCATTGCGCGGGCAAGCTCGTACCGTCCGAGCATCTGCCGCTCAAACACGCGACGGTTGATTTCCGCGGTTTCCGGTTTTCGCAGCGAACGGTCGATGACCCAGGCAGCCAGATGCCCGGAATAGAGAGCCATAACAAAGCCGATCGAGAAGATCGGATCGACGAAGCCTGCGGCATCGCCGATCACGAAATATCCTGGCCCCGTCACGTAGTCCGGCAGATAGGAATAATCACGCAGCACGCGCACCGAACCGTTGGTGAGCCGCGCGCCCGACAACAACTCGCCGAAATATTTTGTGCGAGCGCAGGTTGCGAGAAAATAGTCCTCGATCGTGGCGTACCGCGCCACTTCCCGCCGGTACTGATCGACCGGTACATTGAGACCAACGCTTGTCATTTGGCGCATCGGTATATGCCAGGCCCAGCCCCAATCTACCAACCGACTGATGAACGTTACTGGGCGATGGCAGGGCATTTCGTCAAATCGTCTGACCACGCCTCCAGAACTGACGTAGCGCGAACCGGCGAAATAGCCCCACAGCGAAACGAACCGAAAGTCCTGATCGAGACGGCGCCAACCGTTCTGGCGCGCGACAAAGGCGGCTTGGCCGGTCGCATCGACGAGCACGCGGCAGGAGATCGCGGACCTCCTGCCGTCAGGCTCGGCGATGACGACGTCACTTACCCCGCAACTACGCTGAGTAAAGCTTTCCGCCCGAACGCCTTCGCATACACGCACGCCTGCGTTTCGGGCATTATCGAGAAGCAAGAGGTCGAGCGCGTCGCGCTCCACATGAAGACCGGGCCGCTCATAGGCGAAATCGCGGAACGAGATTTCAGTGAGATTGTCGCCCCAGGCCACCACGCCGCCCGCTTTCTTGATGTAGCCGTCGCGCTCGATCTGTCCGCTCACACCCAAGAGGTCGAAATATTTCCACGCCGACGGCAACACGCTCTCGCCAACCGTCTCGCGTGGATGATGCACCTTGTCGATGAGGAGAACGTCGAAACCGCGTCGCGCAAGACCAAAGGCTGCGGTGCTGCCGGCCGGCCCGCCACCAATGACCAAAATGTCCGCGCGCCGCGACCCAGTCATGTCACCCTTCCGCCCAACCGCATCGCAAGCGCAGCAATTGCCGCGGCGGTGCGAAAATTCTCCGGAACGAATTCTTCGACCGGCAACGTTATATGGAATTTCTCCTCAAGAAAACTGACCAATTCGAGGAGCGCGATCGAATCGAGAATTCCCTCGTCAATGAGATCGGTTTCCGGCGTGATGGCGCCACCTCCTTTGCAGGTTGGAAGCCCAGCAAGCCACAAACCGATGATCTCGCTTGGCTGCTCCATCAGAGCTTTAATCTCCGATCGCCCGCCGTGCCGCGGATAGCAGCCGAACACGGTCGCACTTGCCGTTGGCCGTTCGCGGCAGCTCCTCAAGCCATTCGATCTCATCCGGTTGGAAGTGCGGCGCCAGCCGGTCAGCAATGAAAGCGCGTATGTCGGGCAGTGCCGGCCGTATACCTCGTGCGACAAGAAATGCCGCAATCCCGCCCCCATGTGAGGCTCCGGGGATGAAGAGCGCCGCCGCCTGGCTTATCTGCGGATGCGCATTCAATACGGTTTCGAGCGCCAGCAGTTCGACGCGATGCCCCCGCACCTTGACCTGCTGATCGCGCCGACCGACGAGCATCAGCGCCCCATCACCGCGGTCGTAGGCATAGTCGCCCGTGCGATGGGAGTCAGGGCGGCCCGCAAGGCGCACCGCCTCGGTCGCTTGCGGCCGGTCCCAGTAGCCATGCATCACGGCCGGACCGCTGACGCAGATTTCGCCGGTCTCGCCGGCGGGAGCTGGGGCGCCGACGGCGTCGAGAAGCTTGACCTGGAGATGCGGGCATGGCCAGCCGATCGGGAGTTGCTCGAAATCGGAGTCCGGTACCCCCGGCAGTCGATAAGCGGTGCACACATTGGTCTCGGTTGGCCCATAAAGATTAACGTATTCGGGGGCCGGGGCATCGCGCATGAGCTGCCGCAACACGGGCACCGGAAAAACCTCGCCCGCAAAGAGAATCAGGCGCAATGACGGAATCTCCTTGAGCGCGTGCCACCGCTGCAAGCGGACGAGCGCGGTGGGCACCGAATACCAGATGGTGACGCCCTCAGCCACGAGGAGATTGCGGATGGCGCCCGGGAACGGTGCCGTTGTCTCGTCGATCAGACATAGGCTGGCGTGTCGGCTGAGGCCGCAGAAAATGTCGAAGATCGACAGGTCGAAATGAAGCGGCGCATGATTAACCAGCTTGTCGGTTTCCGAAACCGAAAAGGCGTCGGCAGCCCAATCCACGAAACTGGTGATATTTCGATGCGTCAGCATGATGCCTTTGGGCTCTCCGGTCGATCCCGACGTGTAAAGGATCGCCGCAAGATCCGCCGGCGACGCGGGCCCAGTTTCGCCCACGATCGCATCAACGAATTCGAGGGCGCCGTCGTTCGTGACGAGGGCAAGCCGCAAAGCCGTAGGGACCTCATAGAACGAAGCCCCGCCGCGGCTTGCATGCAATGCCGCGAGGACCGGCAGTTCGGCAATCAGAAGCCTGGGGCGCAGGTCAGCCAGCACATGCCACAACTGCGCGATGCTCAGCCGATGATTGAGCGGCACGTAGGCGGCGCCCGCGGCGAGAACGCCGAGAATGACCGTAACGGCGGTCACCGTCTTCGGAAGATAAATCGCGACGCGGTCGCCACCGCCGATGCCGTTGCGCGCCAGCACCACGGCGAATTCCAGTACATTGCGCCGTAGTTGCGCGTAGCTCAGCGAGCCGCCACTCCCGCAGAGCGCGCTCCGCTCCTCGCTACCCGAGGCAAGAATGCGCGCGAGCACTGGGGCCATTTCGGTCACGATCAGCCCTGCTTCACCTGCAGGCTCCGGGCCAGGATCTCCAACTGAATATCAGAGGTTCCGGACGCGAATAGCCCGGCGAGCGCGTCGTTGAGCGCTGCTCCCAAGTCAAGTGGGCTGCATCGCCACGCTGCTCCTGCCAGAACCCGCAGGCCATCCTCAGCGTTGGCGACCAACGCCTCGCTGAGCGCGAGCTTTGCCATGGCCGCGGCCACCGCGTCGTTGTGACCCCGATCGAGCCGACAGGCGGCCCGATAGGCGAGGAGGCGGGCGCCGTCGAGCCGCAGCTTCATGCGCGCCAGCCGATGCGACACCGCCTGATGCCGCAACAACGCGCCGTCTCCCCTTGTGCGAAGCACATCGATGCAGGCTGCAAGATCGCGCTCGGCCGCGCCGAGAAAGCCGGCGAGTAGACACGAGCGCTCCCACTGCATGGCCGACGAAAATACACGAAGTCCGGCGCCAGGTGTTCCAAGCACGGCCTCGGACGGCGCGAAGCATTGGTTCAGATCGAGATCACCCATCGGCGACCCGGGCAAACCAACCGTCGCTCCGGTGGGGGTGACGGCGAGACCGCCGCTGTCCGAAGGAACAAGAAACATGGTCAAGCCGAGCGGCCCGCGTTCGGCGAATTGGCGGGCGAGTATCAGAAACAGATTCGCGACCGGCGCATTGCCGATCAGGGTTTTGTGTCCGCTGATGAGATAGCCGCCTGCTGCATCCACGCAAACGGTCTCGATATTATCGAGCGACGAACCGCCGCTGGATTCGGTCACGGCGAGCGCTCCGATGATCGCACCCGACCGCAGTTGGCCTTCCCATCGCGCAGCCTGGGCATCCGTCGCATAGCGGCTGAACGGTGCCACGCATCCGAACAGATGCGCGCCCATCGCGAACAGCAATCCCCGCTCGGCACCCCCGCGGCCCATGCCCTCGAGCATGGCGAGGCTCGCAAGCGCGCCGTAATCACCGTTGATATCGTTGCGGACGCCCGCGACCCGGAACACGCCGAAATCCGCGGCGGCGCGCCAGGACGCCTGGTCGAGCCCGATCTGGCGGTCGCGGCCGGGTAGGCTGGCCTCGCTAAAGCGCCTGGCCCGGTCGAGAATCCGGCTTGCTTCACTCGGCAGGTCGAAGAGCACCGTTATTTGCCTATCCTGCGAACGCTCAGATTCACGCGCGAATCGGTTCCATTTCTTGTTGCATCGCCATGTTCGCGGCCGTCATATGGGGGTGTAAGCCAGCAAGAGGTGTTGGGGCAAGTCCATTTCCCCATATCGTGCAGTCCCGCGGGCCAGCGACAGTTCGACTTCGCGATGGCGCGACTCCATTCGCTCCGGTTCGGGGAGGCCGAGCGCTGCTACGCTGACATTCTCGACGCGGAGCCTAATTGCGCGATCGCCTATTGGGGGACTACCGTCAGGTCTCCCCCAGGATTAAGCGGCGAGCGCAGGCCCGTATTCCTGCGCCATGCCCGGAACCACGAAGGCGAGCGTGGTCGGCTTCATCACATCGATGGTCACGGCAATAGTCATGACGCAGAGAAGGCCGATGTGCGCGGCCCCGAGCGGGCCGAGGCTGGACTCTGAGGCACGAGCGCCGTCAGCCGCCTGGTGTGGCCTTAACCGCCGGTTCGCTCGATTGCAATCTCTCGATGAGGCTCGTCCGGAGCGCCGGCTTGTCGACCTTGCCGGGGCCCGTCTTAGGGAGCGCCTCGACCCAGAACAATTGGTTGGGGAGCTTTTCCGCCGGCAAATGCGCGCGGCAATGTTCGCCCACGGCTTTGAGATCGACCTCGCCGCGCGGCACCATGACCGCAACAACTTGCTCGTCGCCGCCGTCCGCCGGCACGCCCACGACGGCCGCCTCGGCAACGCCCGCATGGCTCACAAGCACCGCCTCGATCTCCGGCGGGTAGATGGTGATGCCGCGCCGCCTGATCAAATCCGACAGCCGGCCCTTGAAATGCAGATAGCCCTGCCGGTCGAACGCGCCGAGATCGCCGGGATAATAGGAGCCGTCGTGTAATCCTTGAGGACCGCTGGCCGAGCCTTCTTCGGGCCCAAGCTGGCGCTGCGAGATGCCTGATCCGCGGCAGCGGATGTGGCCGATGGCGCCTGCGGCCAGGAGGCGACCTTGCGTGTCGACGATGTCAACCGCGATGCCCGGCGCGACGCGCCCGACAGTTTCCGCCTTCTCGGCAAGCGCGGTCGGCGGCAAGGCGCTGATGAAGCCGGTCGCGGCATTGCCATAGACCTCGTAAAGATTGGGCGTCAGCCGCGACGCAAAGCTCTGCTTCTCGTTCGCGAACATCGGCATGGCGCCGATCACCATGGCGCGCGCCTTGGGAAAGAGCGGGCCGGGTTCGCTGACCTTGTTCAAGATCTCGCGGCACATGATGGGTGTGACAAGAAACGCCGTGTCGTCCCACGCATTGACCTCCCGGATCAGCCGCTCGACGCTCTCGACTTGGCCGATCAGCACGACCGGCCCGCCGATGCAGAACTGATTGGCCAGGAAGAAGAAGAAGCCGGAGAAACTGATCTCCCCGATCACCAGGAGCCTGGGCGGCCGTTCGGGATTTATGATATCGGGCAGAAGCGCCGCGGCCGACCGGTAGCGCTCCCACCACTCTCGCTGACTGGTAAGGATGCCCTTCGGCGCACCGGTGCTGCCCGAGGTGAGACTGAACAAAAAAAGCTGGTCGGGCGGACCGGCAAAACGGCAATCTCCCTGCTTGGCCGCGATCGCCGCGCGCCACTCGGCGTCGATAACGTGGACGGTCGCGTCCCCGACGGCGATACCCGGCACGGCCAGCACGCGCTTCACACCGAACATCTTGAACGGATCGATCTCCGAGGGACGCCGCAGCGGCACGTCGATCGGCACCGCGCCGATACGCATGAGCGCGAACAGCAGGATGACATGGGGAATGCTCGTCGGAACTGACATCCCAACGAACTCCCCCGGCTTCACGCCGAGGTCGCGCAGATGGACCGCAGCCTTGCCGACCGCCGCAGCAAAGTCTCGATAGGTGGCGGCATTGGCGCCGTCATGGATCGCCGGAGCGTCCGGCCGCAGCTTCGCATAATGGAAAAGGGCATCGCTCAGATTTTCAAACAAAGGCAGCATGAATGACGGCTCTCATCGGCACCCCGGTGATTCTGGCCAGTGTACACCTAAAGCCGCGCGTGCGCATGCGCTACTTGTCGGACCAATGAATACCGGCTGCAGGCTCAAGCGGTTACCGTCCTGTTGGTGGGCGCTGTTAACGAACTTTACCGGCGGGCGCGAGGGGACGCACGCGGGCTGGGAATTGCCCGGTTCGAGCCGGCAAGCGTCGAAAATAGGGCTTTTCAGTTGTCGCGTGATCCATTTGTTTTTAGCCTGGATTTCCACGGACCGGAATTAGCCTTACATCATGCCCACGCAAATGCCCATTTTTCGGCCATTTCGGTCCGAGAGTCGTTATCCGAAATGGTGTTCCGATGGCTTGATTGCGCGGGGAATCTTCGCTCCTTACTATGACGTTTCGCCCGATATTCGAACTCTGATTGGCAGAATGACTCCGCGCGAGTTGTTTATCAGGGTACTAAATCCGCTAACGGGAAGCGGGAAATTCATGAGTCGCAAGAATCCCTTGGCGCCTTCGAATGTTAGTGGGATCTCCTTCCGTGGAAATCCAGGCTAGTTGAGCCAGTCTGCTATAGGATTTTGGTGCTCAGGAATTCGTCGACAACAGAAAGTAGCTACACCTCCTACGCAGGCGTAGCCTGCATCGCCGCAAGCATCGCCGGCCGTAGCCGGAGAACGCGAAATTGCGGACCATCTTCGACGACATCGAAGAGCGCGAGAATCGGCTGATAGCGCTCGCGTCGATAGTCGTGCAAAATGACCAGTGTTTCGGCATCGCATACCGTCGCAGCGATGAACGCGCATTCCACGCGTCGTCTTCCGTCGATCAGAACGAGGTCGAACGTCTTCTTTAAGCTGATCGGAAATGTCGAGTAGTTGAAACCCTGGTCAGCCGAGGAACGGGTCGGCCCGATCTGATCAAGACACTTGGCCATCAAGAAAGCTGGTTTTGCACGGTTGGCGAACACGGCCTCTTGATAGGACCGATTATTGTCGATTGTCAGCAAAAGCTCGGTATTCCACTTTGTCTGCCCATATTCGGCGAGAACTTGTGTGGTCAAACCACTTCCCCATTCGAGGACCGATTTGGCCGCAGCCTCGACGTAGGTATCCAGAATACGGCAAAGCTCCGACAGATAGCCGTGACCATAGGCAGCGCCTCTGACGGTTTTTCCCGAAAATTCAAAACAGTAGCGATCTTCAATATCGGCCAGAGCAGCCCCACCCTGAACGACATTCCTGACGGTATTTTTCGGCGCCGCCGTGAAAGCAGTCGGGCGCGCTGCAGTTCCGATGAAGTCGCTGCCCGCGATTGTCGAGTCTCCGAAGCCCGGCAGCCCTGCTAGCCGCCAGACTCCCAGGCTTCTCTTCGAGCCAGGAGGATCGCCAATGAGGAACATCGGTGCAGGCAAGTTGAAGGGCGCAATTGTCAGCGAGATGTCTTGCGACTGCTGCAAATCGAGCCGCGAGTTGCGTTCCCGTTCGCAGGTGGTTGCTATGAGATAGCGCGATCCACTCGCTTTGAACAAATCAAGCGCGGCCTGGACATAAGGCAGGGGCAGACGCGTCATCACGTCGCGGCAGAGAATCGCATCGCACGCCGGCAGCATGTCGATGCAGATGTCGGCGGAGCTGAAGAAATGCCCGCGCTGGCGGCCATATTTCTCGCGCAACTCCTTTACGATCTCATCAATGATGTCGAACCCGAGATAAAGGCGCAGGGACGGCGAAATGCTTTTTATCCAACCGCGGTCCCCGCAGCCGGCATCTGCCAGGGTTTCAATCTCGAGAAACGCAAATAGTCGCCCGAGCTCCTGTTGCGTATGATCGCTGGCGGGTGGTGGTAGTGGCTTCGGCTTGTGCTTGGGCTTGGGACCAGTCCGGCCCTCCTCCCATTGCCTGCGGAAGACATCCCTCACCCGCGCGCGGCGTTTCTCCGCCGGCACCTCCATCGTGATCTGCTCGTAGGTCTTGCCGTTAACCAGTCGTCGCTTGAAGTCGATCCCGGCAAAAGCCTCGTATTCGGCGAGCGAGCGGCGCGTGCCGAGGTCATAGCGCGCGAAATCCCGCAGAGCTTCAGGGTCGTCGCAAACCTCTTGGCGATAGAGGTGCCGTATGCGCTTTGCCGAGAGGCCCTGCAGCTTTTTCCAATCCCGGTGGTCGTCCCAATGCTTCACGCGCCGGTCCGTGAAGTCGTGATACACGAGCACCTGGTTGGGAACAAAAAAATCCCATCCCGCGGTCCACAGCCGCGGCCCCCAGGTGTTGTCCTCGGCGTTGGTATAAATATAGGGATCGTGCGGCACTTCCTGGATGAGCTGCGATCGCCCGAAAAGAAATTGACCGGTAATGAAGGCGCTCGGCTCCGGTTTCTTCGGCGCCTGCGCAATCGGTACGGTCGTGGTGCGAATCCGCAAGCGCCCCTCCTCGCTGAAATCCTGCGGATGTATGCGCACGTAGCCGCCGGACGCACGCTTATCAGGAGGCACATAGGGCACTGCATACGTGGACAGGATGGGGCGTTCGGACGCGCATAGGGTCAGCATCTGCAGCAGCTTCTCGTCCCAGTCCTGAGCAAACCGGTTGTGAGCATCGATCTGGAAATAGTATTCCTCGCCTCTCCACAACGATTCCGCGTGCTGGCGTGCCCAGCACGTGCCCTGGCTCTCGCGCACGTGGAAATGCACCTCGCGGCACTGCTCGGGCCTGGTCTTGACCTGAAAGCAATCGGTATCCTCCTCGGGCACCGTCTGCCAGCACACTCCCACGAAGATTCGTTCGGGATGCTTCGCCTTCTCGAAGAGATCCTTGACCGTCCACTGGCACTCCGTATCCCGATACGAGGGGATCGGAACGAAGATCCTCGGCATGCCAGGCGCGGCAGCGGCCGACTGAGGCTGACCGCCCTCCACCATGCCCGCGCTCACGCTGGATTTTGGCGCCGCAAGGTGCGCGCTTGCGCCGCTCGTCGATGCGGCGTTCCCGCTCGCCCGGTCTGCCGGCCCTACGCCGATTCCCTCTTGTTCTTTCTTCATTTCCCAATACCGCTGTTCCCACTCGCGCGCCTGCTGCTCTTGCCGCGCATCCAGGGCGAGCGATGGGACGGCGAGGCCGTCCTGTGGAGCTCCAAGATAGGCCAGCACTTCCTTGAATGTTTGCTCGGGCTCCTGGATCAGGTTTTCGTAGACCACGTGCAATACCCGTTCGCGGTTGCTCCGGAAAAAGCTCGTCCAGCGCAGATCGTCTTGCTGCGCGAGCGCAATAGCGGCCTCGATCTGCCGCCAATCGAACTGCCCGCTGCCCGGCGCTGCGCGGCTCTGACAGCACGCGATGGCCTGCGCGACCTTGTTGTTGCGGCTCACCCAGATGTAACGAACGTCGCCAAGCCGCCGCCGCAATGCCTGATCGAGCGAAGCATCGCTGCTGCCCCCCGTGGCCGCCGCCGGCGTCCCGGCAACAAGGATTCGCGCCAGCTCCTGACAATCCTCCCAGGACAGCTGCGCGGCGAAAACGTTGTTCTGTGCGACCGCATCGGCGACGACTTTGTCAAACGGTTCCACCTCGCTCGCGGGCGCGATCGCGCGCCGGCGTTGCGCGATCCGGGCTCGGCTGAAATGCTCCGCCGGCGTTCCAGCCCCCTGGCAGCGGGACAAACCCGCCGCGAGGAGCGAGCCTCCGGCGCCGCAGCCGGTACAGATCAGATAAGAGAGCGCGGGCTTCTCGGACATTTGAACGGGAAGCTAACCTAGCCTGGATTTCCACGGAGCGGAATTCGCCTCACATCATGTCCCTTGAAAGCACCATTTTTCGGGCATTTCGTCCCGAAACCGCCGAACTTGTTATGCAAGTCGGTGCGCTGATAGGCTTGCTGCGCGACATCACTTTGCCCCTTCTCGCTTCGATTTCCGCGGTTTTCGAGCCTCAGTTCGTAAGATGACTCCAGGCAGGGTGGCTATCAGCGCACCAATATCCCTTACACGAACGAGCGAATTCCTGAGTCTCATGAATCCCTTGCCGACTCAAATGTTAGGGGAATTCCGCTCCGTGGAAATCCAGGCTAGCACGACAGCCCCGACGTATTCCAACCTGGTTAATTCTGAAACACAATTTTTGCAAACGCACGATCCCGGGTTCCAAACGATCTGGGTTCCAGGCAACCAGCTGTTGGACCGAAAGCGGCGGGGGCGCGGGGAAGGGGAAACTATTATATGCAGCAGCTCCAAAGGGAAAATCTCAGCGACGCCATCGGCACGGCGGTTTTACGGCTTGACGCACTTGTCCTGCACGCGGTACTTTTCTGCTAGCGGCTTCCCAAAAAACCCAGGCACTCCGACTACTGGGCTTCACCATGGATGTGTCGCAGCACTCGCCCTTAAATCAAAGATCTGATTATGTTCCATTTGACGCCAGTTGAAATGGAAAAGAGAACGAGCCGTCAGCAAGCCCGAGTTCCAGACTTCGGCTTGGGATTTCGTAAGGTCGATGTCTCTAACAGTGAGTGGTTTCGGAGACTTCGTGGCCACTATGAAGAGCATCGAAATGACTTTGTACCGGAGCCTCGGAATCCTCATCTTGTAAACCTTGATCCAAATAAAACACCTTCGCTGTTATACGAAGATCGTGAAATGAATGATTACATACACAAGACACTCCAACCGCTCCATGAGCAATGGTGTGGCAAGCGCTTGCTACGGACGGCATGCTATGGCATGCGAGCGTATTTATCTGGTACGTATCTTTTTAACCACGTTGACCGGATTGAAACTCATATTATCAGCTCTACCTTGTGTATTCACTCAGACTTGGCGGAGCGATGGCCCTTATACATCGAAGACCTACAAGGTAATGCTCACGAGGTTGACATCAATCCAGGCGAACTGGTTTTCTACGAGAGCGCAAAACTAAAACATGGCCGTCCATATGACTTGAAAGGGCATTTCTACATTAGCCAATTTATCCATTACAAATTATCTGATCAGACATTCACCGAATGATCTGCGAAGCAACGCTTCGCGCCGAAATGCATTCCATCCTTCCTTAAAGGTCGCTGGAACCATCGACTCCTCAGGGCCGGATGCCCCAAAGCTTCTCGACGAGGGCGTAGCCATCCGGGTCGTAATTCTCGAGCTTTGCTTTGTCGAAGGGGAAGTAATCGCCGCCCACGAAATAGATCGCCGATAGCTCGGCGAAGTATTCCAAATGGCTGGCGAGCGCATACGCCTTGTCTATCTTGCGGCCCTTGTCGTTCTCCACGCCACGATAAAGACCGGCTGCCATGGCGTGACGATACGCGGCCATGAGGTCTGGCTGGCGCTCCGGGTAGCGACCGAGCTGAAATGAATGGGCGAGCTCATGCATGATGAGCTTCGAGGCCCAGAGGTCGGACTGGCTCAGGTAGTTGGCGGCTGACCAGATCACGATGCAATGACCCCAGCGCGGGTCGATCCAGGTGTCCCGGTCCGGCGCACTCTTGCGAAAGTAGCGAGCGCCGCTTGGGCGGCCGCCCGCTGTGGCCTTCTCACCGTAAAGGAGAATGATCCGCGGGGACGCCAGCTCTGCTGCGGCGCCGGGCGGCACGCGGGTCTTGATGAGCGCGAGGACCTTGCGCAGGCGATCGAACGCCCTGGTCTCAAGCTGCGGATCCTTGTCGTGGAGCTCCTTTTCGACCCAAATCGCGTTCGCATCGCTCGCAGCAGTGACATACTCGCGGGGCGGATTCCGGTAATCGACGTCTACGCCGGCACCGCGCCCGAGCGCAGCGAACGAGAGGGCGAGCTGGTAAAAAGCGAAGGCACACGCGGTCGCCTTCAAGATCATGCGCCTGGCCCAATGCTTGCGCATGCCGGATGTTCCGTTCATCGAGGGATGGAGCAAGGAGGTTGGAAGCTCACAGGGTCCGCACCCCTTCGCCGCAGGGAAGGCCTGATTTGAAAAACTCCGGTTTATTTCCCGGGGGATAACGTAACAAAATCACCATCTTCCCCTCGCATCCTTTCCAAAAGTTCTTCTTCTCCGTCCCGCAGGAGCCTTTCCATGAGGCGTTCTCGTAGCTTAGACCCTAGTTTCCCCCTGTTCATAAAAGCCCGCACAACAGGGGCTTCTTCCTTCCCTTGTACGCCAATGCTTTCGAGCCACTCCGTGAGTTCGGTATTCGTTGCAGGGTCTATACGTCCTCTCGGCCGTGGAAGTTCGGTAGCCGTTGCAGCGTCTATAGCTCCTTTCTGCCGGGGAAGTTCAAACCCTTCCGAGCGTTTGTCGACGAATTCCTGCAAGTCCAGGCCGGTCTGGTGTTCCAGTGCCCGACGCTGCATCACGGTCTGGCCACGCACGTAGTGTCGTTCCCGGCGCATTTTTCGAGCATCAGATCCGCTGACCTTCAAGCCTTCGTTGAAAGCGTCGCGCGAGCGTGACCAGGCGCGAAATCCAGCCTCCAGCTCGGGATTATCAGAGACCGGCCGGATCTCGGGGCGGTACCGCTCGATCTCGCCGCGAACCACCGGGGTGAGCATGGCGAAAGGTTCGTTCTCCTCGAAGATGACCGGATGATGTGCCCGCGTCATCTTCCAGTTCATAGTAAAGGTCGCTTCCGACCAGTCGGTCTCGATGATGCCCTCCAACGCCTGAATTCCGTCCTTGGGCATGTTGGCTGGCCCTCTGACGTGCAGATTCACGCCGGGCGGAGTCCGGAAGATGAAGTCCATGTGAAACGTCAAGATGCCTTCGCCGAAATGACTGCTGGCGAACCGCCGGGTCTCGTTCGGCGGGTAGGCGATGGCGATCGCGTCGAGCGGGGCAGTGCCGTTCCAAACGGCCTCGAGCCGACAGGGGCAAAGCAAAAGCCAGCCGTGCTGATTGGCGATGACCAGCGGCAGGCAGCTATATGCAAAGCGCTCTCGTGACGCATCCATCCAGTCGCGGCGAAGCGGCGCCGTCACGATCCGAACGCCGAGTTGGGACTTGAGGTCGTAGGCGACGAGCGGCAGCTCCGGCGATGAGCTCTCGGATTTTGCAGAAGCCGTCTGGGCAGGCGCGGTCGGGGCCGGCCGAGTCCGCGCGGACGGTGCGGGCAGGGGGGGCGGGTCCGCCGCCCTCTGCGGCTGCGGGCGATCGCGCATCACGGTCACCTGTCCCTGTGGGCGGTCTTTGGTGGGTGGACCGGCGGCCCTGTAGAGACCGGCCTTTATCTGCCGATATTGCTGCTCCCATTGCAGCGAAAGCGCATCGGCCTGCGGTCGGTAGGCCGGGGCCCGGACCGGCACGCCATGCGGCGCGAAGCCGGCGTACTTGCAGATTTCTTGAATGGTCCGCTCGTAGGTTTCCTGGCTTCTGACGAAATCCTCGTAAACCAGGACCAGCACCCGCATCTTCTTGCCGATGAAGAATTCGTGCCACCATCGATCGTAATCTTCGATCAATCGGATGCGGCGATCGATCTCGGCAAAATCGAATTTCACGCCCTTGCTGTCCGGCGTTGCCTCCGCCGCGGTCCCGGAAGGCACAAACCACACACCGCTGCCAATCGCGCGATACCATGAAATTCCCTGCGCGACCTTGTTTCTCCTGCGCAGCCAAAAATAGTCCACGCGAGCAAACCGGCGGCGCAGGCATTGGTCGACATCCGCGCCGGGGGACAGGTCGCCGTAGACGGAGCGAAATCGGTTGATCAGGTCAGCAACTTGAAACCATTGCAGCTTCAATCCAAATACGCCGTTGGGCGTGCTCCCCTGCGCCACGACCTTGTCCACATAGTCCGCCGGCCGTTCGATGCCGAGCCGCTCGCTCCACCATTTGCCATCGTCGTCAGTGCCGCGGAAATATTCGTTTGGCCGTCCGAGATAGCCGGTGCTTTCGAGCGCTTCGGACAGCAGGTAGCTTCCCGAGCGCGGCGTGGTGCAAATGAGGCACGCCCGCGGCAAAGCGCTTGCTGGGGCCCCCCCCATGGGCATTGGATTGCCGCCGCTCGACCGGGTCATTGCGAGCGCGCTCGCTTCCGTTTTCAATTTGTCCGGGAGCCTGGCCATAGCCTCAGGTTATCTTGCCTGGAGCTTAATCCATTCGAAGCCGGGGATCAGTGGCTCGCACCATGACACAATTTCCACGTCAAGACCAGTCGGGATAACGTCCGATCGCCGCGAAATTTCTCCGACCAATCAGCGGCTTAATCTGCGCAACGCAAAAGGAAGACCACCAGAGGCTGCCCGTTACGATGGAGATTGTTAAGGAATCATTGACCATCGAAAGCGGCGTGAGGTAGCTTTGTTACGCAGGAGCATTAACCCGGGGCGTTGGGAGGGCTTAACGTGCGAGTGCGGCGCCGGTGCGCGACACCGGCCGGGCGATCGCTGCACTCAGCTCGGCGTCACGCGGACGATTGCGGTCGCGTGGAGCAAACAACTCGATTCCAATTCGACTGTGCGCAGCCGAGGCAGTGGCATGCCTCGGTTTGCCAGCTTGTCACGGGTCAGCGGCGATTTGCGGCCGCAACCGATTCTCGCAACGACTCTGCGCGCGGCCGCGAGATTTTGTTTGTCGACCGGAACGTCGACGATGTTGCTCAGCTGCTCGCGCATCTGCGGCCCGGTGTCGAGGCGATTATCCTTTCGGATTGCGAGCCTGCCGCATCCCAGATCGCGCGTGCATTGCGGCACAAGCAGGCGCTTGCGGCCATTCATATCGTGGCGCACGGGCGCCCCGGCGAGATCGGCTTCAGCGCGGGCGTGCTGTCGGTTGAGACGCTCGATGAGCATGTGGCCGAGCTCGCCACCATCGGCAACTCGCTCGCGGCCGATGGCGCATTGTTGCTGTGGTGCTGCGAAACGGGTCAGGGCCCGGCTGGCTC
>WNGQ01015561.1_pt1 | contig 15472 bp, 17 predicted proteins | sample 5407661 | NCBI WGS metagenome assembly WNGQ01 (sample SAMN13153382, study PRJNA577476) | soil metagenome | isolation source: 60 cm soil or saprolite under Garry oak tree replicate 2 | place: USA:California | collected 2016-06-15 | reverse complement strand
CGTGTGCTTCCCGCCCGAAAGATGACATTGATATGACGCGCCTGGTTCGCGGAGGGTCTTGCCAGAAAGAAGATCAACCTTGACCACGCGAGGATGGAACTCCGGGATCTTCGTGAGATCCATGCTGAACGACCACACCGCTTCCAAAGGCGCGTTGATGATGACTTCCTGCTTGGATCGGAACGGTGGCTGCAAATCTTGCCTCCAAATCAATGGGTGAGCTTTCGTTTGAAGTCACGCGGACGCGACTAATTCGGTCCTCACAAATAGCGCAGCACTATTTTCATGCAGCCAAGCCGGACCATGCCGAGGAAGTTCTCAGCATGAAATTCGTAGCGGACAACCAGCCTGCGGAACCAGTGCAGCCAGGCGAACAGCCGCTCCACCACCCAGCGGCGCATCACGCTGCACAGTGGTGGATGCAGCGGAACTTCGCCAGTTCGTGCACAGGGAGGGGAGCAGTCCTCCCTGCGGGTGAAGAAGTGAATCCAGCAAATCGAGTGGAACCTCTGCGGATTCGGGGCTCTACGGAATTTTTCAGCGGGCGCTTTGAAGACGCTCAACGCCACCTGACTGAGCTCCGCAACCTCAGTCCAGGGCCGGTCTCGGACTGGTATTTGGCTCAGGCAATGTACTATGTCGGCGATCATAGCGGCGCCGAAGTCATGTTAGCGAACCTCCACGGCAGCGCCCAAGCGGAGCGCCGCGCTCAGGCGACTCTGGCCGGCTTTCTTGCCGCAGGCGGAGAAAAGCATCGCGCACGCGCGCTGCTGAGCGACGTTGTCAACGGCGGGTACATGGATCATCACGTGGCTTACAGTTTGGGCGCTGCGTATGCCCAAGTGGCAGAGCCTATTGAGGCCCGACGCTGGCTTGCGAGGGCAGTCAACACTGGCTTTCCTTGTTACCCCTGGTTCGAACGCGACCCCATGCTCAATCCCCTGCGAAACGATCCTGAGTTTCAGCATCTCATGGCGGAGCTCCGTAAGTCGTCGGATTCGGCGAAAAGCCGTTATGGCGCGCACCACACTTTTCTTGCAAAATTTCGTACTTCCGTGCGCACTGTTTAGGAAGACGTATCCTGTGATTCGCACATCCGGTGGGGTCTCCGTCACACGAATGGTGCTGGTGCTATTAGCCGGCAGCTCAGCCTTCACCAAAATTTTGCGTCATTACTGCAAGCACCGTTCGCTGGCACGGGACGCTGAAAAGCTGGCTTGGCAGCAGTTCTCGTTACTCGGTTTCGGTTTTCATCTCCTATCTGCAATCCGTTCATGAACTTAACTTGTTGCAAATACACGCTCTAACCCGATGGCCTTAAAACAGCGCAATGGCCGACCGTTTGCGTATTCTTGTTGCTAATCGCGTCTATGTCCCAAGTTCACTCCTGAAAGGAGACCCTCGTCTCATGACTAAAACAGGTATCGCCCGGTCCCGAAGCGCCCGATATGCCGTGATCGCCCTGGCTATGGTGGGGGTCGTCTCGGGACTGTTTCCGTTAGCAAATGCTCAATCTTACTTGGTAGCAAAAAATACGCCGGGGTTCATCAGGAAAGCCGTCGACTTGGGTCCAACGGACCCCTCCAGCGTGATTTCAATCTCGGTTTGGTTAAAAATGCCAAACGAAAGCAAACTGGACAATTCTATACGGCAGCAATATCAGAAGGGCTCGCCCACATATCACAAGTGGATCACCCAAAACCAGTTCAACGCCACCTTCGGGCCGACTGCCCAAGAAGTCAAGTCGGTCCAGAATTTCCTGAGGTCTCATGGCCTCACCGTCCTGGCCATAGCGGAAAATAATATGTACATCAAGCTCCAGGGCACGGTGGCGGCGATTCAGAAGGTCTTCCACGTTCAGATTGATAATTTCAATTTCAAGGGTGCGACTTACCGCTCCAATAAAGGCGATCCGTCCGTCAACAGTTCGTCCGGTGCCCACATTGCGGCGATCACGGGAATGGACGACCTCGGCTTCCAGCCACAAGTTGTCCGCCCCACTGACGCGGACGGCAAACCCGTTGCCTTCATTCCCCTGACCAAAGTCGCTCCTGGTGGCGTGTTCTTCGAGGGCCAGGCCTTCCGCGCTCCCGAGACTCACACTTTTACTGGTGGAGGCAACACAGCGACCTATACGGGGAATCGCTACGGCTCCGACATCACCAATACCACCCTCGGCCACCTTCCGCCCCAGGGATATTCACCGGATGAAATCCAGACTGCCTACAACCTGAAGCCGCTGTACGAGGCGGGGCTCGATGGGACCGGCGAGACCATCGTGATCACCGACGCCTACGGCTCAGCGACCATAGCGCAGGATGCCGAGGTCTTTTCGCAGGTCTACGGCTTGCCCGACCTGACGCCGTCGAACTTCCGCATCGTGAAAGCACCGGGCATATCCAATAACCCGCACGGTGTAGCGCGAACCTGGGACGTGGAAACTACGCTGGATGTGGAGTGGGTCCACGCCATAGCACCCGGTGCCAACATCGCCCTGGTACTAGCCACGGATCATGCCTCGCTCGACGAAGCTATCAACTACGCTGTTGTCCATCACCTGGGTAACACGATCTCCAATAGCTGGTCGACGATCGAAGGTCTGGGCAACCCGGCCCAATTCATCCGTGACAACCGCATCCTGCAGATGGCAGCAGCACAGGGCATTGACGTGAACTTCGCGACCGGCGACTTCGGCGATGAGACTCCTCGAGTCGGCTTCGTCTCCGTGGACTTCCCCGCCAGCTCGCCTTTCGCGACCGGCATCGGAGGAACCAGCCTCGCGTTGAATCCAGACAACAGCATCATGTTCCAGACGGGCTGGGGCAACAATCTAACCAGAATCGCGGATCTTATCTCGCTGGGTAGCCCACCGGTGGTTCCTCCACTCCAACTAGGTTTCCAATTTGGCGCGGGTGGCGGCACGAGCCTTACCTTCGCCAAGCCCGCGTTCCAGAGCGGCCTTCCCGGCACGGCACGGATGGTCCCCGATATCTCCATGGTGGCTGACCCATTCACGGGCGCAGAGATCATCCAAACCGTTGGCGGGCAGCTCAGCGTTGGCGTGATCGGCGGCACCAGTCTGGCCACGCCCGTCTTTTCCGGCGTGATGGCGATTGCCGCGCAAAAGGCCGGCCACGGCCTCGGACAGGCAGCGCAATTGGTTTACAACCTGCCAGCAGGAGCTGTGGACGACGTCATTGACTTCAGTTCTCCGGACAACGTAACCGGAGTCATTAACGGCTCGCCGGTCACGGCCGATGAGCTTGCAGCTCCTCTGGGCAATACCACCAACTTCTACAGCGCGTTGTACAACAGCCCGTTTTCCACGCGCTGGTTCGTGATCACCTTCGGCACGGACACTTCGCTGACTACCGGTGTTGGCTGGGACAACGTCACCGGCGTCGGCACGCCCAACGGCGCGAGCTTCGTCAACGCACTGGCACCATAACCGGGAGAGTCGATCCTTGATGGCGGCACGCAGCGGTTCATTGGTGAATGTCTCGATCCGCCGCAAGATGGGGTGGTAAACGCCCCCGCCGAAACGCGGCATGTGCTCGTAGCACACGCCGAGGGTCACAAGCGCCGCCTCATCAAGATAGAATAAAGCTGCCACGAGCACCATGCTCGTGCCGATCGTAGACCGTTGCGGCGCTCCCGATGAGAATCGTTCCAACAACGTGAGCAGTGCGAGATGAGCGTACACTGGCTAAGCGTTTTCGATGTCAAAACAAGGGAACTGACACATAAGCCAGCTCGCTAACGAAGCGTAGTTTTCATGCTCGCAGTTCCACCTTTTGGAACAAAGAGGAGAATTCCGATGGCAAGAAAAGATGTTTCTGGCATTTCCGGTAGAGTCAGCGCTCAGCCGCGGCTCCATCAAAGAGCGGCAGAGATCCAGGCATACGGCACGGTGAATCTTCTGCTTCCGCTGGAATTAGAAGAACCAGTCCGGCTGGAGATGACCGAACAACTCAACCAATTGCTCGCGGACACGATGACGCTCCGCGATCTTTACAAGAAATCGCACTGGCAAGTGGCAGGACCGACTTTTTATCAACTTCACTTGCTGTTTGATAAGCACTTTGGCGAGCAAGTGGAACTTGTGGACGCTATCGCCGAGCGCATTCAACTACTCGGTGGCGTGAGCATTGCCATGGCTCCCGACGTGGCCGAGACGACCCATATCGAACGCCCGCCCCGTGGGCGAGAAGAAGTTCCGGTGCAACTCTCGCGTTTGCTGGATGCCCATCAGATCATCATCCGCCAGTGCCGCATCCTGGCGCGCCGCGCCTCGACGATTGGCGACGACGGTACGAACGATCTTGTGGTCAGTGATGTTTTGCGTAGGAATGAATTGCAGGTCTGGTTTCTCAGCGAGCACCTGGTCAACATGCCGCTGGTACACGCGGTGGATTCCTCGACAGAGGCGAAGAAGACCGCTTGAACGAAATCGGTTCCGAGCACTGTGGGATCGGAATCGGATGAAGCCAGAAAAGATGAATAGCCCGACCTCCTTGTCCGAAGAAGCAGGTCTCAGCAAAGTGCGGGCTGTTCGGCTTAAATCTGCGGGATCAGTTGTCATTTCGTATTTGGAGTGGTAGGCGAGCCAAAGAAACATAACGCCACAGAGTAACAATATGGCATCCCCGAACGGCTCGTGAGCCATCCTCCATCTTCTCCGAAGTGCCTGATGAGGTCCCTTCTTTGTCATGACGTTGATATCGACAGTTGGCAGATCTGGCGCGGGTTCGAACCTACCAGGCAGTTCCGAGCCGCAACTGACCAGGGCCTATCTGTAAGATTGAGTGCGCCGGGATAAACCGGCGTGTAGGGGATAGCCCGTCAGAAACGAAGCCGCTCGCGCTGATAATCCGCGCAACTTCTCATGAGAATATGCACTTCAGCTAGAACGCCATGATCCGTGGTGGACATTATTATTGGACGGATCACTCACCCATCCTCACTTCTAAGCAGGCCCGAACCCCCGAGTCTGGTGATATGCTGCTTCGTTCTTTTCCGCAACGCGAGTACCAGCACCGCCGATGCGAACAACGAAATGCGGTGAAAATGGGTGTACCATAATATTCGAGAAAGCTGGCTTCATCCTACGTAGCGAGTAAGAGGACCAAGAGCCGGCAGTTTTCCTGCCCAATTCTCCCCTGACTGGCTATCGGGTGCCTCCCTGAAAGGAGGAGCCATGCGTAATCGAACTGAATTTGGCGGATTACACCTTTCCAGCGAGATTATCTTCCTGCTGGTGTTTCTCGTGGTTTGTCTCAGGACACCGGCACAAGCCCAGAAAAGCCAGCCATCCGCAGCAGGCCCGCCCAAGTATGACCTTCACACCGAAGCCAAATTCAAGGGGACCGTTGAGGAACTGAAGGTGCCACCAAAAGGCAGAGAGAAAGAGATCATGCATTTGCTCGTGAAAAATGGCACGGACACCGTCGACATATATCTCTGCCCGAAGTCTTTCCTCGACGACATGGGTATAGGGTTTAGCAAAGGGGATGAACTCGCCTTCATCGGCTCGAAGGTGAAGCAGGACGGAGCCGATCTCATTCTCGCGCGGGAAGTGGTGAAAGGAAACGACACGTTCGTACTCCGAGACGAAAAGGGTGGGCCCGTTTGGGATTGGCATCATTGAAGTGGACAATTCTTGGTCTCCATTTAGTGTCTATCCCTCGAAAAGCGGAACCTGATCAGGGAAATATTTCGCGATGGGTCCTGGCTCGTACACGATTACGTACAATTCAAATTCGACAGGCGAGCCGCACATCAGGACAGTTGACGGAAATCGCTACGACTTTCAGAGCGTTGGCGAGTTCGTCCTGATGCGCCAGCCCGATGGTCTCGAAATTCAGACGCGTCAAGCACCTATCCCGACGACCTTGGAAACGGCGGCCATGTCTCCAGAACGTCGGCTCCGGGTGGACTCGAAATTGACTTCCCGGATCGCACCGTTTTGTTCGTGACACCGGGCTGGTTTCTAGTGGAACTGGGAGGATTCCTCAGCTACAAAATCAGCTACACCGCGAATCCATCTCGCCTGGAATACCCGAAGATTGTTGGAAACAAGGGAGCTATCGGTGTGATGTCAACCCCGACCACCTGGGCTTTGGCCAGGGACTCAAAGAAATGCAGGGCGCCGGTCTTGTGAAACCGGCGCCTTCAAGATATTCCTCGCCAGTGTTTTTCAGTCCATCTGTCGCAGACAGAAGCCGACGGAGGCTTCGTTGTAGTTATTGGTTTGGCCGCTGTTAACGTTCGTGCGGTCGGTGACTTGCAGCGTCAGCGCGTATCCGCATTCCTGCATCGGCCCAACCGGTGGTGGACCGGGACTCGCCCCGGTATTGACAGAGTAAGTCCCCCCACTGACGCCCGGATCAAAGATGCTGCCTCCGAGGAACACAGATGCGCCGGAAGGCGGGACGGGCAAGACACCGTGCGCTGGCCCGGCCGGCCGGATCACGAATGAGAATGCGCCGAAGTAGGTATCCGTTGCGGTGTAGTGGCCGGTGAAAGTCGTGCCTGGAGCAAAGTCGGCGTCCACGCTGACGTCGATCCGCAGATCAAACGCATGACTATCCTCGGCAAGCGTAGAGTACCAGAGCCCCATGATGCTCCCCTCCACCGAGTGGCTGGAGGAGTAGTCCTCGTAGGAATAGTACCCATTGCCGAGGTCATGAAACGTCTGGTTGCTCTGCGTCCAGCTAATTCCATTGAAGGTATTAATGGCCAGCGTAAGGCCAGCCGGCTCATTCGAGATGGGTATGTACTCGGAATCCGGTGTGCCATGGGGTTTTTTCATGACGCGGTATTTCATCCCTGCCACTGCGTTCGGGATATGGCCTGCGATTGTGATACGGCCACCAAACGGAGCATTTACGAAATGGGCTCCAGTATGAATGGCGACCGCGTCTGTGATCATGCCGTTGACATCCACCTTGCTTTCCAGGATATCGCCGACCGAGCTCAGAAACGGCAGGGTGCCCACGAAAGGCGTCGGTGTGATCTGGACCAGGGTCTCTTCCCGGTTGCCCCAGGTGGGGATGAAGTCGGGATCCCACCACGGCGGTGCCGACTGTCAGGAGAGGATGGCCCTAACCCGCGCAGTCTTTGGCCCAGCTTCGCAGGGCTGACGGTGACTGGTCACGTCCACTGGAAGAAACACACTGTATTTCAGCCCCTCGGGCGGTACGCCGCTGATGTCATGCACGCTGACCGAGGTTGTGCCCGCGTAGCTCCATCCCGATCCCCAGTCCACCCAGAAGGCGACATACTCCTGGCTGCCGGCGGTGCACAGGCCGCCCGAGTATCCATTGGGCCGCTTGATAGTAAGCGTGCCCACCAACGTATCGGTGTTGGGGTTCAGGCCTAAGCAGTCGAGCTCTTCGAAGCTGGTATCGCCGTCGGTATTGAGCCAAGCCTCGATCACTGATGCGAGATCGATGTTCGTCAGCTTGGCTGGCACGCCCTTAAAGCCGGACAGTTTCACGGTTTCCGCGCTTGAGGCAAACTGCGCTTTTTGCAATTCGGTGAACAAGAAGCGATGTTCTGGCACGTCCTTTCCGGCGTAAAGTTTCTGCAGCTCCGCTGCGCCCAACGTCTTGGGCTGGGAAACTGGAATGAGCGTCTTCAGGTCGAGTAACTGGCTTAACTTATCCGGCAGCTTGACCTTGGCTTCTTCGAATACTTTATAGAGTTCAAAAAAGAAACCGGGCGCGATCTGTATCCGCTCTTCTACTACGTTGCCCCACACCGGTGTGAAGGTGGGATCATTCGGCGGCGGAGGCGAGTTCCACGACAGGATCGCCCGCACCTTAGGCAGGTTTTCGAAAAAACAGAAATAACGAGCGGGGTTGATCTGCAGCGTGACGTCGTATTCCAAGGGCTCATCGCCCGGAATGTCGTACGCGCTAAAACTGCTCAGGCCCTGATCCTGCCAAGTGGCTCCCTTGTCGAAAGAGAGATAGAAGCGTACATACTCCTTGCGATCCGCTGGAGCAGATGTTGCCGCCGTAGCCGGAGTCACGATTGATGTACACCACCGCTTCCAAACGGTTGAACTGCGGCTGGAAACCCACGCACGCGATCTCCTCATACGCAGTATCAGCCAGGATGTTGAGCACCGGCTTGAAGGGGCTCTTCTTCAGATTGCCGAAAAAGTTCGGGTTGGCCAGCAAGAGAGCCTTGAAATTGCCACGCGCCTGCTCGGGCTGGAGCTTGTCTATCGAAATCGTTTCCGTGCGGGCTGCTGGCTTGCGAGCGGGCTTTTTCGATTCTTTCATTGCGAACCTCCTTTGATCTCGACGACTGTTCACAAACAGTCTTGTGCCCCGGTGGAGGGAAACGCTGTTCTCCGCTCAGAGATGGCGGACCACTCGTAATGCGTGGAAGAGATGTCTTTTCCAGGAAGACAGTCGCCGGGCTTTCTTGGAAGCATTTCGAAGGCCAAAACGCGAACATTGTGCGGGTACAAAATGTATTAAACGCATACGTCAGCAACACACTGGTTTCAAGTAGGTTAGTGGATCGAGTGACACACTCAGTCGAGACGTGCCACAATTTCTACGAGAGATGACTCTATCCGACCGGATAGAGGTACCAGCTTTTTGGTGAGGCTTGACATTGAGTCGCTGTATGTCTGGTAGGGACTAAATACGGTGTCGGGAGCTGTGAAGGCCAATGAGACTAAACAAACGTTCCCACTAACTTGATCAGAGATGTGCTGGCATCAAGAAAGCGCTGGACATTGGCGATTGTCGTCACGATGTTCTCGACGGATTGGATTGTACCGGAGATTTCCTCGTTGATCACGGCAAGCTTTGCAGCAGCGTCTTGAAAGGCCTGACTCTTGTCGTTGAACAACGACTGTGAGAGTTTACGCTGACGATCGTCAAGGAGGATCCGCTGATCGTCCAGAGCATGGCGGTTTGGATCGTCCGGCATAAGACTCCCGCGAGCTATGTCGATCTCCGTAATGAGATCGCCAATCATCTGAATTAGCTCAAGACGTGTCATAGCTAGTCCTCCGTCTATCTCCGCTTTTCGTTGGGAGCACGCCCTAGTCTCCGGTATACTTTCTCTCGTTCCACAGAATGGCTGCCCGCCGGGGGGCGTGATTAAACAAGCAACGTTACTTCCCTGTCAGTTCGTGGATTGCCTTGCCAACGCGATTGGCAGTGGCGGCGAAAGACTCGATCGCGTCAACAAAGGAGCCAAAATCACTCGTATTGTGCTTGGGGCGGCTGGCGAACCTTACGAGGGCGTCATTCGCGCGCTTCATGGCTGAAAGTCCATCCTTTGGATTAGCAGTGAGAAACGCTTCCCACCGATCTTCTTCAGCGATAATCGCCGTGGCGTCTGCCTCCAGAGCAGCACCCGCGTGATTCTGCAAGTCCCTGTTATATTGATCCACCATCCGGAGGCGCTCCTCTGAAAAGGCGGTCTTCTTTCTTTGAAAAGCTATTTCCACATCATCGGCAATCGCCTGGATCAACGAATTGACCGCTGGAGCCCCGCGGGCAATGGCTCTGTTTAAACCCTCTTGAATTCGCTCTTCTGCAAAGGCCTGGAGCACGTCGCCAATAACGGGAACTACCCTGCCCGTAACCGCCTTAAAATTCGCGTCGTCAGGCCCTCCAAGCTTTGTGACCTCGCCGGAAAGGTCGGTCAGAGCGGTTTGCAGGTCGGTCGCCTTTGCCTTTATTCGAGCCGGAGCATCGCTGCTTGCGAGTTGATTGAGCAGGTCCGCATAGTTAGTCAACTGATCGAGGGCATTCAGGCGGGCAGCAATAGCCTCTTTGCTAAAACCCTGCACGCTTTCAATCTCATTCTCTTTAATCTGAGCTGGCTTGCTCGCCTGAGCTTTGATGTACATGTCACGTTCAGTTTTGTTGAGTTCAGTGAGATAAATCTTTGTGGCTTCAATCACGACCGCCGATGCATCGCGGAACTTGGCAACGGGCGCCTGGTATTCAGATGGGCGAGCACAACCGATGAGGGAAATAACCGCAGAGGCAAGTACTACAGACAAGCAAAGACAGCAACGCGAGCAACGGGTGATTCTGCTTTTGTGGGGCTGGGAACCGACGTGTGCGATCTCTTCATACGCAGTATCAGATAGCATATTGGCCACCGGCTTGAACGAGCTCCTCTCGAATCCCCGAAAAAGTTTGGATTCGCCAGCAGCAGAGCCTTGAAATCGCATGCCTGCTCACGCTGCTGGAGCTTTTTTCTTGAGATCTGTGCCGTGCGGGCTACGGGCTTGCGAGTAATCTTCTTGGGTTTTTCAACGCGAACCTCCTTTTAGGCTCGACGACGGTTCACAAACAGGTTCGTGCCCAATGAGGAACGCCGTTCTCCGCTCAAATGGCGGACCACTCGTTGTGGGGAAGATATGCTTTCCAGGGTTGCGGTCTGCCGGGTTTCTTGGGAAGCATTTCGATGGCCACAACGCGAAACACTTTGCGCGCGTGCAAAATGTATTAAAGAATGTGTGAGCAAATGAGCCAAAGCATGGGTTTCAAGTAGGTTAGCGGATTGAGTGACGCGCTCAGCCGCGACCTGCCACGACTTCTCCGAGACATGACTCTATCCAATCGGATAGAGTTACTAGCTTTTTAGTGAGTCCTGAAATCGAATCCGCTCCGTGCACCGACCCACAGGCGGAGTCGGATGTGAAAACGTGGACTGGCGAACCGATTATGTAAGGATTCGATCCGCCTGGCTTCTTGGTATGAAGCCAAAGCACATTCCGTGCAAATGCGCCGGAAAGTGATCACCCGGAGGAGGGAAGTGAGATGACGGAGTCGGGAACTAAAAGACCAAAGCCGGGCACAAGAGTAGTACTCACCGAGTTACCTCCGGGTCTGTCAAACGGCCTGCCCATAGAAGATCAGCGAGCCATATCAGAAGCTGTTGGTAGACCGGTCCTGTTGAACGAATATGACGAAGACGGAAGGGCCGAACTTCAGTTCAACCGCCGCGGTTCTCCAGAAGCTATGCCGTAACCCGCGAGACGAAGAAGCGTTTGATGGGCAGGCAAGGCAACTGCTAACCGAGAGGCTAGGTTTTTATTCAGATCTGCAATCATTGCATAGCGAAGACGCAATAACTTGGAGTTTCTTCGGTACGCTCAGTATGGCCTCTCCGGTTAAGCGCACGGTGCTCTTGAACTGGCTATTGAAGCGGATTGAATTACCGGCGAACGAAAAAGATTGCACGATTGAACTCTGGCGCCGTATACCACACCCAGACACTCAAGGTATGGGCGGTCCTGAGGTCGACTTCTTCGTTCAAGGTGACAGGACGATTATCGTCGGTGAAGCGAAATGGCGGTCAGGCGAAGGATCGGGTCAGGGATTGAGCGGCAACAAATCACAACTGCAGCTTCGAAGAGAATTCTGCGACGGCGTTGCTCGTCACATTTTTAGAGAGTTCCGATTCGTAATTGTGAACGTCGTTTGGCATTCCCCATTCGTCACCGACTCCCCTTGCGACTCCCCTATTACTATGCGAACTATTGCGTGGTCAGACTTAGCAAGCTGGTCTGAACACCCCAATACCACCGAATTCCGCCTCTACTACGAATGGAAACAACGTTGGTCGAAAAAGTAAATCGTGATTACGAAATTTGCGTATTCACAGATCGGCTCCACTGTTGAGCGTAGCAAAACCATGAGCTTCGTCACTGAAACTCATGGATCCTTCGACAGCAGGCACGCGACAGAGACGATTGCTCTCCTGATGGCCTCGTCCGCAAGCCTCTTTTACATGCGTTGACAGTTTCTGGCAGCACTTAAGGTGTAAACCACCGTGGAAAATGGCCCGAACAACGCAAACGCTCCTGCTACCAAAGCCGACTTAAACGCCGAATTCGGCAAGTTCGAAGAGCAGGCAAACGTCATTCTGGAAGCCGTTGGCGAGACCATGGTTAATGTGTCTTGTCGACAAACCAGATTAGATAATTGGAGCCGTACGGCAAAGGAAATCTGAGCCCAGCGGCTGTGTGGAAATCCGTGCTTTTTTACGTCTGTCGCTCGCTGACATGAGCTGCGACCTATCTCTTCGGATAGGCCCCAACCTTTTCGATAGTCATATTCGTTCGATTTCGGTCCGTCGTGAAGATGGCAGGCCAGTCGTTGTTCTATCCCTTCATAGACTTCAGAGCACTAACCAACTGCGTCCGCCAGGGCATTCAACGTGCAGTGAACACTCTCGCGGTGAATAATGGCTTTACTCGACTACTGATCGCATGAGATTGGCGGCGCTGGGTTTGCGACGAAAAGAAGCTATATGCAGTGCAGCTTTCGGCTAGTCAGTTCGAACATACCGAGTTTCTTTGGGGCGGCCGCTTCTCCGAGCGACAAGAAACGTTTCCCAGGAAACTTAGACATTCTCTTGAGGTGTGTGTATGACATTCATTGAGAGTCTTCTTGGACTTTCGCCCGACAACGGTTCCGGCGCCACTGAGACGAGCGTGCTCCTGGCGGTCCTTGCGCTGGTTTGCATGTGTTTGGTGCCTTACCTTGTGAGACAGGTGAGACAGTGAGTCACGCGCTATAAACTTGGGGGCTTAGCACGGAATGGTAGCGCTAACACAAAGAGCATAGATAAAGAGCATAGATGACGATCCGCGGGTAAATGAATGCGACAAAGAGAGATCATATGGTGCGTAGGAAAACAGCAATAAAGGCAACGAAGAAGCCTGGCGGCAAGCTTGCAGCAAAGGCCACTCCTAGACGTGAGCGGAGATATGTCGGTCCGGAGGAGTGGATCCATCCGATGATGGAAGAGGTTTACTCCAAGCTACTACCGAAAGAGGAAGCCGAGGCGGAAGCAGCTCCAAAGGCTAAGCCCAAGGCCGCCAAGCCCGGTGCCGCGCTTGCTTTCGAAAGCACATATCAGAAGGGCAAGGGCGAATCTGTGCTGGCACCCGTTCCAAAGAGCTACTGGCACGATCAATTGCATGAATTCCACAAGCGTCGACTGCAGGCTTATCGATCGCGAATGGAGGCCGTTGGCATCCCGGGTGCTGCGGCTGTTCCGCCAATGCCCGCCATCCCAGGACAGAACAACTGGACGCCTCTGGGCCCTGCAGTCGTTGAGCATGCGCAGACGGGAAATCGCGGTCCGATCAGCGGCCGCGTCTCTGGCATCGTGGTTGCTCCGGGCGGGCTGCGCATCTACGCGGCGTCCGCAAACGGTGGAGTGTGGCGCTCGGACGACGCTGGCAGGCACTGGCGCTCCACTATGGATAACTTCGACCAGAATCCCACTAACTTTGCCAGTGCCAGCCTCTGCTGCGGCGCTATCGCCATCAACTCTGCCAATCCCGATCGCATCTACGTTGGCACCGGCGAAGGTGACGTTGATGCCATCTTCAACAATCGCATTACCGGTGCGCTGCCAGCCTATCGTGGCATCGGAGATTGCAGTTGACCCCGTGGACCCAGACCACTGTGTAGCCGCCACCACGAATGGACTTTATGAGCGCGTGCCCGCAGCCGGTGGAGGTTTCGAGTGGCTACAGCGAAGAACAGGAAGTCATTCCGCTGTAGTGATCGCCCGCACTGGCGGCGTTACAAACTGGTTCGCCGCTCAATTCAGCGGCGGCGTATTTGTTTCCACAAGCGGGAACACGTGGGCGACTGTGGGCACCGGCTTTCCGGTTGCAGGTCGCGTGGCCCTCGGCGTGCAACGCGACAATTTCAACGTCGTCTACGCGGTAATCGCTAACACTAATGGGTCATTAAACAGCGTTCGCCGGCTCGACGGTGTTGGTGGCGCATGGCAAAACATCAGCTCTCCGCCCGCGTTTCTTCCAGGCCAGGGCGACTACGACCTCTGCATTTCCGTCGATCCTAACAACGCCAATCGAATCTATCTTGGGGGCAGTTATTTCAACGATGGCGCAATCTATCCCGGCTCTATCTGGCGTTGCGACGTTACGGTGAGCGGCACAGCTTACACGATGACTTCGACCTCCATCGGCCAGAACGCCCATGCCGATGTGCACACGTTGGTCCACGTGCCAGCTGACTCCAACACTCTGTGGACAGGCACCGATGGCGGCATTTTCGTGAACACCAACGCGACCGCCGCCGGAGCATTCGACTCGCGCAACACCGGATTGCATACGCTCTGTCCCACCTTCCTCGCCCATCATCCAACCGAGGCCGCAGTGGCCTACATCGGCTTGCAGGACAACGGATCGGCTAAGTACACCGGCGAAGAGGTGTGGCGGCACGTTCTATTTGGGGACGGAGGCTATGGTGTCGTCAATTGGAACGATCCATTCCGGGTGCTGCTCTACGCTAATGGAAACGTGTTCCGCTGCACCGATGGCGCATTGGACTGGTCTTCCTGGACGGTTGTCACTCCTTCCGCTGCGCAGTGGGTAATGATGGCGGCCCCGCTGATAAGCACTCTCACCGCGATTGTTTACATCTCCACGGATTTCGGGTCCTCATGGCCGGCGGCCAGCCGAGTCACGCTGCCCGCCGGTTCTGGCGGCATCTTCTCTATGGTGTTCGCTTCTGCGACGCGCCTCTACGTGGGCACCACGAACGGCCGCGTCTTCCGTCTGGACCTGGGCGCGACATGGACCGCCACTCGCATCGACAATGCTGCGGGTGGCGGGCTGCCGCTTGCCGGCCTAATCACCGACATCGCCATTGACTGGTCAGACGCCACTGGGAATTCGATCTTCATTAGCTTCGGCGGCAACGGCGACTTTCGTCACGTTTGGCGCTATGACGGCACTTCCTGGTCTTCCCGAAGTGGAACTGCCGGGAGCGGCACGGAGTTGCTCGACGTGGAGCACAACGCACTGCAGTACGATCGCATTACCACTACGCTGTATGTGGGTGCTGATATCGGAGTGTGGCAAACCGCGGATGGGGGCAACACTTGGACGACGCTCCAAACCGGGCTGCCCGATGCCCCGGTTTACGACTTGCAGATCCACCCGACGATGCGTGTCATGCGGGCCGCCCTGCACGGCCGCGGAATATGGGAATGGAAGCTCGATGCTCCGGTACTTCCCGATGTGGAACTCTATATCCGCGATACCATGCTCGACAGTGCGCGCGGCATTAACACCGATGGACGCAACGATCCATCGATCTTCCCCACCGGCCCTGTCTATCACTACCTGAGTCCAAACATAAAGGTGGACGTGCCAACTCCAGGCGGTTATCAGACTCCGACCACGGACATCGACTTCCTTACCTTTGGTTCGATCCACGACGGGAGCGGCGGAGTTGGAACCAATGTGCCTCCGCCCACGGTTCACAATCGTGTGTATGTGGAAGTTCACAATCGGGGGCGCGTCGACGTTGCTAATGGTGTTTGTAAAAGGATCTTGCGCGGCATGCAGGAATACAACCATGCACCAATGCGAGTTGCCGGGTAGACTAGCTGGCATTGGAAGCATTGTGGAGGGCAAGTCGAAGAAAGCAATCTC
>WNGQ01003646.1_pt1 | contig 15474 bp, 15 predicted proteins | sample 5407661 | NCBI WGS metagenome assembly WNGQ01 (sample SAMN13153382, study PRJNA577476) | soil metagenome | isolation source: 60 cm soil or saprolite under Garry oak tree replicate 2 | place: USA:California | collected 2016-06-15 | reverse complement strand
CGGCAGCCACGCAACGCGCTATACGGTGCCCCCGAACGGGGCAGCCAAGACCTAGAGACCTAGAGATTTAAAGACCTAGAGCCTTGAAGCCCCCTGATTATCCGGAGTTGACGATGTCCCGCCCCGTGCCGAATCCCGGCATTCTCGATATTGCGCCCTACACGCCCGGCAAGAGCCCGGTGCCGGAGCCGGGCCGCAAGGTGTTCAAGCTCTCGGCCAACGAGACGCCGTTCGGGCCCTCGCCCAAGGCGATCGAGGCCTACAAGCAGGCGGCGCTGCATCTGGAAGATTATCCGGAAGGAACCTCGCGGATCCTGCGCGAGGCGATCGGCCGCGCCTTCGGCCTCGATCCGGACCGCATCATCTGCGGCGCGGGCTCCGATGAAATCCTCAATCTGCTCGCCCACACCTATCTCAGCCACGGCGACGAGGCGATCTCGACGACCCACGGTTTCCTGGTCTATCCAATCGCGACCATGGCGAACGGCGCCATCAACGTGGTCGCGCCCGAGATCGATTTCACCGCCGACGTCGACGCGATCCTCGCGCGCGTCACCGGGCGCACCAAGCTCGTGTGGCTCGCCAATCCGAACAACCCGACCGGGACCTATCTGCCCTTCGACGAGGTCAAGCGGCTGCGCGCCGGGCTGCCGCCGCATGTGCTCATGGTGCTCGATGCCGCCTATTCCGACTACGTCTCGCGCAACGATTACGAGATCGGCATCGAGCTCGTGGCAACCACCGAAAACACCGTCATGACCCACACCTTCTCCAAGATCCACGGGCTCGCTTCGCTCAGGATCGGCTGGATGTTCGGTCCGGCCCATGTCGTCGATGCGGTGAACCGGATCCGGGGCCCCTTCAACGTCTCGACGCCGGCGATGCGGGCCGCGGTCGCGGCGATCGAGGACACCACGCATCAGCACATGTCGAAGGCGTTCACCGAGACATGGCGCAACTGGCTGACCGAGGAAATCGGCAAGCTCGGCCTTAACGTGACGCCGAGCGTGGCGAACTTCGTGCTGATCCACTTCCCGACCGAGAAGGGCAAGACCGCGGCGGAGGCGGACGCATTCCTGAGCAGGCGCGGTCTCGTGCTGCGGAGCCTGAACAATTACAAGCTGCCGCATGCGCTCCGCATGACCATCGGCACCGAGGAAGCCAACCGCCTCGTCGTGGACGGCTTGCGCGACTTCATGGCCGGGACGCGCACGTGAGCCTGCACTTCAACAGGATCGCGTTGATCGGGTTCGGCCTGATCGGCGGCTCGATCGCGCGCGCGGCGCGCCTGCAGGGTCTGGCGAACGAGATCGTCGCCACCGCGCGCTCGGCTACGACCCGCGCGCGCGTCGCCGAGCTCGGCATTGTCGATTCCGTCGTGGAAAGCAATGCGGACGCGGTCAAGGACGCCGACCTCGTCATCCTCTGCATTCCCGTCGGCGCCTGCGGCGCGGTGGCGCAGGAAATCGCGGCCCATCTCAAGCAAGGCGCCATCGTCTCCGACGTCGGTTCGGTGAAGGGCGCGGTGGTGCGGGAGATGGCGCCGCATCTGCCCAAGCTCGCGCATTTCGTGCCGGCCCATCCGGTCGCAGGCACCGAGAACTCCGGTCCCGATTCCGGCTTTGCCGAACTCTTCATCAACCGCTGGTGCATCCTGACGCCGCCCGAGGGGAGCGACCCGGACGCAGTCGAACGGCTGGGTGCGTTCTGGACCGCGCTCGGCGCCAGGGTCGAGACCATGACGCCGGACCATCATGATCTGGTGCTCGCCATCACCAGCCATCTGCCGCATCTGATCGCCTACACCATCGTCGGCACCGCCGACGAACTCGCCCAGGTCACCTCGTCGGAAGTCATCAAATTCTCCGCCGGCGGTTTCCGCGATTTCACCCGCATTGCGGCCTCCGACCCGACGATGTGGCGCGACGTGTTTTTGGCCAACAAGGACGCGGTCCTGGAAATGCTCGGCACCTTCAACGAGGACCTCTCCAAGTTGACGCGGGCGATCCGCCGCGGCGACGGCGAGGCGCTGTTCGAGCATTTCACCCGCACCCGCGCCATCCGCCGCGGCATCGTCGAGATCGGCCAGGATTCGGCGGCTCCCGATTTCGGCCGTCCGCACGCGCAGTTGGAGGACAAGCCGGGCTGATTTATGCCGCGAGACGCAGGCGTCCGAACAGGCCGGCGCCAGTTTGCATGATGATGCCGAGCATCCACCAGGAGCCGAAGGTGAAGTCCCAGACGCGCTGCGGCGTCTCGTCGAACACGAACGCATAGACCGAGATCAGCGCGGCCATCGCGGCGAGAAAGGTGCCGGCCGCGCTGAGCAGCTGGACCGGATCCGGCCGCGCCGCCGCCGGATTGACCGACGGCGCGCGCAGTCCGGGGATGTCGATCCCAAGATAGAATCCGATCGTACCGGCGAGCACCATCGACGCAATGAAGCCGGGGGAATCGAACAGTTCGGCACTCGCTTTGCCGAGCAGGGCCGCGACGAACGTTCCGCACATCGCGCCCGACATCGCAAGGCCGGTCCGTCCCAGGACATGCGCGACCCTGCTGATCAGCAGGGCCTCGTCTGTCCGGATCTCCTTGTTGCTCGACATGTTGATGTCCTTTCCGTTTCAGAACGGATAGTAGCGGACCTGCGTCATGACGATGTTGTCGTCCGTCTTCGGCGCGCCGCCGACACCCTGGAAGGCGAAGCGCTGGTTGAAGGAATACTGCACGCCGGCTTTCACCGTGCCGTAGGCCCCCTTGAAGATGGTGTCGTAGAATCCGACCGTGTATTGCCGCACTTCCGAGGTGTTGCCGTTGCAGGTCGCCGCGGGCGAATTCTCGATCGTACAGCCGGTGTTGTTGTAGAGCGGATTGCCGTAGCCGAAAGGCACCGTGCCGACGTTCCTGAAGGCCGCATCGACCTTCTCCAGCCCGGCGTAGGCGTAGATATCGAGCGTCGGCAGCGTGTGCCAAACCGCACCCACCAGCGCCGAGGTGACGGTCAGGGGAAGAATCGTGCCATCCTGCGCCAGCGTCGCGTCCGGGAACGGCGTCGCGGTGAAGCGGCCGAGCGCGCCATGGGCGCCGTAGACCTGCAGCTCCAACGTCTGCGGGATCACCTCCGCGCTGATATGGCCGCCGAAGCTGCCGGTGTCGTAGGTGTGGTTGGCGAAGTTGAAGCGATCGAAGAACTGGCGATAGAGCCCCCAGGCCTCGACATGCACCTTGTAAGGCCCAAGCCGCGGGTCCCAGGCTGCCTTCACCGTCACGTCGGGCACCTGGTTCAGGCTGAGATTGTTGGCGTTGTTGAAGAAGCTGCCGCCGGGACCGGTCAGGTTGATAAGCAGGTTCGGGTTCAACACGCCCTGCGGTCCGACCGCCGGCGTGCCGACCGTCGGCGTGTTGCCGCCGAAGAAGGAGGTCTGCGGGTTTTCGACCGAAGCCGCGAGCTTGAACTCCGGCCCGATGTCCTCCCAGACGCGGATCCCGGGTTGCCGCGCAGCCAAAAATCCAGGGACCGATTCGAAATCGATCACGCCGGGCGCATCGACGCCGCGCGGATCGATGCCGGCCTTGCTCGGGGCGTTGAGCGACCATGATTGGCCGGCGAGGACATGAAGCCCGATATCGGTCCGATCGAACTCGACGCTGAGCTGGCGCATGCGCGGATTGAACGAGTTGGTCGCAACCGAATTCGCCGTCTGCGCAGCACCTTCGAAATCGATTTCGCCGAAGCCCGCAAGGTGCGTATCCGCGAAGGGGTCGCCTTCGGCCAGAACCGAGAACCTGCTCTGGCGCGCCGAGAAGCGCGATTCCGGCGTGTTGAAATTCTTGCTCTGCGGAAACGGAATGAAGTTGTAGACCGATCCCGTGTCGGAGGCGAGGTTGCGGGTTCGGTAGATGCCGGTGAGATCGACCCAGCCGCCGAATGTCAGTGTTATTCCCTTGTAGCAGATCTTCCCCGACGCGCATGGATCGAGTGGTGCCGCCTTGTAGGCGGCCTGCGTTTGTCCGCTCGTGACTTTCGCCTGCGCCTCGAGCTGCCTTTCCTTCCGCCCCTGCTCCTCCATGCGCTGTTCGAGCTGCTTCAGCCTGGCCTTGAGCGCGCGCATCTCGGATGCCGTATCGTCCTGCGCCAAGACCTGGCCAGCCGAAATCATGACGCCGCCGACAACGATGTACTTCAGTAGTCTCACTAGAACCTCCCGCCCTTGAGGAGGCGCAAAGCTTCGCGCATCGCATCTCGGTCAGATGCGTGCGTGCCTCCTCAGATCGAGAGACTTGAGCAGGAGCACCGATATTCTCGACCTCACGATCTTTTCGCATCACGTTTCGCTCGCAACCATTTGCAGGAATTTTTCCCGCGGATCTCCGATCCGCGCGAGGCCCGACGAGAGAAGCGTACAAACGAAAAAAGGACTCAGCCGGGCATGGCTGAGTCCAGTCGGAGGCGTCACACGTGCGATCAGCGATCGACCTTCAGAGCGTGATCCGGACGACGCGGAAAATCGGCTCCTCGGAACGACCGCGCGTTGGGCCTTTCAGTAATTCTTGCCGCGCCCTGCGCGCCCGGACTTGGGGTGTCGCTTCGCCGACATGCTCACGCCTGCACTCTCGCGGATGGGCTGCGACGCCATCGCGTTGGCCGCCGGCGACGACCCGATGCGCAGATCACCGTACGGATGGTAGAAGGCGAACTCGCCGGGCTCCTGGATCACCTCTTGCGCAAGGGCCGGGCTTGCGAGGGCCGCCGCCAAAATCACGGCCGCGCTCAAAAATCTCAACTTGATCATCTTGTTTCTCCCGTCGGCGGCCCGCGACGGTCGTGCGGGTCGTCGCGAAACAAGACTGGGGTGTGGCGAACTTCATTCCCGGTCGGTGCGGCGACCTCGATCACGCTTCGGCGACCAGCGACCGAAGCTTCGCCGTGTTGATGCGAACGGCAGTTCGCCGGGCAATGAGGATAGGGAAAAGTTCAGAACAGCGGCGGGATCTGCGCGACCTTGAGCGGTCCCAGAAACACGGCGCCGTCGGAGAAGCGCAGCGGGAAGCTGCGCGCCTTGCGGCCTTCGAGCACCGCTTCCTTGCCGAGCGCGTTGATGCCTGCGGCAACGCCGACATTGGCATTCTGCTTGACCACCTTGCCGAGGCCGGGAATCGCGCGGTCGAGCGCACCCATCAGGTTGTTGATGTCCTGGGTGCGGACGCCGGGCGCGACGCGATCGAGCGTCGATTGCGGCACGCCCTGCTCCAGCATCTTGTCGATGCCGAGCGCTGGTACGACTTTCTCCAGACCCGCCACCGTCATTTGCAACTCGCCGTCGAGATTGCCGCTGGGGCTGAGGCCGAGCGAACCGGCCGCGACCGCGATGAGGTCGCCCTGCTGGATTCGCGACTGCACGATCTCGACATGTCCGCCCGCGGCCTGGATGTCACGAAACCGCTGCGGCCAGGGTTTTGGCGAGAAATCCCGCAAGCCGCTGACCATCGCCCGCACGTTGGCGTCGAACGCCTCCGCAAGCAGCGGATGGGAGCCCTTGATGCTGCCGGCCGAGATCTGCAGCGCGGTCTCGATCACCGGGCGATCGGACGGCGAGCCTTCGGCGATGCGGCCATGCAGCTCGACATGCTTGGCGCCGGCAAGCGGCACCTGGAGCGATCCGTCGACACGATTGATCGTCGGATCGTCAAAGACGATCGAAGCGCGTTGCGGCACGCCGGGCAGCCCCACCACGCTGCTGCGGCCCTTGCTCCAGTTCGCGACGAATGATTGCTGCGCGGCGCGATCGGCAATGGTCGCAGGCGCGGCGAATTCGGCGATCACGAGGTTCGGATCATAGACCTGGGCGACGACCAGGATCTCACCAAGCTTCGCCGTGACCGACGCCGGGTTCGTGGCTTGCCCCGCCGTCTGCGCGACCAGCGCGACGCTGGCGTCGCTGCAGCGCACTTCGAGCCGGAACGGGAAGCCCGCGACCGTTCGCTTGCCGCAGTCATAGATCCGACCGGATTTCGCTTCCTGCGCGCGCCAGGCATCGGCCTTGACGCCAACCTCGGAAGCGGCAAAGAACCAGAATGCGCTCCACGCAATCGCGGCGATCAGCAGCAGGACGGGCGCGATGAAAAGTCGCCACAGCGCACGCTGGCGCGGCGCAGTTGTCACACGGGGCATTCGGACCCTTTCAGCTGCAATCTTGTCAATTAAGCGATCGAGCCCCTGTTAAGCAAGTTACCGCATTTTCATGGTCCGGCGGAATCTGCTAGCTGTTCACGAAATGTCGGCAACAATTCTCTCTGACACGACGCTATCCGGGGGCGAACTCTGGGTGTTCGGCTACGGTTCGCTGATGTGGCGGCCGGGATTTCCGTTTGTCGAACAGGCCCCGGCGCGGCTGATCGGCGAACATCGCGCATTGTGCGTATATTCTTTCGTGCATCGCGGCACCCCGGAAAAGCCCGGTCTTGTGCTCGGACTTGATCGCGGCGGCGCCTGCCGCGGTATCGCGTTCCGTGTCGGCGAAAAGGATCGCGCCGAGACCGTCGCCTATTTGCGCGCGCGCGAGCAGGTCACGTCGGTCTATCGTGAGGTGATGCGCTCGGTGTGGCTCGAGGGCGACGCGCGGCAGCGTGTCAGCGCGCTCACCTATGTGGTTGACCGTGGCCATGCGCAATATGCCGGCCGGCTGTCACTGGCCGAACAGCTCCGCCACGTCAGGCAGGGGCACGGCCAATCCGGCGCCAACCGCGACTATGTTCTCGCGACCGTGAAGGCGATCGAGGCGGAAGGGTTCCGCGATGCGCAGCTGCACCAGCTTGCGATGATGCTGCACGACGACGCCCATTCGCTGCATCCGCCGCCTACGCATTGACCGAGCGCGGGTCGCGCGCGAGCAGCCGCGCCTGCTCGGCCTGTCCGGCCGCGACGAGGCGGCCCGTGGCCTCCTCGATCACGGCCGTAATTCGCGGGAGAAATTCATCGCGCGGCAAGCCCGGCGGCAAAGCATCGAGAAACTCCACCACCAGCGTCCCCGGATAACGCAGGAAGGTCCGCCGCGGCCAGAACAGGCCCGAATTGAGCGCGACGGGCAAACACGGCACGCCGCACGTCGCATAGAGCTGGGCGATCCCGGTCTTGTAGGCGGGCGGCGCGCCGGGCGCGGTGCGCGTGCCTTCCGGAAAGATGACGAGTTGACAACCGCCGCGGACCGCGTCGCGGGCACGGCGCGTCATGCCGAGCAGCGCCTTCGCGCCAGCGGTTCGATCGATGGCGATCATGTTCGACTTGATCAGGAACTGGCCGAACACCGGAATCCATGTCAATTGACGCTTGAGGATGAAAATCGGCCGTTCAAAGAACCGCAGCAGCGCGAATGTCTCCCAAAACGACTGGTGCTTGGAGGCGACCAGCAGCGGCCCCGGCGGGATCTTCTCGATACCGCGAAACTCCACCGTGATGTTGCAGACGACCCGCATCAGGAAGATGCTGCTCCGTGCCCACCAGTCCGCGACGGTGAACAGCGCCCGAATCGGCATCGCGAATGTCGGCAGCGCGACGATGATCCAGAACACCAGGACAAGATAGAACAGCACGTTGAAGACGAGCGAGCGCAGGAAAATTGAGACCATCAACAACCCGATCAATTGGCTAGTGCCGCCGATGTGACATTCGCCAACCGCCTAAGCGCAACATCGAAAGGCGAATGTCAAACTCATATTTGGGAGTAATCCTTTGATTCTGGAGTCTTTCCGTTCCCATGGAATCGGACCGGAAGCTCTAGAATTGGACCACTCGTGCCGCCGCCGGGCGTTGCGGCGCCAGCGAACTGGTGGGTGGATCGGAGATCTCGGGCAACAGATCGAGGCCGACGGCAGCGAGGCGGACCCGGACTTCCGCGGCGACGTATTTCAGATACTCCGACAGCACGAGCCGCATCGTCGCGCCACTCGCCCACCATGGCTCGTCGCGCCATTTCTCGCCCACCACCGCATACGGAATCAGGACGATCTCCGGCATCGCGTGAGACAGCTCGAAGATGGCGCGCGGCATGTGGTAGTTCGACGTCACCACGATCAGGGATCGGAAGCCGCGCTCATGCACCCAGAGTCGCGTCTGCTCGGCGTTGCTGCGGGTGTTCACGGCGGAATGGTCGAGGTCGACGCAGCAATTCAGGAACGACTGATTGTCCGACAGCGACCGGGAAATGTCGGCGACCGCGCTGGAGCGATGCACGCCGGAGATCAGGAGCCGCTTGCCGTAGCCCGCCGCCAGCAGTTCCATCGCATCGGAGACGCGCGAGGATCCCCCGGTCAGCACCACGATGCCGTCGGCCCTTCGATCGGGCTTGATTTCGGCGCCGCGCAATTGTGACAGGAACGCGATGAAGCCGATGGACGCGGCGGCCAATATGATCGCGAGCGTCGTCATGACCGTCGCGCGCAGCCACGCCGCCCACGCATGGGACGGCGCATCCGGCGATCTATCGAGCGGCTGCAGGGTCATGCGAAGGCCGGCGATCCTGTTGGTGGCGCGGGCGATTGTAGAAGGTTTTCAGGCGGAGTGGAATCCGCACCGCAGGCACCCGCGCGACCCCCCTTGCGTGCAAGCGCCCCGGAAGACGCACCTTCCGGATCAATCGAGGGTGTCCAGCGTTGCAAACAGGGTCCGCCGCGACGCCCAGGCGGTGATCCCGCCGATCAGCACCGCCTGCACCGCGAGCACCAGATAGCCCGAGGGACGCAGCGAAAACGTGCCGAGCAACGCCGCAAACTGGTCGCCGATCGGCGTGCCGGAAAACCATCCGGCAATCGATTCGGAAAAGCCGAAGCCGAGCATGGCGAGGCCACCGCCGATCAGGCCGCCCTCGAGGCCGAGCCGCAGGAAATGCCGCTGGAAGCGATTGGCAATAAAGCGGTCGCCGGCTCCGACGAAGTGCAGGACTTCGACGATCGGACGATTGGCCGCCATCGCACCGCGGGTCGCAAACGACACCGAAAGGACGGTCGCGACGATGACCAGAACGAGGATGCCGATGCCGCCGAACATGGTGGCGTTGGTCATCGACCGCATCCGATCGATCCAGGCCCGGTGATCGTCCACGCTGGCCGTCGGCGACACCTGCGTCACCCGGCTGCGCAACGCCGCAAGGTCGAGCACCGTTCCGGGTTGCGCCCGCGCCACGATCACGCGCGGCACCGGCAGGTCGTCGAGCGAAAGCCCGGTGCCGAGCCATGGCTCGAGCAATTTGGCCGATTCGTCCTTGCTGAAGGGCTTGATATCGATGATTCCTGGCTGCGCGCGCACCGCTTCCGCAACCGCAGCGACATCCTTCTCGATATCGCGCCAGGCGTGGGGACGGACCTGGACCGTGATCTCGCTCGCCACTTCGGACTGCCACTCCGTCGCCGACGCGCTGACCAAGAGCACCGCGCCGGTCGTGACCGAGGCGAGAAAGGTCATGATGGCGACGACGGCGACCAGCGCCCGCCCGGAAATCGAGGCCCGCGGCACGATCGGCGACAGATTGCGGGCGCGCGCCGGCAATTGCGGGCGCTCGCTCGCCAATGGCACCAACAGGCCGTGGTCGTCGATCCTACTCATAGATGTGCAAGCGCCCTTGATGCAGAACCAGCCGCCGAGCCTCGTACTGGTCCATCAGCGAGATGTCGTGTGTTGCAATGATGACCGCGGTGCCGGACTTGTTCAATTCGATTAGCAGACGTAGCAAGCGCCGTCCAAGGGTTGGATCGACATTGCCCGTCGGCTCGTCTGCCAGCAGCAGTTGTGGCCGCGAGATCACGGCCCGCGCGATCGCCGCGCGCTGCTTCTCGCCGCCGGACAGGATCGGCGGCAGCGCATCCATCCGTTCCCCGAGGCCGACCCATTTGAGCAGGTCGATGACCTCCTTGCGGTAGCTCGATTCGTCGCGCCCCAGGACCCGAAACGGCAACGCCACGTTCTCGTAGGTGGTCATATGGTCGAGCAGGCGGAAATCCTGCAGCACGATGCCGATGCGCTTGCGCAGATCGGCGACCTCCTCCTTGTGGAGCAGGGAGACATCGTGACCGAACAGGTTGACGAGCCCCCGGGTCGGACGCAACGACAGGAACAACAGCTTCAAGAGCGAGGTCTTGCCGGCGCCGGAAGGGCCGGTCAGGAACTGGAACGAATTGGCGGGAACCTGGAACGTGAGGTCGCGCAGAATCTCCGGTCCCAGACCGTAACGCAGTCCAACATTTTCGAACCGGACCAAGTTCAGCTCCGTCCGATGGGGCGCCCGAAGTCGGAAACCGATGGGCGGGCTCGCACGCGCGCCGCCGATTTGAAGGTCCTGCGCCGCATGCGGCAAGTTCGATCGAGCACCATCAAATCGAAAACCGGCATTGGAATCATAGACTTGCTAGCGCCCATTGCGTTCCGAAGTTCGTGCTGAATGGTGCGGCTACGAATCGCAAACCTCGCAAAGTGGGCAATAGCCCAATTTTGCCGCTTGCATGGTTTCCGATTCGTTAACGGTCGGCTTGTAGCATCTCGGTGCCCCATCCCCGAATCTGGCTCTTGCGACCTTCTCGCAGACACTTTGGGAGACAAAAGGGCACCCGCATCATCCCTGTGGAGAGCAGGCTCCATGCACATCGTTTGTCCTCATTGCGCAACGTCCTATGCCGTCAAACCCGCGAGCCTTGGCGCGGCTGGCAGAACCGTGCGCTGTTCCCGCTGCAAGGAAACCTGGCTGGCGCGCCCGGAGGACGCCATCGAGCCGGCAACCACCGCACCGGCGATGGCGGAAGCGGGCGGATCATCCCAGGACGCAATCGCCGCGGAATGGAACGCATTTGGGGCCGAAGACGACGACCCGCAACCCCCTGAGGTCGAGAGTCCCGCAATCGCGGGGGACTGGGGGGCTGACGGATCTTCGGACGACACCGACTGGCCAAGCGCCACCCAGGACGAGGCGGATGATTCCGGCTGGCAGGAGCAGCCTCTGCCCTGGTTCCGCAGGCTGTTTCGACCCCGGATAGCGCTCCGCGGCGCCAGCCGGTCGTTCGTCAGCCTGCCCATTGCCTGCACCGCGATGGGCGCACTGACCGTGGCCTTGTTGGTCTGGCGCGCCGACGTGGTGCGCCTCATGCCGCAAACCGCGGGTTTCTACAGAATTATGGGACTGGACGTCAATCTCCGCGGTGTTCTGTTCAAGGACGTCAAGGTTTCGACCGAAACCGTGGAAGGCAAGCCGGTGCTGGTGATCGAGGGTGCGATCGTCGGCGACACCCGCAAGTCCGTCGACCTGCCGCGGCTGCGTTTCAGTGTACGCGACGCGCAGGGCGCGGAGATTTATGCCTGGAACACGGTCCTGGAACAGACCATGCTGGGGCCCGGCGAGCGCGTCCCGTTCAAATCCCGCCTGGCTTCGCCGCCGCCGGAGGGACGCAATATCGACATCCGCTTCTTCAATCGGCGCGATGTCTTGGGTGGCAACGCGTGAGGCTCTAGCTTTTTTGACGCCTTCTTTCACGCGAACCGGTGCCCACCCCGGATCAAAGTCCGGGGCAGGCCTTCGCTGGAAGACGCTCTGAGGGTCCAACCCATGCCGCGGGTACTGATTGCAGACGATGAAGATTCCATGCGCGCACTGGTGGCGCGCGCGATCGCCATGGACGGCCACGATACCGTCACCGCGCAGGACGGTGCCGAAGCGCTTGATATCCTGACCCGGGAAAACGGCGCGTTCGACCTGCTCCTGACTGACATCCAGATGCCGGTCATGGACGGCATCGCGCTCGCTTTGTCGGCCGCGCGCGACTTTCCCAACCTGACCATCCTGCTGATGACCGGCTACGCCGCGCAGCGCGAGCGCGCCTCCAACCTCAACGCGATCGCGCACGACGTGATCACCAAGCCGTTTTCGGTGGCCGATATCCGCACCGCGGTCGCCGATGCGCTGGCAGCGAGGAAAACGGGGTAGCTGGCCCAGCCTCTCAACTCGTCATTGCCGGGCTTGACCCGGCAATCCATCTCGCTCGAGGAATTCCCGAAGGTGATGGATACGCGGGTCAAGCCCGCGTACGACAATCGTGGCTGTGGCGATGGCGTCGGTTTAAATCGAAGCGCTCTAATAATCCTTCAGCAGCCGCTCGATGTAGTCGAGCTCGATCTGCGGCCGTGACGGATCGGCCAGGCGGCGGCGCAACTCTTCCAGAATTCGGCGCACCTTCTGCACGTCGATCTCGCCGGGGATCTTCACCGTCATGTCGTCGTATTCGCGTCCACGGAGCGGGCGTCCAAGCGGATCGGTGGCCTTGCCCGCGCTCTGCTGCCTCCCTGCGCGATTGCCGGGGCCGTCGCCCTGCCCGTCCTCGCCCTGCTGCATGGCGTCGGCAAGATTCTGCGCACCCTTGCGCAGCGCCTCGAGCGCGCGGCCCTGCGAGTCGGTGGCGCCATCGGCGTTGCCCTCGCCCAGTTTGCCGCCGGCGTCGCCCATCGCATCGTCGGCGTCGCCGAGCGCATCCCCGCTGTCGCCCTGCTGCTGCTCGCCATCGTCGCCCTGGTCGCTCTGCTCGCCCTGCTGCTGGCCCGGCTCGCCCTTCTTGCCCTTGTCCTTGTCCTTGTCGCCGCGCTGGCCCTGCTGGCCCATGCCGCGCTTGGCGAGTTCGTCCTGCAGTCTCTTGAGCCGGTCGCGCAGGCCCTGCTGATCCTGCTGCAGGTCGTTCATGCTCTGGTCGCCCGGCTGCTTGCCGCGCATGCGGTCACGCCGGGAATCCTGGCCCTGCTTGAAGGTCTTGTCGCGCAACTGCTGCTGCTTGCGGATCATGTCGCCGAGTTCGTTGAGCGCCTGCTCCATGTCGCTGTCGCCGGACTGGCCGGGCTGCGCCATCTGCAGGTTCTCCAGCATCTGCTCGAGCTGATCGAGCAGCTGCTTGGCGGCATCCTTGTCGCCGGAGCGCGACAGCCGCTCCATCCGGTCGATCATGTTGTTGAGATCCTGCTGCCGCAGCATCTTGGTATTGGGGTCGAGCGGCCGCGCCAGCGCTTGCGGATTGTTGCGCAGCTGATCGGCGAGCTGGCGCATGAAATTGTCCAGCGCGGCCCGCAGGTCCTGGGTCAGCTTCTTGATCTCTTCGTCGCTCGCGCCGCGCTCCAGTGCTTGCTTGAGCGCGTCCTGCGCCGCACGCAACGCCTTGTCCACGTCGGTGATGTCGCCGTCCTCGATGGTGACGGCGAGCGCCCAGAGGCTCGCGACCACCTCACGCAAGGCATCGTCGGTGTGGGCAGCCTCGAGCTGCCGCGCGACGCTGTAGAGCCCGAGATACTGCCCGGTCTCCGGCATGAACAGTTCCGGCGCGATCATGAGCGCATCCAGCGCCGCAAACACGTCGGAGTTCCGGTTGGCGTCGAGCGCGAGAATGCGCCGCTGCTCGATCAGGGCGCGCGGCAGGGGCTTGGTGAACAGCCGCTCCGGCAGACGCAAGTTGAACGGCTCGCTCTTGCCCTCATTGCCGGCCTCGTCCTTGGCCGTCAGCGTCAGCGTCACGTCAGCGCCGGCATAGGGGTCTTCGCTGAGATCCTTCACCGTCTGGCCGACACCGTTGCGGGTCCGCGCATTGGGCAGCACCAGGGGGAATTGCGGGGCGGCGAACAGCGGCCGCGCCTGCTGCGCTCCGGCGGATGCATCGCCCGGGCGGACGGCGAAATGGGCGTGCGCTTCGGTGACGCCGTAATCGTCCTCGAGCTTGTAGGACATCTGCAGCGAACCGCGCGCCTGCCGTTCGGGATCCTTCGCAAGCGCAATCGTCGGCGCGCGGTCGGGCGTGGCGGCAAATTGCCACTGCGGTTGGCCGGAGGGCGCGCGGACTTGAACGGTGCCGTCGCCGGCGATCGTGAAGTGCCTCTCGTTGGTGCCCTTGGGCGCCTCCTGGGTCGGCACCGCGTCGGTGATGCCGCCACCCGTGACCACGTCCAGCGTGCCGCCGGACGAGCGCACGATCAGCGTGCTCCCCGCCGGAACCGTGAGCGGACCGTTCTGGGGCAGCGCCGCTTCCTTGTTCGCCGCGGACAGGATGATCGGCGGCCTGCCGGTGTAGAGTGGCGGCGTCACCCAGGCGTCGACCCGGATATTGGCCGGCGCCAGCACGCCGTTCCAGTCGAAGGCGGACAAAACCCGCATGGTTCGTTCGTCGCCCGCGGCAACATAGGCGGCGACCATCATCACGATGACCAGCGCCCGCAGCGCCCAGGGGTCGTGGATCGCGAGCCTCGGCGAGGGCAGCCCGGCGCGGATTCGCTTGATGGAGGCCAGCGTGCGCTCGCGCTGCGCCTGCCACAGCGCCAGCGCAACCGGATCCTGCGACACCAGCGTGTCAGTGAGCGCGGTCGCCGGACGGTGGGCAATGCCGGAGCCGCGGTCGAGCCGGCTCAGCGCGTCGGCGCGCCGCGGCCAGCGGAACCGAATCAGCGGGAACAGCGCGACCAGCGCCGCGATCACGAACAGGCCAGTCCCGACGACGCGGGCCAGGAACGGCAACGCCAGCCACAGTCCCGCCCATGACACCACCAGAAACAGCCCGATCACCGTGAGCAGCCGCGCCATATGCGGCCAGCCGCGCTCCCAGGCGATCGCGTATCCTGCCCGCTGCAGGGCCTGCGTCAGCTTGAGCCGCGCGATCGCGTCGGGTGCGCGCGCAGGGTCTGCGGGATCGGGGTTGGTGCCGTTCAACAAACTCTCCAGGTTACCGGCAAATCACCCTAGCACAACGGCACCAATGAGGCACCCGTTCCTGCACGGATATCCCGCCCCCAAAAGCGGCATAACACGATGGCGTGACCAGTACCGTCGATCCGAAGTTCATGTTACATCGCGGCCTCTTGCACGGTGCAACACCTCAAATCGGCGGCGCCGGCCCTCGATTGCCCAAAATTTCGGCCACTACCAAGCAAAAAACAAGCATCTGAGGAGACCTCATGGACCAGAAGACTTACGACAAGGGGCTGGAAATCCGCAAAGCGGTGCTCGGCGAGACCTATGTCAACAACGCCCTGAAGAACGTCGACAGCTTCAACAAGCCGTTCCAGGACATGCTGAACGAATATTGCTGGGGTACGGTCTGGGGCCGCGAGGAATTGCCGCGCAAGACCCGCAGCATGCTCAATATCGCGATGATCTCGATTCTCAACCGGCCGCATGAGTTGCGCGCGCACCTGAAGGGCGCCCTGACCAACGGCGTCACGCGCGACGAGATCCGCGAAATTCTGATGCAGGTCGCGATCTATGCTGGCATGCCCGCGGCCGTCGACGGCTTCCGCATCGCGCGCGAAGTGTTCGCCGAAATCGACAAGGGCTGACGGTCTCATCCCTCATGGCGAGGAGCGCGTCGTCGCGCGTCTCGGGACGATGCTTCGCACCGCTCGGACAACCATGAGGCCCCGTGCAGCAACATCGTTCGAGACGCGGCCAAGTGGCCGCTCTCACGATGAGGACC
>WNGQ01003645.1_pt1 | contig 15476 bp, 21 predicted proteins | sample 5407661 | NCBI WGS metagenome assembly WNGQ01 (sample SAMN13153382, study PRJNA577476) | soil metagenome | isolation source: 60 cm soil or saprolite under Garry oak tree replicate 2 | place: USA:California | collected 2016-06-15 | reverse complement strand
GAGGTATTATTGCTTGTTCTGCGATGGGCCGGAAACGGTTTTTGAGCATGGGGAAGACGGATTTATACATACATCAGACTGCATTATCACACTGGCAAAAACGCTAGCCACATATGAGGACGTATCTTAAGGAGCGCTTCATCAGGCGTTTAACCGCATTAAAAATTAGCGGGCTAGCTAATGGCTATAACCCGCTTGACGTTGTATTCAACCTCGTGGTATTGTCAACTTGGCTATTGGCTTGACCGGAAAACACATCATGTGAGATAGTGCGAGCATGAAAACACACACCACTTCTCCTGACTACAAAGGGTTCCGTTTCCCTGTACTGGCTACATGGGACATCCGTTCGAAAAATGGATCGCTTGCCGTTGCAAATGCGCTCATTCTGATCTCTTTTCTCCTCGAGAGATGCAATTCTAACAGAGGATGAAGTAAAGAACATCTTTTCCCTTGTGCTGGCTACTTAGCATATCCGTTCCAAAATCAGGAAGAAAATAGCCATGCAGGGAACCTTAAAGACACCTATCTGGAATGTAGATTGCAAAGAAAAACACTGGTAGAGCTATCATTAGGACTCTTTATTTGGAACGGATATGCTAAGTAGCCAGCACAGGTACAGAGTCCTCTGGTCGGTAAAGGTCCCGCCGAAATTGACATGGTCTGCATCCGCGAGAACACCGAGGGCGAGTACGCCGGGGTGGGAGGGCGCGTGCATCAGGGGATGGAGGAAGAGGTGGCCATCCAGTCGATGGTCTTCACCCGCACAGGTACTGAGCGCATCATCCGTTATGCCTTCGAGTACGCCCGCCGACACGGACGCAAGAAGCTGACCAGTGCCACGAAATCGAACAGCCTGCAGTACAGCATGGTCTTCTGGGACGAGGTGTTTGCCCAGGTGGCTGCCTCCTATCCCGACATTGCACACGAGCAATAACTCGTCGACTCGCTAGCCGCCCGCATCGTCTCCAGGCCGGAAAGCCTGGATGTCATTGTGGCCTCCAACCTCTTTGGCGACATCCTCACCGATCTGGGCGCCGCCATCTCCGGCAGCCTGGGACTGGCCCCCAGCGCGAACCTCAACCCGATGCGGCGCTACCCGAGCCTCTTCCAGGCCATTCATGGCTCCGCACCGGACATTACTGGGAAAGGCATTGCCAACCCCATCGCCTCGATCTGGTCAGGGCAGCTTCTGCTCGATCATCTCGGCGAGCAGGAGGCAGCGGTCACGCTGATGCGCGCCATCGAGGAGGTGCTGGCGGCAGGAGAGATGCGGACCCCAGATCTGGGTGGGACGGCGACCACGCGACAACTGGGCGAAGCGATTCGGACGCACCTGCAGAGGATTACCGCATAAAATGTGTTCTCGCGGGGTCAGCCCAACGTAATCCGTGATTGCTCACAATCAACCTCTACACCCCTTTTAAACATACTGCTGATCTCTAAGTAAGTACTGAACTAGCTGTATAGTTCAGTACTAGCAGCGTCTGAGTCATTGTCGCGTAATGCTGCGTTCGGAAAAGCAATAACAAAATCAACACAGCCAGTAGAGCGAATCTAGGCTGCTTTCTCCAGGTATTTATTAGCACCACATTTACAGGAGCGCAGCAGTAAGCCGAAGGGTTGACTTCGTACTGGTTTCAACTAGAATGCCATGAACTTGACCTGTTGTGGCCGCAATTTGTGGTGCGCAGTAAACAAGCGCAAGTAGAGCAGAGGAGGAGCTAACAATGGGCAGCGGAATGGACACTGCCTGGCGGACATCTTCTCCCGAGAGCTATGATACCACCTCCGGATGATGACTGATCAAAAAACACCCCTTGTTTGTTCGCAGGCGTGCGTGCTACACTCATCTGAGTTGGAGACACCAGAGGAGAAAGCACGTATGGCTGAGAATCTTGAGCAAACACGGAAGAGCTACGACCTGGTCGCCGAGGAATATGTGAGGCGTCTCTATCACGAACTGGAGAGCATGCCGCTGGACTGTGAGGTGTTGGAGCGTTTCGCCGCAGCGGCGCGCGACCAGGGGCTTGTCTGCGAGATCGGCTGTGGCCCCGGCCAAGTCGCGCGCTATCTGCATGAGCGGGGTGTTGCTGTTCAGGGGCTCGACCTTTCGCCGCGCATGGTCGAGCTGGCGTCGAGTTCCAGGAGGGGGATATGACGAAGCTGGAAGCTCAGGACGCGTCCTGGGCCGGGATCGTCGCCTTCTATTCGATCATTCACATTCCCCGGTCAGAGGTCGTCGCTGTCCTGAGTGAATGGCGGCGTGTGCTTCGGCCTGGTGGTGCTCTCGTTTCACCGAGGGCAAAAGGCGCAACACATAGACACGTTGTGGGACAAGCAGATCTCGCTCGATTTTACCTTCTTTGAGTGCGCTGAGATGGAAGGCTATCTGCGCCAGGCGGGCTATGTGGTTGAGGAGCGTCGAGAGCGCGGCCCCTACCCAGGGATCGAGGTCGAGACGCAGCGCTGCTATGTGCTGGCGCGTAAGCCAGCCTGAGCCCGGCTTCGGGTTCAGGTCTTCTTTGCGTTACCCGGACCGTGGCCGAAAGTCGGAAAAGCGTGTGCCGACGAAGATGGAGTGGATCGGACAGCAAGAACGACACACCGCTCGGCTTGCACCTCTTGCACCTCGATCCGCGCGACTCGAAGCGACGATAGGCGATGACTTCGTTTGTGAGCGGCCAGAGATGTTGAGCCTCGCTGCAACTCCGGCGAGTAGGGCGGCAGCAAGAGGAGATGGATGCCCTCCGGCACGAGGACTTCCCCACTCTTATGCCACCCGGCGAGGGTCCTGCACCAACACAACATGCCGATCAGGACCAGCCGAAACCTCCTGCGCAAAGTGCGCTAAAGTAAGGCTGAAGACCTCCATATTCACGCGATCTGCAACAACACCCATTGGCTCGCTCCTGTTTCGGGATGAAGAAATCCATACACGTAGAGCCATTCATAGCGGTGTTGCACACGAATGAGCGGGCGATGTCCACGGCTGGCCCAGACGCGTCTGATGACCAGTTTCAAGCCCACACGATGCTCATCCATCGCCCAGAGTTCCAGCCTTTGCGTGAGGATGGGCGTGCTGGATCTGTCGGATCTGCGTCTTCCAGCTCGCGCTTGAACAGCTCTTGCCGGGCGGGGTCGGCTTTGTGGTGACGAGGACGGGGCACCTGGAGCGAGAGGCCCAGCCGCTTGAGATACTCCCAGCCGCGCTGGGGGTGGATCGTGCGCCCGGTTTGCCCACCCATCCGACCTTTGGGCCAGTCCACAAGCCGTCATCAGCGGGAGCTTGCGAGAAGCGACTCGCTGTAACTGCTGCTGGTGCTCACCTGTGAGCAGGGATGGTGCACCTTTGTTGTGCTGACGCTGATCGAGCCTCGACTGCTGGGCCATGCTGATGGTAGCGCCGAGCAACAATCCTGATCCAGTTGGCACAATAGCTCGTGACCTCGGCGACTTCACGCACACGTTTGCCCCGCGAAAGGCGCCAGACGATCTGCAAGTGGCTCCGTTCCACAGGATCATCTGCTTTGCGGTATCGCTGCTCCAGCTCATTGGGGGTGAGATGGGCAACGACGTGAACATATTTCGGCATGGCATTCCCGTCTTTCCGAACAGCTCTTCCAGAGGGAATTCTTTCAGGCTCCGAGCCAAGAGTGAACTCAGCAATGTGTTTGATCAGTCATTACTCGGAGATGGTATGATAGGCAACCTATGCCGTCTGCCCGCACATGAGGGACGGATGCCCGAGATGGGTTGTAATACTGTTTCGCGAAGCAAAAGATATGTTAGTGTGAGAAAGTTGGCCCCAGAGCTTGTTCAGTAACTTAGTAACACATCATTCTCATCGTGAAACAGTATAAGGAAATAATGGTTGCTGTCTCGTGCATGCGCGTGGGGCGAGTCATGTAGTCCTCCTGGTTCGTCTGCTGCATTGCTCCATTGCCTGAACGGTGGCCTTCTTTACGCGATGAACTCCCTGGCGAAGCGGCGAATACCCTCCAGATTGGTCCCATCGACAAAACGCATCAGCAACTCCTGCACACCTGCTTCTTCATAGGTGGCCAGACGCTGACGAATCGTCTCAGGACTGCCAATCAGGGCGGTAGTCACACTCCTTCCAAGGCTAGCCTTGCGTTCAGCAGGAAGCTGCTCCAGAGCTTGCTCATCGCTGTCAGCCATGAGACAGAATGTGGTTGACGTGCGATGAATGCTCTCGTAATCACGTCCCACAGTTTCGCAATGCTCTTTGAGCACGGCAAACTTCTGTTTCATGGTGGCAGGATCATCACCCACGTTGCAGGCATCGCCGTACTGCGCCACCAGTTTCAGCGTGACTTTCTCGCCGCTGCCGCCAATCAACAGCGGGATATGTGGTTGCTGGACGCCCTTGGGCTGGTTAATAGCGCCACGCACCTGATAATACTTGCCTTCAAAGGTGGCCTCTTCCTGCGTCCACATGGTGCGAATGACCTGGACCGCTTCGCGCAGATAGCGCAAGCGCTCCGGCGCATCAGGATAGTCGTAGCCGTAAGCGCGGTACTCGTGCTCATACCAACCGGCTCCAATACCGAAATTGAGCCGTCCGTGACTGAGTACATCAACGGTGCTCGCCATCTTTGCCAGCAGCGCGGGATGGCGATAGCCATTGCACGTGACCATCTGGCCGATGCGTATGGTTCTGGTATCACGCGCTAGCGCAGCCGTGGTCACCCAGCATTCAAACGTCACTTCAGGCGTCGGGTGTGGAATCGTGTGAAAGTGGTCAACGAGCCAGGCGGAAGCGAAACCCACCTCGTCAGCCGTTTGAGCGACACTCGTCATCGTTTCGTAGGCTTCTACGGGGTCTTTGATCCGCGCCAGATCCATGGTCCAGCCCTGGGGAACAAGCAAACCAAACTTCAGTGCCATGTATATGACTCTTTCTTCTTTGGAAAATGGAAAACGTTGGTCTTTTTCTCTGATGTTCTCCGTTCTCCTTTACCTAGCGAAATCATGAAAGGTGCGTCGCTTCCATTCTGGGCGGGCCTCGCCCTCCCTGCTGTCAACGCCCCAACACCAGGCCGCAACATCCAAGACAAGCACTACCACAAGAATGATCAGGATCTCCATACTGTTTTCCTTCTCTCCCGTGTGTCGGGAATCATTGAGAGACGGTACACGACCGTGATTGGGCAAACATGACGACGAGAGGAGGTCTTCTGCTCTCCACTACGGTTGCCACCGTCGCCTACGGGACGTCAATCCCTGTGAATGGATCGTGCAGCCTCGAGGTGTTCGAGCTCGTTCATCTTGCCATCTGTGCTCTTGGCGCGATTTTTGGACCGTGCCTCAGCCTCCTTATGCAACGCTACCCCACCTGCAACCAGGAGAATGCCCGCGACCTCGGGAAGTTGCGGGATCTGACGCAGCACTATAATCCCAATGATGGCGGCAGATGCTGGCAGCAGAGAGAGCAAGAGCGCAAACGTCGAGCGCTCCAATCGAGCCATGGCGAGCTGGTCACTCACATACGGGATGACCGACGAACACATACCGACCCCAATGCCTGCCAGGAGCAGCAGTGGCTTGCTGATCGCGGGCAAGGCCCCGGTGATCCCAATGGGGGTAATCGTCACGAGCGCGATGAGCATCGCTGCGCCCAGCCGATCAATGCCCGCTGCACCTCCATCCTGGGCGATCCGATGGCCAAGTACCACATACAACATGAAGAAGGCACAGTTCGCAAAAGCGAACACAAAGCCAAGCGGCTCCCCCCCGAAGCGGACATCCGTGAGGAGCCATCCGCCTGCGGCTGCCAGAAGCAGTGCGCCGATGTTGCGTGGGGTTCGTGCGCCGAGTGCTGCGAGGGTGATGGGACCAAGGAACTCGATGGCTCCCACGGTTCCCAATGGCAGACGAGAGATCGCCAGATAAAAGCAGGCATTCATCAAAGCAAGCACGACACCCAACGTGAGCAGAATGCGTCGTTGTGCCCAGGAGATGCCAACGAAGAAGCGCCATGGGCGACGCCACAGCGCAAAGACGACAGCGGCACTCGCAATGCGGAACCATGCCACCCCAAGCACCGAGACACTGGAGAACAGGAGCACCGCGAATGCCGGTCCAAGGTAGTGAAAGATGGCACTCACGAAAAAGTACACATGTGGCGGAATCTTGGCCGTCACGTCCGCTTTTTTCACTTGAAACATATCGTCTCCTTGCACTATTTCATTCCTTATCTATGGTACAATAGAAATCAGCGAAAATACATGGCAAGTTTAAGGAGATAGTGACCATATGTCTCAAGATGTAAAGGGAAAACGAATATTTACTTACAAGTTCTCGTATGAAGAGATTGACGCTGTCAACAGACGGGTGTTGGAGGAACTGCTGCAAGATCCCCGCTTGACCATGTCTGAACTGGGTCGCCGCGTCGGGATGTCGTCACCCGCCGTGACAGAACGCGTCCGTCGCTTGGAGGAAACCGGAGTGATTCGAGGGTACCGTCTGGAGTTGGATCCTGTCGCACTTGGGCTGCCGATTGCGGCCTACGTCCGTATCCGCCCGAATGCTGGACAACTGCCCAGAATTGCAGAACTAGCCCAGCAGATTCCTGAAGTCGTGGAATGTCACCGGGTCACTGGAGAGGATTGCTTCATACTCAAAGTCTACATTCCCGCTATCGATCAGCTCGATCGACTGCTCGACAGCTTCCTCTTGTATGGTACAACGTCGACCTCCATTATCCAGTCCTCACCGGTCCCTCTGCGTCCTCCACCCTTGCCAGATGACGCGTTGCTTGAGTAGACCAGCACACAATGCGGTCCTAGAAAAAATGAGTCACACCCCTCAACTCCGCTTTCTACAGGCCAGAAGGATGAGGCGGCGCGGCAAAGCGGGTGTCATCTGATGCGGAAGAGATCTATTGGGTCACTTCGGCCTATATAGTTGACATGTCAATATTGACATGTCTATAATATTTTTATTGACACGTCAATTATAGGAGAGGGCCGATGAAGGTGCTCCATGAGGAGGTCTGCGACATGAGTAGCGACGAAATGGCGACCCGCGCGGCCGGGCGGCCGCGGCTGACGGCTCAAGAACTGGCGATCTGGCGTGCCCTGCTCGACACGACCGCCGAGCTGCGCAGGGTGCTGGGTGCCGAGCTCCAGGAGTCGGGTCTCTCGCCCGGCGACTATCAGGTGCTGCTGGCGTTGAAAGAAGCCGATGGCACGCGGCTGCGCTCGTCCGAACTGGCGGCCACCATGGAGTGGGAGCGCAGCCGGCTGTCCCATCACCTGGGACGGATGGAGCACCGCGGCCTCATCCGGCGCGACGACTGCGCCACCGATAGTCGCGGTGCCGAGGTCTCGCTCACGGACAGCGGCGCAGCGGCGTTCCGGCGGGCGAGTGCGCCCCACCTGCGGGCCATCAAGCAGCATTTTGTTGACGCGTTGACACCCGAGCAATTGGAGGCGCTTGCCGATATCTTGCAGTCGCTCCAGCGTCATCTCCAGGCAGAAGTGAGCGCGAATCGCACCGGAGGGACCCATCAATGACCGATTTCGCTTTGCCGCCTGCGCTCCTACCCCGCATCGCGGTGCTCGGAGCGGGTCACGTCGGCCCGGTCATCGCGCAGGTAGCGATCGAGGCTGGCTACCGCGTGTCGATCGCGGCTTCGGGGGACCCGGAGCAGATCGCACTGATCGCGCAGGTGCTTTCCCCTGGGGCCGAGCCACGCTGGGCGGCCGAGGCCGTCAAGGAGGCAGACCTTGTGGTGCTGGCGATCCCGCTGCACAAGTTCACGACCCTGGACCCGTCCCTGCTGGATGGGAAACTCGTGGTCGACGCGATGAACTACTGGCCGCCGATCGATGGCGTGGTGGAGCTGTTCGAGGATCATCGCTCCAGCAGCAGCGAGATCGTCCAGCGCCGGCTCACCGGGTCAACGGTCGTCAAGACTCTCAACCACATCGGCTATCACGAACTGGCAGACGAACGCCGGCCAAAGGGTTCGCTGGAACGCAGGGCGCTCGGGGTGGCAGGAGACGATCCACGCGCGGTGTACGTGGTGGCCGACTTTATTGAGCGCATCGGGTATGACGCGGTGCGGTTCGACTGTCTGAGCGCGGGCCGCCTGCTCGAACCAGGCGGCCCGGTCTTCGGTGTGCCGTTGCACCGAGCCGAATTTGAGCAGGCTGTCCGCGCCGAGGTAGCATAGGGAAACCCCGGCTCGCGCGAGACCCCTATAGAAGGAAAGCATCAAAATGACAATAACACCGTCGGGTGCTGCACCCGTGCAGTTCCCACTTACTTTCGGCCTCGACACCTTCGGCGATGTCACTCACGACGAGCAGGACCGCCCCCTCTCGCACGCGCAGACCATCCGCAACCTCGTCGAAGAAGGAGTGCTGGCCGACCAGGTCGGCGTGGATTTCTTCGGCATTGGCGAACACCACACCACTGACTTCCCGCTGTCGGCCGGCGACGTGGTGCTCGGCGCCATCGCGGCACGCACCTCCCGCATTCATGTGGGCTCGGCCGTCACGGTCTTGAGTTCGGACGACCCGGTGCGGGTGTTTCAGCGCTACTCCACGCTCAACGCCATCTCCAGCGGGCGGGCAGAGGTCATCCTGGGACGAGGCTCGAGTATCGACTCGTTCCCGCTCTTCGGCTACGACCTGGCCGACTACGAGGAGCTCTTCGAGGAGAAGGCCAGCCTTTTCGCTGAACTCATGAAGGGCGGGCCCGTCACCTGGCAGGGCAAGACCCGCGCGCCGCTCTCCCATCAGGATGTGGTGCCGCACACGGAATTCGGACCGTTTCCAGTGTGGGTCGGGGTCGGCGGAAGCCCTCAGTCGGTCATGCGCGCCGCACGCCTGGGCTTCTCGCTCATGCTTGCCATCATCGGCGGGCCCCCGCTGCGCTTCGCGCCGTTCTCCCACCTGTTTGAGAAGGCCCTGGAGCGCTTCGGGCGTCCTCCCTTGCCGGTGGGCGTTCACGCACCGGGTCACGTCGATGTGACCGACGAGCAGGCCCGCGAAGCGTTCTGGCCGCGCTACCGCGAGGTCATCCGCAGCCTCAGCGAGACCCGGGGATTCGCCGTCCCGACCAGGGAATCCTTCCTGCGTGAGGTGGGGCCGCAGGGAGCGCTCTATGTGGGATCGCCAGAGACGGTCGCTCAGAAAATCGCGGCCAATCTCCCCGCGCTGGGGGCGACCCGCTTCGACCTGAAATACGGGATGGGAGGTCTCTCGCACGAAGCCCTCATGACGAATATCGAGCTGTACGGCACACAAGTGGTCCCCCGCGTGCGCGAACTCCTGAACGAGGTTGCAACAAGGTGACGCACATCCCCATCTGCCGGGGTGGTGCACTAAAACGAAAAAAGAAACTGACGTGCAAGTGGAGGACCTATGCAAGATCGGCATGCCTACAATCGAGAGCTCATCGAAGCGTTTCGGGCGAACAGAGGCAAGACCGATGGGCCGTTAGCGGCTCGTCATTTGCTGCTGCTCACGACCATCGGTGCCAGGAGTGGTCAGGCGCGAACTACCCCGCTGATGTATATCTCGGATGGGCATCGTCTCCTGGTGCTCGCTTCGAATTTCGGGGCTCCAAAACACCCGGACTGGTACCACAATCTGCTGGTGCATTCGAGTGTGACGGTTGAGGTGGGTTCTGAAACCTATCGCGCGACCGCCGCCACCCTGCTGGGTAGCGGGCGCGAGCAGGCCTGGGCCAGGATCGTGGAGCGCTATCCCTCTTTGGCCCAGCTCCAGGCAACAACTCGTCGCCAGATCCCGGTTGTGGCGTTACAACGAGATCCGGCGGGCTCGTGACATGCCGTTCCGCCTCCGTCATGCTGCGACGCGCGACAGCCAGGCTCAGGTCCCGCGGTCGCTGCTCACCACCAGGACGACGTTGCCCGTCTTCTGCTCCGTTTCGACGTAGCGGGTCGCGCGGAGTGTATGGGAGTAATCACACCGGAGGAGCAGCGCACCCTCCACCAGCTCTTACAGAGGCTTGATCGCGCGCTCGGACCCCGATAATTTTTTGCAAAGATAGTTTATATAAACTAATTCGCGCGGGCAGCCTTTCGATCGGGGAAAAGACGCCAGGAAACTATCAACGCTTACGCGAACTCAAACGCCGCTATGATCCCACCAACGTGTTCCGCTTCAACCACACTATTCCTCCTGCATGAGGGATGGGGACGAAAGGGTCATCTTCGGTAAGCTGTGTGTTGGGCCAGGGCGCTGGCTATCGCTGTTGTACAAGGGAAGCTACTTGCTCCTGGAGCGGCTTTTGATCGCGTTGATCATACTCCCTGCGAGCCTGCGCCACTTCCTGCAAATGCCCGTATGCCCAGACCCTGAGCGACTTCACTGGTTCTATCAGCGTCTGTCCCAACGGCGTGAGAGAATACTCCACGACTGGAGGTACGACCGGGTAGACGACACGCTGGACCAAGCCATTGCGTTCCATCGCCCGCAAGGTCTGCGTCAGCATTTTTTTCGAGATGCCATCGATCCGCTTGAGCAATTGGCCAAAACGCATCGTGCCCTGAACGCTCACCTGGTTAGTAAATGACCTGAAGGATCGAACGTAAATACTGGGCTCTTGGCCATCGCGTCGAACATTCAAGGCAAATTTTTTTGCGCTGAATGTTCGATGCCATTCAAAATTTCGCCAGAGCAATCTCAAAATTTGTACCCCGGGCAAACCGATGCTTTGTCTATTCGCCCGATGATTCCCAGCGCTCTAAGAGCAGGCGATAGTGGGCGATCATCGCTCGGTGATACGCTGCTTCGCCTGGACCCTCCTGCTGGCTGTGCTGTTCATGCAGCGCCAAGGCTTTCCGCGCGCCCTCCAGCGCCTTTGGAGATACGGCCGCCACCTCGACCGCCTCAGCTGTGAGAGGGTGCCATGTTGGGGAGTTGCGCCAGTTGATGTAGGGGCAGTTACGGCACTGGTTGGCGCAACAGAAGCCACGCCGCGCCAGGAAGGAGCGGGTGGCGACGTACAAGCCGTTCGAGTCGATCTCCCAATCCGTTGAATCTGTCATTGCACCTCTCGTCCGGGTCGCTGCTGCATCGTGAGAGAGCGCTTGTTCAACCTCGGGGGGTAGTGGTTTGCCCGACCTCGATGATGTAGCCGTCAGGGTCGCGCATGTAGCAGCGGATCTCCGCAACATGGTCCTTCGGCTCGGTCAGGAACTCTGCCCCCTTGCTCCGCCACTCCTCGTAGCAGGCCCGGATGTCGGCGACGCGAATATTCAGGAAGCTGGACACCTCATGCGGGTTCACCGGGGGACGAAGCGTCACGGTCGGTTTATCATCGGTGGGGCCCCCGCCCACGTTCACAATCAGCCAGCTATTGGCCAGTTGGATGATGGTGGGTTCGCCGCTGCGCACCACGCTGCCTCCGAAGATGCGCACATAAAACTCCGCCGAGCGGTTGACATCGGCGACGGTTAAAAAGTGTGTCACGACAAAGCCTTCGGTGGGAGGCAAGTGGTAGTCTGCTCTGTTGCTCATGATTTTTTGCTCCTTCTTGCTGTTGCTCTTGCGTTCTCTTTTGATTGATCCTCCCCTATGGTGCCGTTCTGCTGGCCAGAGCAGTCCCCTGCTTCGTCTCGTGACCAGCGACTGATGACGGACGGATACTCCCTTACTGTCGCACGGCGGCCTGTATTTCTTGCAGTCGCTGGACGGCTTCCTCGACGCTGGAGGAGGCTTGATCGTTCAAGAAGACTTCATCCACGTCCAGAGTCTGGAGGCGGGCCAGGTCCTGCGCGATCTGTGCGGGTGAGCCACCGAGCAAGGGGCGTTTGCCTTCGGGAAGTGGGCCTGCGGTGATCGGGACGTTGGCGCGCACGAGCACCTTGAGGGTGGAGGGGTCGCGACCCGCCTCCCGGGCAGCCGAACGGAAGGCGAGCACGGTGCGTTCCAGAGCCTCAAAGGTGGAAGCGATAGGATTGAGGATATCGGCCAGGCGAGCAGCGCGCCTGAGAGCTGCCGGAGTGTTGAAGCCCAGCAGGATGGGGATGCCACCCTGCTGCACCGGCTTGGGATTGATCAGGGAAGCGGGGATGGAATAGAAGCGTCCCTCGTAGCTGACCGGATCCGGTCCCCATGTGGCACGCAGGGCGGCAACGTACTCCTCCAGACGCTGGCCACGCTCTTTGAGCGACACGTTGGACGTGGCGAACTCTTGCGGCATCCATCCCTGACCCAGGCCAGCGATCACCCGTCCGTTGCTGAAACGGTCGAGGGTCGCGAAGCGCCGGGCCAGCAGCACCGGTGACTGAAAAGGGGCGTTGACGATGCTGGTGCCCAGCTTGATGCGCTGCGTGTGGGCCGCGACATAGCTGAGCGTTTCAATCGGCTCGTAGGCGGACTTGTAGGGCTCAGGGAGCTGCCAGGTTGACCCATCGGGCTGGGTGATGCCCGCGATGGGATACAAGAGGCGCTCATACGTCCACAGGGAATGATAGCCCAGGCGCTCGGCCTCCTGGGCGATACGAACGATGTTCTCGGCCGAGGCGTAGCGGGCAGATGTCGGAAGGGCGACTCCCAGTTCCATGGATACTCCTTCAGAGGAAGAAATCAGCGACTGCAGCAGGCGATCCCGTGCCGTGTTGCCTGACTCTGTTCAGTTTTTCAAAAAGCGATGCACTTGCTTGCCAGAGTGCAAAGCACCGGCAGCAGAGTGTCATAAAGGAGAACTGCTTGTCAAGCAGTTCTATTCCCGGAAGGAACCAACAATTCATGCAGCTGGGGTTAGAGCATGTTCGCGGTATGTAATGCTGGAGTTCTGGAGGCTGACCGCGCGGCAGACGTGGTGAATGGACCAGAGGTCGGCCTTGACCGGCCTGGGCCACACACTCCCGGTGATGGCGGTGTGCTGGAGGGAGATGAAATGGTGCAGGAGCGCATTGCCTCACGAAAATCTTCCTTGAAGCGGGGGACCGCCTTGGGCTCCCGGTGGCCTCCAGGTCCTCGTTGAGGAAGGGCAGGGTGCCGATATCGAAGAACCGCACCTTGACCCACTCGAGCGCGAGTTCCTGGGCGACGCGCAGCATTCATGGGTTGTAAGAGCCCTGCCGCAGGCTACCCACGAGCCCCAGAAGACGAAACGATTGGTCATCCATTACATAGTATTTAAGAGCCAGCCACCATCGGCAGCGATCTCTGATCCCACCACAAACGAGGAGTCACCAGAAGCCAGAAACAGCGCGACGTTGGCCACTTCTTCAGGATGGCCCAGACGTTTAACCGGCGAACGGCCGATGCGCGCCACATCCTGCGCATCCAGGATCGCCTGCGACGTTCCCGAGCGGGCCAGGAGCCGCGTCGCCATGGGGCCAATCGTGATGGTATTCACCCGAATGCCACGACCGATGAGTTCGGCCGCCAGCGCAGGCGGGAGCGTAAAGGCAAGCGTTGGAACACAGTTGGCACAACGCATTCTCATCCGGTTTACGCATGTTTTGGGGACAGGCCATGCTTATGAGCCGTGCGCCCTTCTTGCTTTATTGCAACAAGCCAAGCAGGAGCCCAATGGAGATATGACGAAACCATGTCCCAGATGCTCCAGAACAGGACGTGTTCAATCGATGAAATAACCCCTTTCTTCCGTTTCTCCTCTGAGAAGCTCGTGCCGCACTTGTTTCCCTACGAGTCTCTAGCCTCAAAGTACCCTCCTCTCTTCCACCAGGGCGCTGATTTCTTGTACTCGTGCGTTACAAGAACTAAGTGAGGCCTGGTCATAAATCATCAGGCCGCCTTAAGAAAGGCTTTGAGTCCGACACAGAGTTGCAGGTCGTGCTCAAAGCGGTAGAGTAAAGCCAGTTGATAGACAAAGATGGCCCCTAACGCGAAGCGTTGGGTAGCAATCAGGCCTTTGGTGGGAACTTGTCCGTGCCCATCAAAGATGCCGAAGATCAGCTCATTAAAATTTTCCATCGCAATGGACCGGAGCTTGTGAAAGATACGTCGGACTTCCACGCCAGCATCGGTATGCGGATAGCGTCCATACTTGGTGGTCACCAGCAGCCGATCCGCCTGGTCGCAGTCCGCATGGAGTTCAGGCGTTTTGTAATGACGGTCCCCTAAGACGAACCGCACGTCTGCGGGAACTTCGCGCAACAAGGTGGGAGCAGGCTCACTATCAGCGATATTAGCAGGAGTCAGCGTGGCAGCGATGGGAAACCACACCGCTGCGACCTCAGAAACGACATGCAACTTCCAGCCATAGACGAGAGCACTGCCAGCCCGATTTGGGGAAGTCGGGCTTCCGTATCAATCGAGGTGTGGGGAATCTCGCCTTGCTCCCGGTGCTTCTGATGCCAGACGCCACCACGCGAGCGCAGCACGGTACTATCGATGGCCACCGCACGTCCGCAGATCGCCCAGGGTTGGATCAGGTCGAGCAGATGCCGACCCAGACAGCCAATCTGGGCAAGCAAGGTGTCAGGGAGGGCAGACATGCGCCGTTCCCACGTGCGACGCGCTGGAAACTGCCCATGCTCGCAGAGGCTCTCGCGCAGTCGCTGCATTTCTGCGGTGGGCTGAGCCAGCCGACTTCGCAATTCATGCACGTTGTGCAAGTGGCGAACAATCATGATGACTCATGCCTTTAAGAACAGTTGATCCGAGTACACTTTCGGATGCCCGCGTCCGCGTTTCTGTGAGAACATGGGCATCGGCAGTCGATCAACCAGTTGGACTAACGTGACAAGCAGGGAGTCTTGGGATACCATTAGGGTGCCTCCTATCCTTGGTATGGATGATTACCACCATGATAGAGGCATTGCCTTGCTGGGGCAAGCCCCAGCTTGGCTTCCTATTTATGACTAGGCCTCGGCTAATTCAAAACTGCTAACTCTCCAAAATAAGCAGCAGTTCCAATACATCTAAGATGTCTCTACAGGCTGGTTTAAAAGGTGTTTTTTAACGGCTGCTTTACACGCAGTAAGTCTGGGGTTCGAATCCCTGGTCGCCCACCCTCAGTCGCCTCCTCAAGCGATCTTAGATGTTTCTCCTGTTGAGCTTATCGGTAGATTTTTTGCCTGTTTTTGGCAAGTGAAGCCAACTGTCTGTTTTAGGGAGTCTCTGCGTTTCCTTTCTCGAAGGCTTCAGGTTATACATCTGTTTGCACGACCTGACAAACGGGATAATTGAACCGTGCGCTGCCGCTCGCTGGCCTTCTCAAGCTGCTTTACGGTAAGCGAGCGGCGATACAGCACGCCGTTTTTCGAACGGTTTTGCCGGCTGTTTTGGCCGTCAAACCGCACAGATCTTGGGGTCTCAAAGTGCATCTCGGAAGCGGGTGCAGTGTGTTGAAGAGATCTTTTGCAAAGCTCAACAAGAGCATGTTTCAACACGCTGGTTTTCCTCAGGACAGGGAAGTTTCGCGCTCGGCAGCAATCCGTTCTGCCTCGGCCTTTATTCTTCCCCGTTGCTCCTCTGAGAGCTGTTGTAGGGCAA
>WNGQ01003982.1_pt1 | contig 15481 bp, 15 predicted proteins | sample 5407661 | NCBI WGS metagenome assembly WNGQ01 (sample SAMN13153382, study PRJNA577476) | soil metagenome | isolation source: 60 cm soil or saprolite under Garry oak tree replicate 2 | place: USA:California | collected 2016-06-15 | reverse complement strand
CTGGGCGAACGGCCGGGTTCGGAACTTGCGCGGGGGCTGCCGCGGTCACGCCGACCGACGGGACCGTCGGAACGAATGATTGGGGCGCCGCGATCTGCGGCGGTGGCGTGCGCGGCCGCATGGACGGCGCGTCGATCGCCACCTCCGCGCGGGTGTCCTTCTCCGTGAGGGTGTCCTTCTCCGTGAGGGTGTCCTTCACGACGGCGGCCTTGGTCACCACGCCGATGCCGCGCGATACGAATGTCATGCCAACACCAACATAGGCAGAGACTGCCGCGACCAGCAGCACGAGCACCAGCACGGCCAGGAGGGGGAAACGCCTGCGCTCGGCGGGTGGGGGCTCGGGGACCTCCTGCACCAGCCGGGCAAACGGGTCATGCGCCCTGCGCTCCGCTTCGCCGCGCCAAGGTATGTTGCGATATTGATTGGATGCATTCCCCGGTTCGGGCGGCTCGCGCATGCCCCCGCCATCGCCCTGTCGCTCGGACAAACGTCTCATAATCATCCCCCACGTGACGCCGCGTGTCGCTTACTGAAAGATTCGCGATCGTCTCCCCGCCCGCGCCGCTGCGTTGAGGCCTGCAGGAGGCGCGGGAGCAAATTCAAACAAGCAAAATGAAATATTGGATCGGTAGGGACGCAATGCGGATCGTCCGCCCCGAAAGAGCTGTTGATCTGACCCACGATAAGCGGGAATGCGGCAGCTATTTGTTCGCAATCGCAATGTGAGATGACACGACGTTGGTCAGCGCATGATGTTGCATCAACGCCTCAGTATCCGACCTCTGTGCACGAGAGAAGTTCCAGATGTCGCGCTACATGGTTGCCGATATCGCGGAACTTGCGTCGTAAGCGCGGTTCCGTTGCCAGCAGTTCGTTCGGGTATCGCTTATGCGATGAAGGACGTACACTGTTTTCGCCATGGCGCGACGGTGCGGGAACTTGTTCCGCGCTCCCAAAGCGAACAGGCACGACCGTCCGCGATTTTCATCAGTGACAAATATCAGTGGAAGTCCTTTCGAGATCGGGAGCGTTCGGTCACCTGGCTTGCTGAGACGGGAGTGCATCCAACGAGGCGGGTATCTGCGCGCTGATCTCGGGCACCTCCGCAATGAGGTGCGCATGCGCAGATCGATGATTGAAATGATATCGCGAAAATACCGACGTCGCATGGTGCAAGCCCGCTCGCCCGCAAAGCGACGCGATTGAGCCCAAATTTCAGCTGGCTTTCGACGTATGTCACCGCGACATTGCGAATGTGGTGCAAGTCGCTGGAGGGGGCTTCCATGCATCGAGTGTTGCTTTTGGTTGCTTGCATTGTCGTTGGCGGTCTCGCAGGCGGTGCCAGCGCGCAGCAGGCACGTCCACCCCAGGCCGGCGAGCCGCCCGAGCGCGACGCGCTCAACGCCGGCACGGTAACGGTGATCACGGCGCCGATCGGCGGTCCGATGTCGGTCATGGGCTCCGACATGGCCGCCGTGCTCGACGATGGCGACAAGCTTCGGGTGTTGCCGATCCTCGGCAAGGGCTCGGCCCAGAATCTCATCGACATCGTCCGGCTGAAGAACATCGACATGGGATTCGTCACGTCGGACGCGCTGGAGTTCGTGAAGACCGAATACAACATGCCGGACATTGCCAAGCGCGTCCGCTATATCGCGCCGCTGTTCCACAACGACATTCACATCGTGGCGCGCCAGGAGATCAGGACGCTGGCCGATCTCAACGGCAAGCGGGTTTTCGCCGAGCGCTCGATCGGCCTGCCGGCGGCGCGGATCATCTTCCGGCGCATGGGGATCGAGGCGGATATCGATTCGCAAACCGATCCGACAGGCGGTTTGCAGAAGCTGCTCAACGGCGAGCGGGACGCGTGGGTCGCGAGCGTTTCGAAGAACGCTCCCGTCATCAAGGACATCAAGAACGAGGGCGGCAGACTCCATCTGCTCGCGATCCCCTATGCGCGGCCGCTGCAGGACGTCTATCTGCCGGAGACCTTCTCGTCCGAGGACTATCCGAACCTCGTGCCGCCGGGCGACAAGGTCGACACGGTTGCCGCCTCGACGGTACTGATGGTGTACAACTGGCCGCTCGCAAGCGACCGCTACAGGCGGGTGGCCCGCTTCGTCAACGCGCTGTTCGACCATATCGGGCAGTTGCAGCAGCCGCCGCGCAATCCGAAATGGCGGGATACCGTGTTATCCGCACGCGTCCTCGGGCTCGAACGTTTCAAGGCCGCCCAGGACTGGCTCGACAGAACCCAGGGGGCGGCCCCGCCGAGCCTGATCCCGGAAAGGTCCGAGGAATTCCACCAGTTTCTCGTGCAGAGAAGCGGCGGTCGAAACGTGCCGCCTGCGGAAACGGCGAGGCTCTACAACGACTTTCTGCGATGGCGCGACAGCCAGCAATAGCGCGAGCCGTCTTGCGCCGGCGTCGTGCCGAGTGGCGCCGATGCGGCTCCTTCACACTTGCGCATATCCGACGAGAGCGGGATGGCTTCGTCGTCGAAGTGTCATTCCGCACCATCTTTCGTTTGGGCATGATCGCCGCGCAAACGCCCTTGCGGCTCGAACGCCCGAACTGCGGCCGGCGTGGTCTTGCGTTCCCCATCGGCGTCGGTACTATAGGATGACGTTGAGTAACCCCTGCGCTACGAAGCGGGACCAAATCATGCATCGGTCCGAACTCTTTGGCGCAGGCCTCGCCGTATCCGAAGGCAAGCGCGAGCGGCCTTCTCCGCATCGCATTCCGTAGAACCAGATTCCGATTGATCCAGGCCCATGGCGGGCCGCAAATGAGGGCGGACCGGTATGCGCAAGGTCTCGATGATTTTTCTCAGCGCCGTCGCCGGCGCGGCATTGACACTTTTCGTGACTCAGCCGCGCGCCGTTCTGATGGGATCGAGTGCGCGTGCGGCCGCGTCGGATACCTATCGCCACCTCAACCTGTTCGGCGATGCGTTCGAGCGGATTCGTGGCGATTATGTCGAGAAACCCAACGACAGCGCGCTCGTCAAATCAGCCATCAGCGGCATGCTGACGGGCCTCGATCCCCATTCGATCTACATGGATGCCGCGCGCTTCCGCGACATGCAGGTGCAGACCCGCGGCGAGTTCGGTGGCCTCGGCATCAAAGTGATCAAGGAAGACGGATTGATCAAGGTGTTCTCGCTGATGAAGGACACGATGGAGGACACCCCGGCGTCGAGGGCCGGCATCATCGCCAACGACGTCATCACCAGTGTTAACGACCAATCGGTGCAGGGTCTCACGCTCGACCAGGTCGTCGATAAGATGCGCGGCCCACTCAACAGCAAGATCAGGCTGAAGATCATTCGCAAGGGTCAGGATAACCCGATCGACGTCACGCTGGTGCGCGACAACATCCGCGTCCGTTCGGTGCGCGCCCGCGCCGAAGGCGACGATATTGCCTACATCCGTATTACCACGTTCAACGAGCAGACCACCCAGGGTTTGAAACGGGAAATCAATGAGTTGACCTCGCAGATCGGCGCCGACAGGCTGAAGGGCTTCATCATCGACCTGCGCAACAATGGCGGTGGATTGCTGGAGGAAGCGGTGACGGTCTCCGAAACATTCCTCGCGCGCGGCGAGATCGTCTCGACTCGTGGCCGCAACGCCGAGGAGAACCAGCGCCGCACCGCCCATGCCGGCGACCTCACTAACGGCAAGCCGATCATCGTGCTGATCAATGGTGGCTCGGCCTCGGCGTCGGAAATCGTCGCCGGCGCCTTGCAGGACCACAAGCGCGCGACGGTGGTAGGCACCCGTTCGTTCGGCAAGGGCTCGGTGCAAACGGTCATTCCGCTCGGCTCGGGCAACGGCGCGCTTATCCTCACCACCGCCCGCTATTTCACGCCGTCCGGCAAGTCGATCCAGGCCAAGGGCATTGTTCCTGACATCGAAGTGCTGCAGGACGAGCCCGAGGCATTGAAGGCGCTGCCGGATCTCAAGGGCGAAGCATCGCTGCCCGGCCATCTGAAGTCCGAAGGCGACGAGACGGCCGGCTCGCAATCCTACGTGCCGTCGGACGCCAAGGACGACAAGGCCCTGAAGACAGCGAGCGACCTGCTCCACGGTCTCAATGTCAACGCAACCGGCGAGACCGCGGCGATCGATAAACCCGGCGTCAAGGTGCAATGAGCCGATCAATCTGAAGAGCGACGGATTTTGCGCGACCCCACGAGGCCCCGGTAGCCCGTCAGCCCGCGGTCGCTTGCCCGTCTCGAACAACGGCCTTGAGGCCATCGGCGAGATGGTCGAACAGCAGCCGGACGCGTCTCGTGGCTTTGAGATTTTCGTGCATGGCAAGCCAGACCTCGAGCGAGAACTGGATATCGTTCGGCAGAACTGGAACGAGTTCCGGCCTCCGCAGCGCGAGTGCGTGCTGACAGCCGCTGATCCCCACGCCGGCGCAAAGGGCTGCGAATTGCGCGGGATCGCTGTCGCAGCGAAACCCGAATTGTTCGCGCATCACCAGGCTCGACAGCGATCCGACCGAGCGGAACGAGCGATCGTCGCGGTCGAACCCGATCAGGCAGTGCGCTGAAAGGTCCTCGATCGATTTCGGGGTCCCGAACTCGGCCAGATAGTCACGGTGCGCGTACAGGCCGATCATGGTCTTTCCGATTCTGCGGGTCAGAAGCGCCTTCTGGGTCGGACGATTCATCCGCACCGCGATATCGGCATCGCGCCGGAGCAGGTCCTGGTTGCGATTGCTCAGCGTCAGCTCGAGTTCGATCCGGGGATGCTTGCGCCGGAAGCGCGCCAGGATCGCCGGCAAGAACTCGCATCCCATCATCTCGCTGGCGGTGATGCGCACCGTGCCGCGATCGGTCGCCGCTTCGCCCGAGGCGGCGCGCTGCAGCGCCGCGGCGGCGGCGGCCATCTGCTCGGCATGGGGCACCAGATCGAGCGCGGCGGAGGTCGGGATCAATCCGTGCGGCGAGCGCGTGAACAGCGGCAGACCCAATTGAGCCTCGAGCGCGTCGATGTGGCGGCCCGCGGTCGGCTGGGTCAAGCCCAATCGCCGCGCGGCGCCGGACAGGCTGCCGTCCCGAACCACCTCCAGGAAGGTCCGCAGCAGCTCCCAGCTCGGTCCGCGCTTGGTCATACGGATATGTATAACAAAACCACACATATATGCAATTTCCATGAGCCCGATTTGCCCGCATGGTCGGGGCATCAACACAGGAACAACGGAGCAAGACCATGAATTCCAGGATTTCAGATCGAAGGACCCAGCGGACCGCGTTGGTGATCGGCGCGACCGGCGGCATCGGCGGCGAAGTGGCGCACGCGCTGATTGCCCATGGCTGGCGGGTGCTCGGCCTGAACCGCAAGCCCGAGGAGGCGCGGCGCCGCGCCTCCTGGGTCGGGCCGGTCGAGTGGGTCGCGGGCGACGCGATGAACGAGGCCGACATGGTGGCGGCAGCGGCCGGCGTGGATCTGATTTTCCACGGCGCCAACCCTCCGGGTTACAAGGACTGGCGCGGGCTCGCGCTGCCGATGCTGAAGAACACCATCGCCGCGGCGAGGGCTTCTGGCGCCCGCATCATCATGCCGGGCAACGTCTATAATTTCGGTCCCGATGCGGGGGCGCTCGTCAATGAAAACTCGCCGCAGCATCCGCGCACGCGCAAGGGCAGGGTGCGCGTCGAGATGGAGCAGCTGCTGCTCGCGGCGAGCCTCGAGGGCATAAGGTCGCTCGTCGTCCGCGCCGGCGACTTCCTCGGTGCGCACCAGCCGGCCTCCTGGTTCAAGGACGCGATGGTCAAGCCTGGCAAGCCGCTGCAGCAGGTGGTCTATCCCGGGGATTTTCAGGCCGGTCATGCCTGGGCCTATCTTCCTGATCTCGCGGAAGCCATCGCGCGGCTGGCGGACATCGAGACGTCCAGGCCGAGCTTCGAGTGCTTCCATTTCGGCGGGCACTGGTTCGAGCACGGCGTTCAGATCGCGGAAGCCATCCGCAGCGTCGCCGGAAATGACGACATGCCGATCCGCAAATTCCCGTGGATCGTGATCTACCTCGCTGCTCCCTTCGTAACCTTCATGCGCGAGGCCATCGAAATGCGTTATCTCTGGCGCACTCCGCTGCGTCTGGACAACAGCAGACTGGTCTCGGTGATCGGACCCGAGCCGCACACGGAGCTGCACACGGCCCTGCGCGAGATGCTGGTAGCGCTGCAATGCCTGCCGCCGCCCGCGCGTCCGGCCAACACAGTCGCCCGAAGCTGACACGTTGGGGAGTGGCGCGCGCGCGAAGTCGCCCTATAGTGCATGATCGCGATGTGCCCCGATCGACAAGGCCATCGCGGCTTCGGGATTTCGGCTGGGCTTCGAGCGGAACATGCGCAATCTGCTGATGGTCGTGGGTGTGGTCTTCATGAGTTGGTTGTCCAACGCGCAAGGCCAGTCGCTCACGGTCGATCCCGAAACCATCGTTCCGCTGCCGGACAAGTTCGACATGGAGACGCCGGCGCCCGACGTGCCGCCCGAGATCGCCCGCTTTTACGGCGCGTGGGTCGGAACCTGGCACGACGACAGGCATATCCTCGTGGTCGAGCGCATCAGGCCCGACGGGCATGCGAACGTGGTTTTCGCCCAGTCGGACTCGGCGTTCTACGGCATGAATCGCGAATGGTGGCGGGACGAAGCGACGATCGCCGGCGGCGTGCTGACCATGACGGGATTTCGCACCTTTCGATACGCCTTCGATGGTCCTGACCGCTTGTACCTGACGGCGACCATCGCGTCCGGCGTCGCGTCCGGCAACGTCACCTCCGGGGCACTGGTCCGCGCTGATGCGGCCGGCCTTGCCACGGGCGATCGACCGACCGAATGGCCTTGGCCGGGCGAGCGCATTTGGATCCCGCACCTCACGGTTCGAACGCCCGATGGCGCACGGCCGATCATGCTCGAAGCGACGTTCTACCCGCCGGCCGGCCCTGGCCCGGCACCGCTCGCGATTTTCACCCACGGCTCCGACGTCGGCCATAATCAGCTCAGGAGCTGGTCGTTCGCGACCGAGGCGCATTGGCTTCGCGACAACGGATTTGCCGTGCTGGCGCTGATGCGCCGCGGACGCGGCAGGTCCGAGGGAATCAATGGCGAGGAAAACTTTGGGCGTGATCACGACGGTTCTCTCATTGATGTGTCGGCGGGGATCGCGGAAGCCGTCGAGGATCTCTCTTCGGCGATTGCCTATGGCCGCAAATTGCCCGGCGTGCGGCCGGGACCCGTACTGCTCGCCGGGCAGTCGCGCGGCGGGTTTCTATCCATGCACTATGCGGGCCTCAAGCCCGGCGAGGTGATGGCCGTCGTCAATTTCTCCGGCGGCTGGTACCCTTATGGACCGGTGACCACGCCGTACTACGCGAACGCGGGCCATAGCGCGGCGAACAAGGTGCCGCAGCTTTGGCTCTATGCGGATAACGACAAGTTCTACGACGAAGCCCTGATCCGCGAATACCATCAAGCTTTCACAGCGGCTGGCGGCAGCGCGCGCTTCGAGCTGCTCCACGGCGTTCCCGGCGACGGCCATCTGCTAAGGCTTCATCCCGACAAATGGCGGCCGATCGCGGACCAGTTTTTGGCAACGCTCGACGTGCCAAGGCGCTAACGCGAGCTTGCTGCTCGAGTGTCGCGAAGCACCGCGATCGTCCGGAGCGCAACGTCACGCATCAAGCCGATCTCGGACAAATCCCGTCCATCGGCGAGCGCCTTTGCGACGAGGGTGAGTTCGCGCCAGCAAAGATCGTCCGACTCGGGCGCCTCATGCATCCAGAGCGCCGTGCGCAAGATGATCTCGGCCCACCGCTCACGACGTCGCGCCATCACGCCCTGCAGGAGAAAGCTCGCGAGCTTGGCGGGGTCGCCGCCGCGCGCCTGCTCCACCGTTCTTGCAACTTGCGGGTCGTCCTCGAACCAGGATTGCGCCACGATCTCGAGATCGGCAAGTTCGTCGCTCCTGCGCAGTACCGATGCGCGTGCGGACGGCTCGCACATCGTCTTGGGGACCTCGGCCATCAGCCCCGCGAGCGTTTCAGTGAAGGCCATGCGTGCGGGTTGCCAATCGGCGCCGCCGATCGTCTCGGCGACCTGGAGCAGGCCGAACGGCGGCGCTTCGCCCTTCTCGATGCTGAGCGCCAGTTGGTGCGCCACGATGCGATCGAGATAGGACCGCGATACGGCAAGCGTGGGGGTGTCCCCGCCGGCAGCGGCGAGGCTCTTTTCGATCTTGCGGCGTGATGCCGGTTCGCTGCTGAAAGCATCCGCAATCCCGCCCTTGGTCAGGATCGACGAGAGCTGTTTCTTCCGTCCGGCCGGCGAAATCAGCAGGAACCCTTGCGCGGTCGCGCCATCGATGGCGGTGGCGGCGATTGCCTCGATGCTGCCCGTCACCCATGGAGCGCAATCGATCCCCTCCGCTCGCGCGCTGCGGATGACCGCGTCCACGTCGGCGAGTTCGTTCTCAGGTCGCCAATTGCGCATCGCGATCAGCCGGCGAACGTCGGTCGGCGTCAGCGCGGCGGCGACCTGCGCAAGAGCTCTGGCAACCGCGCGGCGCACGGCCGAATCTGGATCGAGCAGGAACAGAAGCCCGGCGCTACGCGCTTCGGGGGAGCCCGCTAACACCAGGACGCCGGCCAGATCGCCGCGGGCATCCGCTGGAATGGAATGACCGCTTTCGGTCAGCGCGCCAGCGATCGTGAACGGATCGCCATCGCACGCTTCGAGGACGCCGGCAAAGGCGGCCCGGATGTCGGCCGGCAAGACTTCGTCCTCGCCCCGATCGACGAGCCGCTTTTCCGTCGCTGCGGCAAACTCCGGCGATGCGGGGATACTCGACTCGTGCAGCGCTCCTCCCACGAAGTCGAGCAGGACCCCGTCGACGCTTCCGGCCTCGACTTGCGCGACGACGTCAGCCTGAAAATCCGTGATCAGCCTGGCCGCGTCCGCATAGCCTCGATCGGTGCGGTACCGGAGATGCACAAGCAGCCGCTGCAGCAGAAACAGATACCCGATCGCAAGCGATTCATCGTGGCCCGCCGGCGGCATATGACGCGCGACGCCTGCGAAGGCGGCAAAGATTTCACCCGGTGATCGCTCGCAGTAGCGATCCAGGGCTTCGTTAAACGGGGGCGGTCGCCCCTTGGCGATCGCCTGCGCGATCCGTCTCGCATGCTCATCCGTCGGCGAGGATTTTGGCTGGGTATGGCCCATGGCGATGACTCCGCGATTCGCCCAAATTTAACCGGGATTTGCGTCGCAGCCTTGTCAAAAATCCGCGAAATCCACACCCTGCCGGCAAGGAGAGCACCATACGCCATGATGCGGCGGTCAATGGTCCGCCAGCCGGCGAGTGAACGCCATTTTTGCCAGCGTCACTTCGACCGTCGCGACCGGAGCCATCCGTCGGACCCCGCACAACTGGTCCCGAACGGCGAGTGGACTGCCGGTCTCGTTTTCCGGCGCGAATTGTGGCAATATCCGATCCATGAACCAATCCACGCTGATCGAAGTCCTGAGGACGTATGGTGCCGCTCTGCGTGACAACGGCGCGACTGGCCTATTTCATTTTCGGCTCTCGGGCAGTTGGCACGCAGCGACCCGACAGCGATCTCGACCTCTTTATCGACTACGATCCGGAAGCCAGAATTCCGAACATGTTCCGTCTGATGCAGATTGAGGACGAGATTTCCAAGACTCTGGGTATGCCGGTCACCATTACTACGCGGAACGCACTCCACCCCTTGATGAAGGACAGCATCGAGCGCGACGCCGTTCGGGTGGCGTAATGCCGAAGGACCCGACGATCGCCATTCGCGATTGCCTCGCCGAGATCATGATCTTGCACGAGATCGAAGGGCGGATGACATTGCAAGCCTTTCGGAGTGACCCGATTGTCCGCCGCGCGGCTGCCGATGTGTCGCGGGTGTTGAAGCCGGCATAGTCGGGGAGGGCCAGACCAGCGCTGGCTCTCCAGAAGCGCGCGGTCGACCCAGGTGAAGTTGCAGGACGCGCCGACAGCGTCCGCACATTCCGCGAGGTAGCTGATGCTCGTCGCGAGCAGAGTCACACGTTGCTGGTTCTTGTTCATTCGATCGTCCTCTGGGCCATGCCTGCTCTAGCCGACGGCCGTGCCGGAACGTGTCAGCAGCAAGCGATCGAGAACGGTACGAGAGGCAGGGGCGGGCCCTTAGTCGGTCTGTTCCGGCGCCCACCTCGCCGGCGCAAAATAGGGTTGCTCTGTGGCCGCGAAGGCCTGCCTGGCAATCACCCGACTGGAGGGCGACATCACCAGGCTCTCGCATTCCGATTGACTGAAATATCGGAGCGCCGAGAATTCTCCGTCGCCGGGCTGATGCGAACCGCCGACGATCGATCCACGAAACGCCACCGTGGTGTAATAGGTCACGTCGCCATTGGGATAATGAACCAGGAATTCGGGACCGCCAAAGACCCCGATCAACGCGTCGAGCGTCACGACAAGTCCGGTCTCCTCGAAACACTCGCGAACGGCGGCGTCCGCTGGCTGCTCGTTGGGGTCGATCGCCCCGCCGGGGAGAGTCCAGAAGGCCATTTCAGCATCCCGGCCCAAGAGCAACCGGCGGTCCGCGTCGAAGATCGAGATCGAGACGGCGGTCATCATGAGCAGGTCGTGCCCGACCTTCTCGCGAACCGCCTTCAGAAAAGTTGAAATGGGCATTGGTCGGTCAGCCTTGCGTGGGAGAGCATCACCGTCCTTCGCCGCGGAGGATCGGCGGCAAGCGCCGCTTGACCGGGGAGGATTGAATGATCGACGTGTTGGTCATCGCATAGGGGATCACCTGGTCGATCAGCCGCTCCAGATCTTCGACGGATGGGACATGGGCGCGTGCGATGAAGCAGTCTTCGCCGGTGATGCGATCGCACTCCACGATCTCCGGCAGCCCCCGCAAAATATCGGCGACCTTCTGGAGCTGGCCGGGAATGGGCCTGATGCGCAGCCAGGCCGCAATCGGCAGGCCCAGCGCTCTTGGATTGATCGTCAGCGTGTAGCCTTCGATCACGCCGACTTCCTCCAGGCGCTTGATCCTTTCAGACACGCTCGGTGGCGACAGGCCGATTGCGCGCGCCAGGTCGGCAATGCTGACCCGCGCGTCGTCGACCAGCGCACCCAGAATACGGGCGTCGACCGGGTCCAGAGCTCCGTTTTCATATCGAAGGCGTTTCATATGATTGACCTTTGATACGCAGAAGGAATGCCGACTCTAATACTCCAAATGGCATATGGAAAGCTTCAAGTGGCTCTCATACTGAGGTGAAGGAGAGTCATATGTCGCAATCCGGGCTGACGTTCACCAAGGCCGCCCATGCCGTCCCGCCGCACCTTTGGTTCGGCGTGAGCGCGGTGTTCCACTATCTCGGTCCATCCTTCGCCGTATTGCTCTTCCCGGCGGTCGGGGTGCTCGGCGTCGCCTGGATGCGGATCGCCTCCGCAGCAGCGATCTTTGCGCCGTGGACCCGGCCGTGGGTGACCATCAGGGAGGCCGACCCGCGCACGCGAGTTTTGCTCGCCGGGCTCGGCGCCTGTCTCGCCATCATGAACACGTCGTTCTATCTGGCACTCGACCGGTTGCCGATGAGCCTTGTGGCGGCGATCGAGTTCGTGGGCACCATCGGCGTTGCCCTCTACGGGCTCCGCACGGCGCGCAACCTGGCGGCGTTGACACTCGCCGTGCTCGGCGTGTGTCTCCTGATCGACGTGAAATGGTCGACCGATCCGTTGGGTCTGTTCTGGGCGTTTCTCAATGGCGCGCTGTTCGTCGGCTATATCGTGCTCGGCCACGAGATCTCCCAGGGTGGCGCGAGCGGCGGCGTCGAGCGTCTCGGGGCGGCAATGGCCATCGCGTTCGTTTTCATCATGCCGATCGGGTTCGTCCAGGCCATCAAGGCCTTCACGGTCGCCGAACTGGTTCTCGCGGGCATTGCGGTTGGGGTCTGCTCGTCGGTGATACCTTACGTATGCGATCAGCTGGCGATGTCGCGTCTGCCACGGGCGAGTTTCGCACTCATGCTCGCGCTGCTGCCGGCGACGGCCACGCTAATCGGCGTCATTGTGCTTACGCAGATTCCCAGCCGGCAGGACGTCATCGGCGTGCTTCTCGTCATGCTCGGGGTCGCCATCCACAAGCCCACCGCACCGGACGCATCCGTCAGGGACATGGAATCGCCGACGACGTGAGATGCCTGGTGCTTGCCGCTCACCGCGCTCGTCAATGCCGGTTGGGGCTTCGGCGGCGCGAACCATGAACTTGGATTGCAGACGGCTTGAGAGGGCTTGCTCCTCGCGTCGGCGCCGCGGCCAGCTGCGCTACGCTTGATGCGATCGTCAATAAATGCCGACCTCACCATGCCGTTCTCGTCCGGTACGATGGCGGAAACGACGGCTTCGGTGTCTCCACTGCGCTTCGACATGTACTTTTTTCCCCCGTGTACCTTGCATTACACGGTACCTTGTTATATACATCACTGGTCGGTCAAAGCAGTTCGATAACGGAATCGACGATCCCTGGCGCATCGGGCGCATCGGGCGCATCGGGCGCATCTGTGCCAGCGCGCGGCGATCACGACGCTCCTGCTGCTTGCGCTCAACGGCGCGGTCAGGAAGCTCGGCAGCTTCGCGCGGCTGCATTACCGGCTGCTCAAACCGGACCAGCACGCCGGCTGAACAGGCCGGCGTCAACAGGAGGAGGATGACCATGAACGAGTTGCTGACCCCAATGCGAATGACGAGCCTTGATCGTCGCCACTTTCTGGCAGCCCTCGGCGCCGGTCTGATCGCCACGCCTCGCGCCTTTGCGGGGCCGTCGACGGAGCGCATCAGTGAGCGCCTTGCGCAGACCCAGCAGGATGGCAGGGTCGGCGGTTTGCACGCGCTTCTGGTGAGCCAGGGTGGCAAGCTCGTGTTCGAGCACTATGGGAAGGGCGACGATGAGGCGGAAGGCCAGGGGTTGCTCCGCAATGTGGCCTTCGCCCCGGACGTGCCGCACGATCTGCGCTCGGTGTCCAAGAGCGTGGTCGGTCTCGTCTATGGCATTGCGCTTGCGGCCGGCAAGGTGCCGCCGCCGGAAGCGAAACTCTACGAGCAGTTTCCGGACCATGCCGATCTTGCGCGCGAGCCCGGCCGCGATCGGCTCACCATCCATCACGTGCTCTCCATGACGCTCGGCTTCGACTGGGACGAGCTCACGATTCCCTATGGCGACCCGCGCAACGCCGAGAACGCGATGGAGGCCGCACCCGATCGTTACCGTTTCATCCTGGAGCGGCCGATCGTCGGCGACCCCGGCGTGAAGTGGACCTATTGCGGCGGCGCCACCGCGTTGCTCGGCCGCCTGATCGCCAAGGGCACCGGCGAAGACCTGCTCGCCTATTGCCGCCGCGCGCTGTTTGAACCGCTCGACTTCGGTGCCACCGCGTGGGCCAAGGGCGGGGACGGCGAGTATCGCGCCGCCTCGGGCCTGCGCCTGTTGCCGCGCGACATGCTGAAGATCGGCCAGCTCATGCTCGCCGGCGGAGTCTGGAACGGTCGCCAGATCGTGCCGCCTGATTGGGTGAAGCGCGTGACGACCCCTGTGGTGACGATCGACGGTGGGTTCCGCTACGGCTATCACTGGTATCTCGGCGCTTCCCCCGCCGGCGTGCCTCAGCGCTGGCAACCCTGGGCGGGCGGCATCGGCTGGGGCGGCCAGCGCCTGTACGTCTTTCCCACGCACGACCTCGTCGTGGCGCAGTGCTGTGGCAACTATTACAAGCCGAATACCGAACAGAGGCGTATCAACGATGCCATCATCAGCGAGATCGTGCTGCCAGGCTTCGTCTGAGTTGCGGGGGCTCATGAGCAATCAATCGGATATCCCACCCACGGCATCGGCTGCGGCAATCTTCCGCTACGAGGTTCGGGATTTCGCGGAAGCTCAGCAATTGCACATGCGGTTCCTTCGCAAGCACATGATCGCCTTGGCGATCATTTTCATCGCGGCAGCGAGCGCAGCTTTCGTCCTGATCGAGGATCGCGCAGCCGCGGCAATCGTTTGCGGAAGCGGGGCGCTGGGAGGCATCGCCGCGGGGGCGGCGATGTATTATTGGATTGTTCCGTATCGCATGCGGCGCGATTTCGAACGCCGTCCGCTCGCGCAGATCGAGCACGTTTGCGAACTCACGAAGGACGGACTGCGCCGCGCCTCGGCGCGCGGTGAGAGCGTCTTGCTCTGGCGCGATTTCATCCACTGGCGCGCCAACGAGAAAGCGGTTCTGCTCTACATGGCGCCCCGTCTCTTCCTCGTCATACCGACGCGGTTGGCGGCGTCGGGCTTTCCAATCGAAGCGCTGAAAGCGGCGCTCGCCGCCAATCTCCGGGAGTTGCGCTGAACGCCCAACGATTGTGGTTGGCAGGCGCAATTCGATGCAGGGGCGGTGTGATACCATGATGGCGCGCATCGCGATGACGAAGGCTCTGCATCAACGCGAGCCAGAGGCGGCGTAATGCTCGCGGTTGAAATTCCGAAGGGCCTGCTGTTGGCTCTCCGTCAGGCCTTCCTCCAAGCCGACGACTACTAAGCACTCAACATGGTCGATCTTCGGAAAATGCGTCTGCGCGTTGGGCAGGCGCTCGATGAAGCGACGATACTCGGACGCTTGCGCAACGGCACAGGTGACGGAGGCAGAGGATTGGCTCCGCACTGACATTTCTGCCTTTCTGACCCGCTCACGCAGTCGGTCCAATTCGTGTAACTGAGCAACAAGACTTCGGAGGGCAGCGATGCGTTGCTGAAGAGAAATCATTGGAGAATCCTCCAACTCACACTCACACTCATACGGTAGCGCAGCGATCCACATTACCCATGCGTGTGTGGTTGAGCGAGTGGTATAGTACTCGTAATACGAGAGTTGGTGGGGCTGTCCAGACAGGAACGGATGGGGAACCCCTAGAGCTTGTCGCCCGAAGCCGACACGGCTTAGCGCACAGGAGCCGCCGCAATGACGCTGGCCGGTCAAGGGATCGCTCGGGACGTAAACCCGCTGCTTCTTGCCCGCAGCATGACGTGAGTTCACCCTGCAATCGGTGCCGGTGTTAGCAATCGGTGCCGGTGTTAAACGAGTGGAGACCACCTCGTTCATCCCATCTGATCCAGTGAGGTCTCTGCGGCAAATCGCTTTATGCGTCCAATCAGCGTGGCGCAGTGTAGTAGTGGAACAAACGCTTGTGTTGCAGGTTCTTGCAGGTTCACGCCTTACCGACGAACGCAAAGGAGCAAGATTGAGCACCGGTTCCAGAGTCGTCGCCGTTAGCGGCTACATTGGCGGTCGGCGCGTCGGAATCGCACTGATGACGGCGCTCTTCTGCTCCGCGTTCCAGTTCTTTCATTCATTCGGCAAGGCCTTCGAAACTCAGCCCCTCGCTCCATATTTGTTGC
>WNGQ01004122.1_pt1 | contig 15485 bp, 14 predicted proteins | sample 5407661 | NCBI WGS metagenome assembly WNGQ01 (sample SAMN13153382, study PRJNA577476) | soil metagenome | isolation source: 60 cm soil or saprolite under Garry oak tree replicate 2 | place: USA:California | collected 2016-06-15 | reverse complement strand
TATCGATGTGGGTTGGGCGATACGAGATCTGGGCGTAACCGCCGTTGCGGTTGTTGTTGAACGCGAGCGGGCCGAAGCCCTGCTCACCATCTGGATCGAAAACAAAATGGCCAACGTGGGACCAAACCCATTGCGCGCGAGCGTTGATGAGGCCTTTGAGAAATGCGGAGTCAGTCACGAAATTGAAATCGGCGGACTGCAAAATATTCTCCACCGCACGATCACGCGGTCCAACTTTTGAGCGCTGAATTCCATAACCGATTTCGATCTGTGGAATCGGGATAAATCCGAGATGACCTCCGACAACTACATGCCCGCCAGTGTTGGCGTCGTTATCGAAATCGAGCATCCCTATCTCGCTGAAGTCGTCCGACTCAGTGATCAGACCTGGAGCATTTGCGACGAACCCGACATACTCCAATTTGGTAGGGCCGATCGGAATGACGCCGCGCAACTGCGCGCCCATTTCCGATTCAGGGAGCAAACCATCGTAAACAGCGAGCGGCTTGTCCGGCAGCTTGTTCACCCAGTTCATGTGTTGCCGTTCGACAAAGAAATTTGTCGGATTCAAAAACCGGCCGACACCAATCGTCATGTAGTCATTTAAGAGATAGGAGGCCTGGGCTATCTCCAGATTGATTGTTGTCTCGTTGTCTTCGAACTCGAGTTCCAGCTCGCCTTCGAAAAGAAGGCGATCTGTCATCTTAAAAAGAAAAATAGCGTTGAACGCGGCATCGAAAAACGGATCCTCACCGCTGCGCGCCGTAAATCCGGCAGTTCCGTAACCACCGAGGAGAAACTTGGTTGTCCCGGGAAACGTTTCCTTTACCTGCGTCTTTAATGTTTCCACCTCCTGGCGCAGTTCCTCGGTGGCGGCTTCGGGCGGCGCTGTAACGACCTGTTTCCCTTCGCTGACGGCCTTCCCGGGCGCGGCTTCAGCGGGAGCTGGCGCTGCGCCAGCGGTCATTTGTTGAACGGTTGCTGGAGGGCGGCGGGGACGAAGCGACGTCTTGCGCGATGGCCGCGGACGGAATGAATAACCAGATCAGTGCCACAAAAGCGCCTGCGATTGTTTGATTCATAATGATAGGAGTTGCGCGTTTCATTTATTTCCCGGCAAAAGTTCTGATGTAATTAACCAACTCCCACCGTTGCGTCTCAGAAAGTGCCCCTTTCCAGGTAATCATTGGTGCTCGCCCCTCCGAAATCTTCCAAAACAACTCGCCATCCTTTTCTCCGGTCTCTTTGATGCGGGCTCCCAAGTTTGCCGGTTTCTTTTCTAATGCTACTGCACCAGGTCCGTCGCCGTGTCCCGTGGGGCCGTGACATGTCAGGCAATTTGCAACATAAAGTTTTTCACCGAGCGCGGTCGCGTTGGCGTTTCCGGCAACCGGGTTCGGACGATTGGCGGCGGCGGGCGGAGCTCTCCAATCTGTGCTTTCTGCCAAAACCAACGTGGTCCCAAGAGCGAGTAAAAGTACGAGCAAACTTTTTGGAGCAGATCCGAATGGCCGGGTGTTCATTAAGTTTCGCGCACCTTAAAGTTCTTGGGCTACATCAACTCCGCGTTTCTTGCCTTTTGCTGATCGCCAATTGTCATCGCGCATAGCGAAGGTTTATCGCAGAAAGCGCAGGAGGGGACTACGCATTTTTACGGAAAATCATTTGGCGCGCGCGATTGGCTTGACATGAAAGATCGACGTCATCAGCCTCGTCCCATGAACTACCTGAACCGATTTGCAGATCCAGTTTACTGCATCATGCGACTCGTTATTGGGTTGACCTACGCATGCCACGGGAGCCAGAAACTTCTCGCACTTCCCGGCGGCGGCCATGGCGCGACGGGAATAGCAGTAGTTGCTGGATTCGTCGAGCTCTTCGCCGGATTGGGTATTGCCTTTGGGTTCCTCACGCGCATCGCCGCGTTTTTCGCGAGCGGGGAAATGGCGATAGCCTATTTCACGTTTTATGTCGGCGCCGTGGACCTTTTGGCGGCAAAGTTTTTCCCGATCATGAACGGAGGCGAACTGGCCCTCGTGCTTTGCTGGGTTTTCTTTTTCATTATCTTTTACGGCCCGGGACGTTGGAGCATCGATGCGCTGCTGACCAAAGGCAGAACCAGCGCGCCAGCGAGTTGATTCCGGACTGAAAATCGACATCCGGCGGCATTGACGCGACACGCTTAGCTCTCGGTCAGGAACTTCGAGGCTTGATTCGCGGTTCTATTTTTTTCAACATCTTCAAAGAGACTGTGACGACGAATTGATTCCCATGTATGAGAACGAAGGCGCAATTGTGCGCGGCGAAAATGCGGTAGAAACTGAATCTTTGACGCGACGTTCTTTTCTCGGCGTGCTGCTTGGATTCGGCACTGTAGTCATGGGCGCCGCGCTTTCAGTGCCGCTCATTCGATTCGCTCTGCATCCGCTGCTGGCCAAGACCACTGAAATCGGCTGGTCCGACGTCGGCAAGATCGACGAGTTCGCATCGCTGAGGGAGCCAATGAAAAAGTTGATTACGGTGGAACAGCGCGATGGCTGGCGAAAGATTGTTTCGGAAAAAGCAATCTATGTTTTGCCGATGAAGAATGGTGCGTTGCGCGTTTTGTCGCCAATTTGTCCGCACCTCGGCTGCTCGATTCCGTGGATCGAAGCTAAGCAGCAATTCATCTGTCCCTGTCACACGGCAGTATTTGCCCTGGACGGCGCGCGTATCTCGGGGCCTGCGCCGCGCGCAATGGACGATTTGGAAAGCAAGATCGACAACGGAATGTTGAAAGTGCGCTACCAATATTTCCGCCAGCTTATTTCCAAGAAGGAAGTTCTGGCCTAAAAAAAGCATTGCGACATGGCTGACGCGCCTAAGCCTGATGAAAAAATTATTGGTTCCCGCGCTAGCCGATGGAGTCGCCTCTACCGGTGGCTGGATAGCCGAACCGGGATCGGATCGCTCTTGCATGAAGCGTTGGACGAACCGATCCCAGGCGGCGCCCGCTGGGCCTACGTGTTCGGCTCGGTGCTACTGTTCCTGTTCATTTCACAGACAGTCACCGGAATATTTTTGTCGCTGTATTACGCTCCGACTGCCGATCATGCGCACACCACGGTTGCCTACATCATCAAGGAAGTAACCGGCGGATCCTTTCTGCGGAGTCTGCATGCCTACGGCTCAAGCGCGGTCGTCATTGTAGTGCTTCTTCATCTCTCACAGACCTTTCTATACGGTGCCTATAAAGGTCGCCGGGAGATTCTCTGGATTTCTGGATGCGCACTTCTTGGCCTAATGCTGGCGATGGCATTCACGGGCTATTTGTTGCCGTGGGACCAAAAAGCTTTTTTCGCCACAACTGTCGGCACCAATATGGCGAGCGAGATCCCGTGGGTCGGCTCCTTACTCAAACGTTTCATGCGCGGTGGAAACGAGATGGGCACTCTCACCCTGTCACGATTTTTTGTCGCGCATGTTTTTCTGCTGCCTGCTGCGATCCTGGGTTTGGTGGCTGCGCACGTCTATCTCTTCCGCAAAGCGGGTGCGGCTGGACCACCGAGCGAAGATCCTGTAAACCCGCGATTGCCAACCCAGCGGTTTTACCCGCGCCAGGTGGTGATGGATACGATCGTGGCCCTGGTGATGATCCTGGTACTTGGAGCGCTGGCGCATTTTGCTCCAACTGAGCTGGGCCCGAAAGCCAACCCTGCGGACACACAATACGTTCCGCGGCCGGAATGGTATTACCTTCCATTTTTCCAGTGGCTGAAATATTTCAAAGGGCCGTGGGCTGTCGTCGGCATTGTTATCGTCCCGACAATTACCGCGGCTTTGGTGATAGCTCTTCCATTTATCGACCGGCGTTTGGAGCGGCGGCCGTGGCACCGGCCTGTCGCGGTCGGAATTTTTTTAGCGATTTGGTTCACACTTGTTACTTTCGGATTACTTAGCAAACGCGAAGACCGTCTCGATCCAGCCATTGCGAAGCAGGTCGCGAAACAGCGTCAAGAGACGGAGCAGTTCATGCACGAACCGTTCGAGCCTGAGGCTGCAATTAGTACGCTCGCCGCCGCAAACGTTGCCTTAGCCGATCCGCTCGCGTCCGCCGGAAAAAAAGTCTATGAAGGCGAATCATGCGATGCGTGCCATGGCGAGAACGGAACCGGAACAAATGCTGGACCGAAGCTCGCCGGTGCGACTGCGCAGAAACCGGCTGAGGAATTGTCGAATCTTTTGCGACATCCCACTGCAAAGATGATCGAAGGCGAGATGAAGCCGGTCGATGTCTCGGATGAAGATTTAAAAGCCCTCGTAGCCTACATCAAGAGTCTGAAGTAAAACGCGATCCTGGATCAACCGCTCCGCAGGCGATCGTAAACAAGCGCGGCGACCAGCAGGGTTGTCGATCTCGCAGGTTATTTTTTTAGTGACCGCACGTAAGTGACGAGCGCTTTGATCTCGTCGTCGCTTAGTTTACCGCCGAAGGCTTTCATCGTCGTTTTGCCACTTTGCTTGACGCCTTCCTTTATCGATTGCGTCGCTTTCGCGTCAGTGAAAGCAGCCTGAACTTTCGGATCGGTGAGATCCTTTGCACTCAATTGCTTGCCCATTTTTGTGTCGGCGCGTCCATCAGCTCCGTGACACTGTGCGCAATTATTGGCCCAGTTTGTTTTCGGGTCCGCTGCCCGGATGAAAAATGCCGAGCCTACACATATGACCGCTATCGCGACGATTGTTTTCATGTTTGATCCTTTCTGTCGATGAGGTGGCGACTCACTTTGGAGTCGTTTCTACTGTCAATTCTGGAGGTGTAAATTCGAATTCTTTGCGTCCGCAAGTTGAAACAAGGGAATCGGCGGATGTTCGGAAACTGCGCCAGTATTTTGGTGGAATTCCTGCAATTGCCATCAACGCGAGCTGGCTGAGCATAAATCCAACCAGCCATGGAAATGCTTTTTGCATGAAACCGTAGGAATGAAGGCCAATCCCCAACATGTTCACTCCAAACCATGAGAAGCTCGTGATCACGTTGCCGAAAATGGCCATGATCATTAAACCTCGTTGCCCGATGTATTCGCCCCAGCGCGCGTGGAGAATGATCGCGCACCAGAGAACAATCAGCAGCGCGCCGTTCTCCTTCGGATCCCATCCCCAAAATCGGCCCCACGATTGATCGGCCCAAATACCGCCGAGCACTGTGCCGACAAAACTAAACAGCGTGGCGAAACAAACGACGCCGTAAGTCATCCGCGCTAGCGAATCGGCCGTTAGTTTCGTTAACGAGCGCGTGAATACGCCGCGAATGACGTAAATGATCGCGAGCATGCCGGCAAGGAACATGGCCGAGTAACCGGTCGTGATCGCGACTACATGCGTGGCCAGCCAGATGTTCGTGTCGAGAACGGCTTGCAACATCTCGAGCGTGTCGCCACTTCCAGCGAGATGATGAGCGATTACCAGCGTTACGAATCCAACGGCACCCGCGCAGGCTGCACCGATCCCGTCCCGGAAAATGCGTTCGAGAATGAGCGCAACAATCACTGCGCCCCAACCGATGAAAATCGCGGATGAATAGAGATTGGTGACCGGCGGGCGTTCCTGCAAATACATGCGCGACACGAGACCGAACGTGTGAACAGCGATAGCGAGGAGCAGCAGATAAAACGCCGCCCGATTCAGTGGGCGACTCCAGCCGAGCCAGGAAAGACACGCAAACAAAAACGCGACCACATATAGCGTCATGCTGTGGGTGAATGGATCGACGTAATTGAAGAAAAACTCGTAATTCGCGCGTTGTGTTCCAACCGCATGAGTTTGAGTGATTCGGTTTATCAGGAGGTGGACATCTGCATTGAAGGCGGCGCGATCGCCGGACCGATACGCGTCGCCTAACGACGCATACAATTTCACCAGTGGATCAATTTCCCCCGCGGTGATCGATTGCGTCAGCGTTTGACCAATCGAACGCCAGTCGCTCGATCCTCCGTGTGGCGGCACCGCCAGGACGTAAGCCAGCTCCGCCGATTTCTCATATCGCTGCATCAAGGCCGCGACGCGATCGAGCTGCGCCTGATCGAATTTTTCCCCCGTCTCGCGGGCGCGCGCTGCTTTTGCCGCAGCAGGGATCGCGCGCTCGAAGACCTGCAGCTCCGCCGAAAAGTTCTCCGCGCCTTCCGGCTGTACGCTGTTCTTCAATCGCTGATAAAGCACCAGCGCATTTCGCAGATTCAAAATCGCACTTTGATAGGCGGAACGCTCGACGGCTTGCAAATTCTCCGCCTGCTCGCCTTGTTCCTCGATCTGTTTAAGGAACGGCGTCAGCTCGGTGAAGCTGAAATATTTCCGGTCGCTTTGCTGCCAGCCGAACAACCCGAGCACGTCGGAGTTTTCAATGACGAATGCTGGATACCCGTCGGCCACCGGCGCGTTAAACAATGTGTCGGCCAGCCATTTGATCGCGCTGAGTTGCCGGCGATCGGCGAGACGCAGTGTTTGTTTCGTGTGGATGATGAGGAGCGAATTGCGCGCTACCGTGTCGAGCGGTTTCACGCGCCCGCCCACTTGCACCGGGATTTTGCCGAACTGTACAAAATCGACATCGTCCTTTGGCGGTTTCGGGGAGAACACACTCAGCGCGATCCAAAGCACGCCTAACGAAATCGCAAGTATTGGAAAAAATCGTTTCATGCGATTCTCGTTCGCCGCTGCCGCGCAAAACCGACGAGGTGATAACCGAATTGAACGAGTAACCCCGCAGCAACGATGACGCAGGCCACATAAGGCGCCATAAAGGTCGGATTGTGGACGACTTGGAGAATGGTCGCCGAGTCGCCCTTTTGAAAGCCGGCTTGATAAAACGTTTCGCCGCGATAACGCAGCGGATGATTCATGTAAATGAGCGCATCACGATTAGCCGATCTTTCGGGATCAATGAGTGTAACGCGGCTGGCGAAGTTTTTCGGGATTTCAGTCCCTGCGTACCGCTCATGCGTGAATTTCTGCAGGGTGATGCTGTACGGCTTGTAATAGCGCGCTGGCCGCAAGAGAACCTGCCACGTTTGATTCATCCACGAAAAAGTTTGAGGCGCACCGAGCGCGTCTGAAACGAGCCACGTGCCTAATGAGTCCTGGGTGCCGCCGCTGGCAAGATCCACAGGAACAATTTCGATCACGGCAGTGACGACGTTCTGCTCGTCGGGTGCGGTTGCGCGTGAGAGTGGTTGCACGCTCACCTGTGCGCCGAAGCCGCGGTTAGCGATCGGCTGACCACTGCTCCCGGTTTCGCCGACCATCTGGAGTCGCGAATTCGGGAAAAAATTTCGGACCACGATTTGAAACGGCAAACTGGGATGTTCTATGATGCGTTTGCGCCACAGCAATCTTTCGGGGGTGGCCGTGACCTGATCAAACTCCGGGTTCGTGGTGTCGATCACGGCGAGCTCGTCGTGTCGCATGTCTTCGGAATAATTTTTCGCTTCGCCGTTCGTTAGGCGCACTTGGCTCTCCACAGCGAACAGATCGGTGAACAACCCGCCCGCGAGCATGATGATGAGACCCGTATGGGTGAGATGAATGCCTAGTTTCCGCCAGGTCCATTGAAACCGGCGCACATGAGCGGCAATCAGGTTGATCAACAACAGCCCGCCGACGAGATACCCGCCTGGGAATATCGGAATTTTGAGACCGCGCCCCTCGGGCGGCCACCACACGAACAAGCTTTGGAAGTAACGTTGTTGCACGAGATGAATCCCGAAATGAACTTGTGCAAACGTACCGGCGAGGACGAGCACCATCGCCGCGGCAAGACACGCAATCGTCAGCTTTAGCGACGTGATTAGATCGACAAGTTTATGCAGCATTTTTCTCGAATCGAACCGACTGAAGAAACTTTACAAACTTCGGCTTCTCTTTTTCCACTGCATCTTTTGGACCAGTAACCTTAAAAAACCAGCTGCGACCTTCGCGTCTCACCCACGCAGCGAGCGTCCGCGAATTCGGGCCGATCATGTCAGCGGTTGAAAAATTAGTCTGGTCGCTCTGAAAAGGAGCAATGATGGAGTTGAGCTCGCCCGCGTCCACAGCGGCCAAACCAATCTGTTGCCGCCATCGGTTTACGTTATCAAGATCGCTGCCGCCATCCCCTGGGAATGTGACGACGGAGATATCTACCTTTTCACCATTCTCCTCGGTAGCGGCGAAGCTGGCGTAACGCATCGTTGAAAGCGAGCCGTTCTCCCAACGCTCTGGCAGTTCCCATCTAATTTGCGGCGTTGCGGTCGTGGAATTTGCAGGCGCTGCTGGTTCACCTGTTGTTGATTCAACGGGCGCTTTCACCAACCGATAGACTTTGATCTGCTGATCGCTTCGATCGCAAGCCGGCATGACAATTACGAATGCGAGAAAAAAAAGTCTGAACACCGAAACGCGCATGAAGCTGTCGATCTTTCCCTTGATCCATCCCAATCGCATCAGACGTTGTGGATTAGAAGCGAACCTGGAGACCGGAATAAAGCGAGTGCGCCCGGTAATTGTTATGACCGCCAGAGGTCACGTCCCTGTAGTTGAAATAGCCGTACCTCAGAAGCAGGCGCATGTTCTTGTTCAGCTGCCGCGTGATAGTCGCTGAGGCCGCGTGCTCCGTTGCACCCAGGCCGTATGGCACGGCAACGATGGCGTTCTTAAAGTGGTCATTGGCACAATAGAAATAATAGTCGGCGGAAAAGTCAGTCCGATCATCAATGATGTAGCCGAAACCGCTGGTAACCGTCCAGTAATCGTTTCTAAAATTCACGACGGTGGGGCTTGTCTGCGGAGCTAAATCGATGTTACTGGCGGGCGTGTCTGTTTGATTGAAAACGTAGGAGAAGTTTGCCTGCAGATAAAAACGAGCCAGCGGATTCCAGGTAAGCGACTCGCTGATTACGTGCTTTCTGATTTCACCGGTCTGCAGCTCGGCAAGAGTTTCGCCCTCATGAAACCACTGGCTGTCGATGTCGGTGTGAACAAAATCGTACCGGGTAACCAAACCAAGCGTGCCCAGGCAGGCTGGAATCTTCGGCCGAAACGTGATTCGAACATTTAGATCATCGGTGTTCCAATCCTGGTTAATCAACCTCGGGAACACTCCGGATATTATATCTTCGTCATAGGACGCAATTCTGTGAAAGTACTGTCCTGCCAGATTTAGTCGCATCGTCGGATACCAGTTTGCGCCAATGGAGTATTTTTGACCGAGCGCATTGGTATCCTTGTCCAGAGATTCTTCTGCTTCGTCGATGTTCTGAAACTCATTGACGTGGCCGTATTCCTCTTCCCATTCGCCTTCGGCATAGAAAAGCCAATTATCGATACCGGTATAACGCAACTCCAACCTCTGGGCGAAGCGATCGTAGTCTGTCATTCTTTCGCCAAATCCTAGTTCTGGGGGTCCGTAATGGAACCCGCCGCGAGGGTTCGTCGGAGTAAATGGCGGCGTATTTCGTACGGGTTCCTCCGCGAGAAAAGCGGAGTTGTTGTCCAGACTCTCATGCGTATATCGGAAGCCTGTCAAAATCGCGAGACTCGGCAGTGGCATCCAAAACAGGTTGGCATTAGCCACATGCTCCCTGACCTGGGCAGTTCCGGCTAAATCGAGGAAGGCATGATCGCGTTGACCCAGCGTCGGGACCGGCTCGCCGAAAGCGGAATCAAAATGTGTTCCAAAGATGCGGGTGCCGGAGAGATCGTTTTCGAGTGTTGTGTAGGAGTAGCCAGTGGTAAACCAGAGCGAATCGGTGATTCGGGTCTCGGTGATGCCGTGCCCGCTGAAAAGGTCCACATCATCCTTCTGGTGTTGGGTGACAAAACGCTGACCGCCGGGAACCACTCCGATCGCACCAGCACTCCGCTCCATATTTAACGAGTAATCATTTTCGTTGTGTTCGTACCGCATCCCCAAGAGGACGTCGGTGTTCCCGATTGTCTTCGATGCTTCGAACGAAAATATGTCGCGTGTCTCATCGATGTCGCGGAATGAGGGGACAATTTTTCGCGTGGGATTAACTGCCAGCCCGGTCAGAGTGGTATCACCCCAGATTGTGGAATCTTTCATGCCTTGGCGGAATTCATGCGAGTAACGGATCGTTATTTCCGGCCAGTCTGGTATACGCAAACCTAGTTCAACCCACACGTCGCCTCGATCGATGTGCATTTCGGGATAAGGAGGTTCAAAGAACACATCGTTGTGCGGAAAGAAGCCGCCGTTCCCATCATACCAACTGCGAAATTCGGTAAAACCAGCCTTGATGTAACCGAGCTTTGGCTTCGACAATTGCACTGTTACGTCATAATCATTGAAATCCCACAGGGCGTGGCCGTCGAGCGAAAACAGGCCATTCTTGTCAAAAGTCTGCTCAAAGTGCAGATCCTGGATCCCGCCGTAAACTTCAGCACCAGGGAGCCTGTGTTCTTGTTCAAACTGCGCGCGATCTCCATTTGTTATTACCCCGCCAATGCCGAGTTCGATCCAGTTTTTGTACTCCGGCGCCTCTTCGGTTGTTGTTGTCACCGCTTTTCCATCCGTGGTTTCGCCAGCACGAAGTGCGCTGGCTGCAAAAGCTCCCGCGCAAACCAGCACGAGGAATCTGCGAGGTGTACTGATCATAAGGTTCACGTCAGTATCTAAGCAGTGGGGTCACGTTAGAGCCGTGCGGTTCCTCGTGGCAGCCAGCCGACCAGCAGGTCCCCTGCTGCAGAAAGTTAGAGTGATCGACGTCTCCAATGAAAATATGTCCGGGCACTTTTTGCTCCTGGAAATGACACTTCAGGCAAAGCGTCTGGTTCCGTTCGTTGAGCAGGCGCTGGTTGACGGAGCCGTGGGGCGAATGACAGACCACACAACCTTGACGCACTGCCTCGTGCTCGTAAACAAACGGGCCTCGCTGCTGGGTGTGGCATTCGAAGCAGGTTTCATTTCGGCTCAGGAAAGCAAGGCCGCCGCCCTTGAGCACCTGCTGAACATTGGTCCCGCCACCCTTGATTGCGATACCGACGTGCGGATTATGGCAATCCGCGCAGCTCATTTTCCCCTCGAGCACCGGGTGATGATGCGGCAATTGGAATTGTGCGCGCACCTCGAGGTGACATTGGAAACAAGTTTCCGGCGACTTGCGCGGATTGATGATCGTGTGCGCCGCGCCGCCGCTTTTGACGTGTAAGCTTCCCGGTCCATGACACGATTCGCAGCCGATGTTCTTCGCGTTCTCTCCCTTCGCCTTGAGACGCGCATGCGTCGCGGTCCGAAAATTCCGTGTGATATTTTCGTGACAAGTCTCGCAACTTTCTGAGCCGACGAACTCCGCGCCCGGGATGCTGGGCGGCGCGAGAATTGTCCTGTTTGTGGTGCTGCAGGAAAGCAGAATCACGGCGAGCGCGGCTGTTCCCCCAACGCCCCAAAGCAGTTTTTCGCGCTTACCGTGGATCCATCGAGTTAGCCTCGAATGCCACACGAAAACGGAGTGTCGCCAAAAACTCAACGTGCCGACTACGCATTTTTACGGAAAATATCCCAGTGATTTTGCGCAGACTTATCGATTCAGTAGCGCAGTTCTGTGCTTTGCATTTGCAGCTCGATATTCCATTGGCGACTTGGCCGACAGTTTTTTAAACACGCGATTGAACTGAGACAGTGACTGAAACCCAACTGCGAAGGCGATCTCACTGATACGCAGATCCGAATTCAGCAAGCGATCACAGGCTTTTTCAAATCGGGTGCGCGCGACGTAATCGATAAAATTTACGCCGGTGACTTGCTTGAACTTTTCGCTCAGATGATTTGCGCTGATATTGACCGCTTTCGCCACTGTCCTCAACGAAAGTTCTTCGCCTGAATGGTCCTCGATGAAACTTCGCGCCTTCCAGATTTCCACTGGTTCGGCTCGAACGGGATTCCGTAAATTGGCTTTTAATTCATGTGTGGGTGACATCTTACTGACCCCCACGACCACTTAATCGCCGCTGGAAGGGCAGCGCTCTCCCTTCCTTGGCAATTTCTCGTCTAATCTTGGCGCGAGTGGGAAAACGCCTGCTGCTGGCCTAAGCAATTTTTGCAAAGAAAAAGCCAACCAACGTGGAGCAGGAAAGCCATCGCTGCATTACGAAAGCCGGTATGGAATACCTGATTTTAGTTGCCGTTGTATCAATGATGGCGCTCTACGCGCTAATCATAATCGGCTGCCTGAAGCAGCCCGAATGGTGATAACTAACCGCAATGACGAGGTAATTAACATGCGTACATTATCAACGCCACTCAGCAAAGAAGAGAAGCATGCGCACAACGAAATTGCAGCGCTGCTTAGTATCGTGCCGGGGCTTGGCCAGCATTTACAAAGGCCATTATGAGATAGGCCTTCTGTGGATGTTCCTGGGAATGCCAATCGCGATCTGGATCGGGATCTTGTTCGGCCTGGCAACAGCAGGTATCGGCCTGCTCTTCCCAATCCTCTGCTGGGTCGGACTGGCGTGGGACGCTTACAACGAAAAAGACCGACGTCACCATCATTTGGCCTCGCACTGGCCGGAAGATGATGAGTCGCCGGATTGACGGCTAAGTATCCCCGCCCGGATACGTCGAAAGTGCGCGCATGTACTGGGCGCGTTCGAATGCGCTCGGATCGGCGCAGTTTTTCTGGCTCATGATTCCTTTGATTTGATCGACCGATTCGTATTCGTGTTCTTCCATCCATTCCCGCATCTCGCGTTCGATCACGCGAATGTGATCGATTCCGCGCCGCAACAGGACTGAGCAAAGCATCATGACGTCGGCGCCCGCCATTAACATCTTTAACGCGTCCACGCCGTGATGAATCCCAGTAGTGGCAGCCAGGTTTGCGCCGATCCGGCCATACAAAAGTGCAATCCAGCGCATCGGTAGCCGCATCTCCATCGGCGTGCTGAGAAGCAAGTTTGGACTGACCTCGAGCGTCTCCAGCTCGATGTCGGGTTGGTAAAATCGATTGAATAACACCAGCGCATTGGCGCCCTGGCAATCGAGACGCCGCGCAAACTGGGAAAAATTGGTAAAGAACGGGCTGAGTTTCACCGCCACCGGAATTTTCAATAGCCCTTTTACTGACGCGACAATCGTCAAGTAATCAGTCTCTATATCATTAGCGCTGCGGTCCGGATCGGTCGGCACGGTGTAGATGTTCAGTTCCAACGCATCGGCTCCTGCTTGCTCGATTTGCTTCGCGTAGCGCTGCCACCCACCAAAAGTCGAGCCATTAAGGCTGCCGATGATTGGAATTTTCACAGATGCTTTTGCTTTTGCGATGTGATCAACATACGCCTCCGGATCGACCTTTAATTCTGGCTCTTCCGAAAAATCAGCGAGCGCGTCCGACGAGAATTCGCCTCCATTTCCAGATGTTCGGCGCAAACGGTGTTTTCCCGGGCGAAGTTGTTCTTCAAAAAGCGAATGGAAAACAACGGCCGAAGCGCCGGCATCTTCCATCCGTTTGATATTGTCGAGATTTTCCGAAATCGGTGATGCCGACGGGACGAGCGGCGTGCGTAGTTTAAAGCCGAGATAAGTAGTGGCCAGTTTCATCGCTTTTCCTTTCGTTCGTTTGTAAGTGCTCCCAACGTAGCCGCTACCATAGGTGCCTTGATGTACATCGATTGCTTTTTGCTATGCAGTTATTGCCGTAGATATAGGAACGACCCGGCAGCCGTAGCCATCCTCTAATCAGTGCCGCGCTTTCGTACTGAGAAGCGCTTGTTCAATCACTCACTGGAATCTAGATTTGGCAGGACTTTCCTGAGTTTCTGAACACGCGCGCAACAACTAAGCATTCGCTGCGAGACAAGGCGATTGCTGAATACCACGACTTGCTTGTGGCAGACGACGCGCTATCTCCTGCGGTTTTCGAAAGGTTTCGCACTGCGATGCGCAGAAGGCACCTGCTCTATGGCGACCGGCCAATCGGCGTTGCGCTAAGGCCGCGTCTTCTCGATGAAAAACAATTCCACGCGCTTACCAGGACCGCAGAGCGGATCGCCGCTGCCTTAGAAAAAGTTGCAACTGCAGTCGTGCAATCTCCGGAGCTAATGAATCAGCTCGGCCTGACGGATGCCGAACGAAAGTTGGCGCTTGTCGATCCAGGATTTGGAGCGGCTGGTATAACAACCCGGCTCGACGCGTTCGTTCATCACGACGAGATCAAGTGTGTAGAATACAATGCTGAGAATCCTTCAAGTTTGCCGGATCAGGAGGAGCTGAATCGTCTCTTGTTAGAGCTTCCCGCGATGGCGACCTTTGCCCGGCGATACCGCCTACGCCAATTCTCTCCAGTCGAAAGACTGCTCCAAACGTTGCTGAGCACTTATCGCGAATGGGGCGGTACCGGTCTGCCGAATATTGCGATTCTCGACTGGGAGAACATGCCGACGTCCAGCGAATTCGTTCTACTGCGAGATCGTTTCAAAGCGCATAATGTCGCCACGATCATCTGTTCGCCAGATGATCTCGAATACCGGAACCGCGAGCTGCGATGCGGCGGTTTTCGTGTCGATCTTATCTACAAACGAGTAATCATTCATGAATTCCTGGCCCGCTACGATGAGACGCATCCACTTATCCGTGCATACGTGAACCACGATGTTTGCCTCGTGAATCCGTTCCGATGCAAAATCATGCACAAGAAAGCGGTGTTTGAGATGCTCACTGACGACGAGCCTAAAAAGTGGTTCACTACGAGCGAAACGAAAGCGATCCGTCAGTCGGTACCCTGGACCCGACGTGTTGCCGACCGAAAGACGACACGCAACGGGCGCCCGATCGATCTGCTGCAATTCATTTGTAGACATCGCCCGCGTTTTGTTCTTAAGCCGAATGATGATTACGGCGGGCGCGGAGTTTATTTCGGCTCGCGATTGGATGAGCGTGCGTGGGGCAACGCGATCGCAACCGCGCTTTCAGGAGACTATGTCGTACAAGAAGCAATCGATTTGCATCCAGAAGTGTATCCGATCTTTAGTGAGAACGATTGGAAGTTGCAGCCGATGTTCGTTGACACGAACCCGTTTCTCTTTCGAGGAAAGGTTTGCGGCGCGATGGTTCGCCTGTCCAGTTCGCCAGTCGTGAACGTCACCTCTGGTGGGGGCGAAACAGGATTTTTTGTCATCCAGAGTGCAGTCAGAGGCGAATTGAATTCTCAGAGCGCCATTATCGGTTGATCCCGCAAAAGGGATTGAACCGATCATCAAGACCTGATCTGAGCCTAGAACTGGGGTGCACAATTTTGGCAAAGCAAAAGCCAAGCGAGGTGGAGTGCGTCGACGGCAGCGATTTTAATCTGAACCGTGAAAGGAATGGTTATGAAAACAGATCGCGTTTTAACGATGAGTGAATGTCTGGCCAACTGGTACGGTGGTGTCAGTTGCGTGAAGCCGCCGGCCGACGATGCGCGTCATGTTCCGATAACGGCTGAAGGCGATATCGATCTTGAGAGCGAGGCGCA
>WNGQ01007808.1_pt1 | contig 15486 bp, 15 predicted proteins | sample 5407661 | NCBI WGS metagenome assembly WNGQ01 (sample SAMN13153382, study PRJNA577476) | soil metagenome | isolation source: 60 cm soil or saprolite under Garry oak tree replicate 2 | place: USA:California | collected 2016-06-15 | reverse complement strand
GGAGGTCCGGGAGTGGCCTGGTCGCGGGTAGAGTTGTTCGAGCAGATCAGGGCGGAACCGGCGGGCCGAAGGGCCCTCGATCCGGCCGGCGTGCATCTGCGGTCACCAGCGCTCTACCGCGTCTGCCAGGGCGTCTATGGGCTCGTCCCGGCCGTCTTGGCCCAGGATGTGCAGGTGGCCGACCTCGATCGGTGGGTCTGTCCATGTGACCGCGGTGGCGGAGACCTCCAGCCACAGGTCCGGGGTGCGCGCCGGGCGACGTGCCTGTGGGATGCGCTCCGGCTGGCGGCAGGCGGCGTTGCGGACGGGGCGGGAGCCCTGCAGTCGGGCTCCCGCCCCGTCCGCGGGTCGCTAGCGGAGGGCGGAGAAGTTGATGACCGGGCAGCGGACGAGGGTCGAGGTGATCTCGAGCGTGCCCTTGCCGGCGGCGACCGCGGCGAGGATGTCGGTGTCGCTGGAGAGCTCGGTTGGGGTGACGCCGGGGTTCCAGTGGAAGATCTGCAGGTTCCACGCGCCGCCGGTGTACCCGACCTCGGTGGGGATGAAGTTGAGGACGTTGCCGGCGCCGCCGTCGTTCGGGAAGGCGGCTTGGGCGCGGGCGAGCTGAACGGCCGGCACGTTCCCGTTGGCGTCGACGACGTGGAACACGATGTTGCCGGCCGCGAGCGCCTGCGCTGCCTGCGGCGACGATGTGACCTGGGCCGTGGCCTGGTATTCGATCGGCTGGTTGTCGTAGTAGCCGAAGTTGGGAGCGGCGGTCGCGGCGAGAGCGGGGGCGGCGGTGGCAAGCAGCCCGGCGAGGGCGAGGCTCGCGAGCAGGAGCAGTTTCTTCACGGCGAATCCTCCTTGGTGGCCGGAGCGTCCGGCTTGGTCCGTCTGAGCGAAATTCACATGAGTAGTTCGGCACCGGCGCGGCTTTGAACTGCCTTCGGCGGCCCGAATCTGCGCGGTGCCCGGGACGAGGCCGACCGCACCAGCACGGCACAGGTCGCAGGCACGAGAACGCAGGCCGAGCCCGCCAGCATCAGGCGCCCAGCGGTCTTGAGGTACCTGATCCCGGCATGTAAGCCGGCAGGTCTTGGGGAAGCGGAGGCGCCGGCGGCGCGGCCGATGATGGCGGCGGCGATAGCCGGGAACCGGGCCGGGCTGGCCGCCGACGCCGCCGGCTGCCGGCTGCTCGTCGCAGCGAACGAGGCAGACCGCGGGGAGTTGCTGGCCTGGCCGCCGGGCACGCGGCGCGCTCGGCAGCATGGAGCCGGTGTCACGGTGCGTGACGCGGTTAGAGCGACACCAAAACGACGGATCGGCGATTACGGGCGGGTCCGGTATCGGGGATGTACAAAGCGTTGAGCGCACAGAACTCCCGTGTATGGGCGGGAGCCGAAAAGGATGCCGATGAAATCCGGTCACTTCGTGGACCGGCCCGGCCACATTGCTGGCGGTAGTGGAGCTGGGCATGCCTGCCGGGTGGTTCGCCGCCCGGCGAGGCTAGAGCATGAGGATGAGCATGTAGCCCATAGTGACGCTCATCGCGATTTTGCCGCAGGCGGCGAGCTCGGGGGCGACGGGTGTGTCGGGGCATCGCGCGGCCTCCATGCGTCACCACGAGCTTCCAAGTGCCACGGTGATGGTCTCGCCGTTGACCCCGCTGGCCTGCTCGCTGACGAGAAAGGTGATCACAGAGGCTACTTCTTCTGCCTTGACGATCCTCCCGGCCGGGTAGCTGGCCGCGCGCTCACGCCACACTTGTCCGGCGTCGATGCCGCGCAGTTGCGCCTCTCGCTCGGCATCGGCATCGGATTGCTGAGAGCGCACCCAGCCTGGCAGGACGGCGTTGCAGGTGACGCCGTAGGGGGCGACGTCGTGCGCCACCGAGCGGGCGAGACCGATGAGGCCGTGCTTGGAGGCGCTGTAGGGCCCGAGCGCGGGCGCGCCGACCACGCCGGCGGTTGAACTCACCATCACAATGCGGCCCCAGCGGGCGTCGCGCATGTCGGTGACGGCCAGCCGGGTCAGTGCGAACGGAGCGGTCAGGTTGACGGCGAGTGTCTGTTCCCAATCGCTCGGGTCCTGCTCCCAGATCACCCGGTCGTGGACGCCACCGCGGCCGGCGTTGTTGATCAGGATCGCGATGGGACCGAGGCGCCGCCGCGTCACGGCCACCACCTGCTCGCAGCCGCTGTCGCTGGCCAGGTCGACTGCGAGGGTGAGGATCGGCTGCTGCCTGGCCAAGCTGTCCAGCAGCTCCTGGTCGCGGCCGACGGCCATCACGAGTGCGCCCTGGGCAGCCAGCATCAAGGCCGTCGCCCGCCCGATTCCCCGGCTGGCGCCGGTGACGATGGCCACCGGGGCGTTCACGGCCGGCGCCGTGATGCGCGAAGGGTCATTTTCTGCTCCGAATTTGTGATCTTGACTCCGGAACGGCTGGCTGAGGCCACCCCATCCTCAGGCGGCCTCAATCCGCACGGGAAGACTGGCGATTCCGCGTTCACTGTGCGTGAACAGACGCTCGACCGGGCCGGTGATCTCGTAGCTCCGCACCCGCCTGAGCACGATCTCCAGCGCGATCCTTGCTTCCAGCCGCGCGAGCGGCGCGCCGATGCAGAAGTGGATTCCCTGGCCGAACGCGACGTGATGATCGGCAGGCCGGGTCAGGTCGAGCGTGTCGGGGTTGGCGAAGCGGCGCTCGTCGCGGTTGGCCGACGCCCACAAGAGCACGACGCGCTGGCGGGCGGGGATCCGTTCACTGTGGATATCGACCTCCCGCGTGGTGAGGCGGCCCAGCCACTGAACGGGGGCGTCGAAGCGGAGCAGTTCCTCGATGGCGACGGGGATCAGCTCAGGCGAAGCGGCGAGCAGTTGCCGGTCCGCGGGTCGGCCGCGCAGGTGCAGCAGGGCGTTCGCGAGCAGCGTTGAGGTCGTGTGAACGCCGGCGACCAGCAGCAGCCTCGTCAGCCCGAAGATCTCGGGCGGTTCGAGCCTGCCCGCCGCGATCGCGCAGGCCAGCGTGCTGAGGATGTCGTCGCGAGGATCTTTGGCGCGCTCGGCGACCGCCGCGGCGACGTAGGGTTCCAGCTGCGCGCTCGCGGTCGCGACGTCCTCGGGGACGTGGGACTGGTCGGGGCGCCGATAGATGATCCTGACGAACCAGTCCTCGAGCAGGCCAAGATCCTCATCGGGGAAACCCAGCATGCGGCACAGGACGCGCAGTGGCAGGCGCTGGGCGAGCTCGCGGGCGAAGTCTCCGTGTCCGCGTTCGATGAGGACGTCCACGAGCCCGCCGGCGGTCTGGCGGATCTCCTCCTCCAGCAGCCTGATCCGCCTGGGCAGGAAGTCCTGCCTGAGAACCTGCCGGAGCTGGTCGTGACGGGGCGGATCGGAGTCGAGGAAGTCGCCCGGGCCGAAGGAGAAGTCGACTACGTCTGCGCCCCGCGCACTCGAGAACGTGGCGTGGTCCCTGGCGGCGTCCAGCACGTCGGCGTACCGCGAGAGGACGTACACGCCGCGTCTGCTGTTGTGGTAGACGGGGGCATGGTCGCGGAGCTGGCGGTAGAGCGGGTACGGGTCGTCATAAAAGGCCAGCGGGTCGTAGCTGAGTCCGACCTCACCGCGCGGTCGTGCTGGCATCCGATACTGTCGCCTCCTCACCGGGTCTCCCGGGCCACCGAGGTAGCTGGCTGCCCCGGATTGCCATCAGCTGTGGCTGTGGACGATGTCGCGGAGGGCAGCAACGACCGCGGCGGGATCCTCCGCTCCCCAGACGTTTCTGCCGAATGCCACGCCAGCGGCGCCCGCGATCATTGCCGTGCGCACGCAGCCGAGGAGCTGCCCGAGGTCGGGCACGGGCGCGCCTCCTGCGACCAGCACCGGCACCCCGAAGCTGGTCGCCTGCTGGAGCGCGCCGGGCGGCTGCGGGAGCATGGTCTTGATCACGTGTGCGCCGAGTTCGGCACCCACCCGGCAGGCGGCCGCGACGTACAGGGCTTCGCCATCCGGTGGCTTGGGTGGTTCGCTGTCAGCCGGCATGATCTCGCACATGTACGTGCTCCCGGCCGCATCACAGGCGGCCGCGACCCGGGCGGCGTTGCGAAGGGCGCTGAGCTCGAACGGCGTGCCGAGCTGAACGTAGGTGAGAACCGTGTCCGCCCCTAGCCGGCGGGCGTCGTCCACGCTCCAGGCCAGGACGTACTCGCTCACCGGGTAATGGCCGCCGACGTCCACGGTCGTCAGGTCGAGCTTCAGGATGGGCCGGGCATTCCCGAACGCCTCGCGGCAGTCGCGGATCGTCCCGTACGAGGCGATCACCGCGTCGGCGCCCGCGCTGGTCACCGCGTGCAGCAGGCGCGCGCGGTCCGCCAGGTTCTGGCATGGCCAGGAGTACAGCGGGTGATCAATGGCAACGACCACCCAGCGTCCGTCGGGCCCCAGGCGCGTGGTCACCGCGGCCGCCCGGGGATCAGGACCGTCTTCAGCCCGCGGTGGTCCGCGTGCCGCACCAGCGCATCCTCCAGCTGCTCGAAGCCGATCACCCGTGTGACCAGCCGTTCGAGCCCCAGGTCGGGCGAGGCCAGCAGGTCGCGGGCCTGAGCGTACCGGCCGAGGCGCTGGTTCGGCGGCGTGCCGATCCAGTGGCTGCCGACCAGCTGGACCTCACCGTAGTGGATGCGGTTCATGTCGATGACCGCGGCCGGCTCGTTCCCGAAGCCGGCGAAGGCAACGACGCGCCCGCCCGGCGCGGCGGCCTCAATCGCCTGGGACACCAGGTCGGCCTTCCCGACCGCGATGATCACCGCCGCGAAGCCATCGCCCGCGGTGAACGCTTGCGCGGCGCTTCGCCACTCCTCCGGGCTCACGGCCAGCTCGGCGCCGAACGCAAGCGCGATCTCCCGCCGCTCGGCGATGGGCTCCACGACTATGACGCGCGCGCCAGCGCGGCGCGCGAGGGCGATGATCTGCAGGCCCATGGGCCCGGCACTGAAGACAAGCACGGGGTCCCCGGCCGCGACACGGGCCTGATCGTGGATGGCGTGCAGGCAGTCCGCGAGCGGTTCCAGGAAGACTGCCTGTTCCGCCGGAATGGCCGGGTCTATCCGGGTTGCGCCGCAGGACACGCCCTGCGGCCGCGCGGGGACTACCGCGAGCTCGCCGTAACCGCCGAAGGTGTCGCCGTACACCCGGTCGCCCGGCGCCCACCCGTCGGTTTCGGGCCCGGCCTCCTCGACGACGCCCACCCACTCGTGCCCGGGATTGAGCGGGTACTCGCCGTCGCTGACTCCGGTGGCGTACTTGCGCGCGTCTGTCGGGCAGACCCCGCAAGCCTCGACGCGGACCAGGAGCTCACCTGGCCCCGGCCGGGGCACCGGCAGCTCCTCGAGCTGCAGGTTCCTGACCCCGTGCAGCCGGGCCGCCCGCATCAGCGCCTGACTCAAGATGCCTCCTGGATGATCAGTCGATGTGAGCGAGCGCGTGCATGGCCGCGGCGAGCCCGCCGTAGAGTCCGCGGTAGGGCTCATACAGCACGCTGTAGCGCCGGACCTGGGACTCATCGGGGCTGACCAGGAAGGTGTGCGGGGCGTTCATCGGCGTGGCCGTGACAGCCGCGAACGCGTGCGCCGCCGCGGCGACGCCGCCCGGCTCGCTGACCGCCTGGAGACTGCTCCCGATGGCGTCCGCGGTGGCCTGCAACCAGGCGGGATTGTGCACGCCGCCGCCGCCGACCCGCCACTGTGCGGGCGGCGGGAGGATCTGGCGCAGCCGTTCGGCCAGATCCCGCGTGGACAGCGCGACGCCGTCCAGCACGGCGCGGCAGAGCTCGAGCCTGGACGTGCACGCGGTCAGCCCCACGATGGCGCCGCGTGCCAGCGCGTCCCAGACCGGTGCCCGTTCGCCGGCCAGGTAAGGCAGCGCGACGAGGCCGCCAGAACCTGCCCGGACGCCGGACATCGCGTCCCAGAGATCCGCCAGGCCAGCTCCGAGCACGCCAGCGCACCAGTCGAGCGTCAGCCCCGCGGCGGAGGTCCATCCGCCGATCAGCTGCCCGGAGCCGAGATGCGGCACCCGGCGCAGCGGGCTGCCCGCCGGGAGGGCCGCTGCGGCATCCGCGACCTGTCCGATGACCTGCGTGGACCCGAGCAGGATGCAGGCGTCGCCGGGCGCGTGCGCGCCGATCCTTGCCAGGTCGATGTAGGAATCGTAGCTGCCCACGGTCACCGGGGTGCCGGCGGGCAGGCCCAGGTCGGCTGCTGGCCCGCTGGCCAGCCCGCCGGCGATCTGCCGGGGATCTGCGGCCTCGGGCAACGGCATCGGGCAGGGCAGTCCGGGAACCGAATAGTCCAGCGCCGTGAGCGTGTCCATGGCGGGGACGCCGGTCAGCGCGCTGACCAGAAAGCCGGTCGCGTCCAGGACCATCGAGGCCCGCTTCCACGCTGGCGCAGCGTGTTCCCGCCACCACAGCAGCTGGGGAACCGGATGCCCGGGCGGCACGTCCGCCGCGTCCAGGCCCGCGGTCGTGATGAGCCGGATCCGCTGCTCTTCAAGGCGCGGCTCGAGCGACAGCAGGCATCCCGGCGTGAGTGGGCGCAAACCGCTGTCGACCAGCACCGGGGCGGGGCCGAGCGCGGCGACCGCGATGGCCGCCACCACGGGAGTCCCGGCCTCGGCGAGCGCCTGGCGTGCGGCGGCGAACGCGTCGCTGACCCACTGGCCGGGATCCTGCGGACCTAGGCCAGAGCCCGGCCTGCCATCGCGCGCGGTGCGCCCGCGCCCCGCGACTGTGGCGTCGAGGTCGACGACCGCGGCGCGCGCTCCGCTGACGCCCAGGTCGATCCCCAGGGCGTAGCGGCCCGGTCTTCGCGTCACCGGGCGGCGCCTGCCTGGCCCGGGACCTGTGGCTGATGGTCAGGCAAGCCAGGCGCCCTCCCAGCCCGCGTTGCCGAGCGGCACTCCGGTCCCGGCCGGGGCGAACCCGTTCACTTTCGAGCTCATGAGGTCGAGCTGCTTGTTGTAGGCGGCGATGATGTAGCCGCCGCGCTCGAAGTCGATCATTTGCATCTGATGGATGATCTTGCATCGTCGGGCCGGGTCCACGGTGGCGTTCGCCTTGTTGTAGAGGGCGACGTACGCCGGGTCGTTCCAGTGCGTCTCGTTGAACGGCGACTTCGACAAGGACCCCTGGGCGACCTGGCTGAGGTACGGGCTGTAGGCCCAGAAGTCCTGCGCGAAAGGCCAGTGCAGGTAGTTGGGTCCGTAGAAGGTCCCGACCGGCACCTGCTTCACGGTGACCGTGACCCCGGCCGCCTTCGCTTGCTGTGCGAAGACCTGCGCCGCCTGCACCACGCCCGCCGCGAAGTCCGCCGTGACCAGCTGCACGGCGAGGTTCTCGTGCCCGGCCTGCTTCAGCAGGAACTTCGCCTGCGAGATGTCCTGCGCCCGGTGCAGGTCCCGGGCGTAGCACGGATCCCACTGGGAGAACACGTCGTCGCCGACTGATCCGAACCCGTCGAGTGCCAGGCCGATCAGCTGGGGCCGGTTGAGGAGCAGCCGGAACGCCTGCCGGACCCGGACATCGTTGAACGGCGGCGTGTCGACGCGCATGGTGAACGGCGTCCACTGGCCGGGCAGCGACACCAGCGCCTTGAGCGCGGTGTTGTTCGTGACCTGCTTCGCCAGGGTGAGCGTCGCCTGAGAGTAGATGTCCAGCTGGCCGCCCTGCAGCGCGTTGAAGGCCGCCGTGTCGGAGGAGTTGTCGATGATGGTCAGCTCGTCAAGGTAGGGAAGCCCGGGCTTGAAGTAGTGCGGGTTGCGTACGAACACGCTCTGCTGTCCGGCGGTGAAGCTGTGGTACATGAAGGGGCCGGTGCCGACCGGACGCGCCGGGTTGTATCCGGCCGGGACGATCCCGAAGTTGTACGCCGCGGAGATCTGCTCAGGAAATGATGCGTACGGCGTCGTCATCGGCACCCGGACGGTGAGCCGGTCAAGAGCCCTGAGGGCGCCCAGGTCGACCGGTGCGAGCCCCGTGGCACCGTCGAGCGGCTTCTTCGGGTTCGCGATCCGGCGGAAAGTGAAGATCACGTCGGTGGCGGTGAGATCTTGGCCGTTGTGGAAGGTGACTCCGGGCTTCAGCCGGATTGTCCAGACGCTGGCGTCCTTGTTCGGTGTCATCTCCTCGGCAAGGTCGTTGACCACCTGGGCCTTCGCGTCCAGGCGGACCAGCGAGTTGTACAGGGCCATGATCCGGATCGCGTCGGGCTGGGTCACTTCCTTGTGGGCGTCGAGGGTGTCCGCCGTGGAGCCGCCGAGAATCCCGACTCGCAGGTTGCCGCCGCGCCGGGGCCGTGGCCCGCCAGCCGGCGGTGTGGTCGACGCCGACGGCGAGGAGCCCCCGCATGCCGCGGCAAGGCCTCCGCTCGCCAGGGTCACTCCGCCGGCGAGCGCCCCCCGCAGCACGTCCCGGCGTGAGCTGCCCGGCCCGGGCACATCCCGCGTGAATGCGCCGCTCACGGTGTCGTCACTGGCTGCGCGGTTAGCCATCACGCCTCCCTTCGCCGGGACCATTCCGCCCGGCAAACTGCGAGTTGAACAAGGTGGTGCGGAACCGGTATCGGTCACCCCGGAACAGGCTCCGGCTGAGCTCGATCGGCCGCGCCGACTGGTCGAATGTCACCGCCTGCGTACACAGCAGCGGTGCTCCCCGGGCAACGCCCAGCAGCTCCACCTGATCGGAATCGGCAGCAACGGCCTGGACGTCATAGTCGGCGCGCGTCGGGATCACCCCGGCCGCGCGGAGCTGGTCGTACAGGGACGTCTGGGAGAAGTCGGTGTCGGCCAGGGCCGGCGCAATGGCAACGGGGATCCGGGTGACCTCCAGCCCCAGCGCGACGGCATCGAGGAAGCGAAGCCGCCGCAGCTGGAAGAGCGGGGCGCCCGGGGCCAGCGACAGCTGCTCGGCCTCGTGCAAGGTCGAAGGCCTCGTCGCCGCCTCCAGCACCCGCGACGACGGGCGCAATCCGCGTGCCCGGGCCATGTCGCTGAAGCTGACGAGCACGTTCGTCTCGCCAACCGACCTGGCTGCCACGAACCAGCCGCGGGAGCCCGCCGACTCGATGAGCCCGCGGCTGCGCAACTCAGCAAGGGCGCGCCGGATGGTGACCCGGCTGACGCGCAGCTGGCGGCATAGTTCCCGCTCGGCAGGCAACCGGTCCCCGGCATCGAGTGCCCCGTTCGCGAGTTCTTCCTCCAGCGCCCGGGCCACAGCGAGGTACCGCGGCTGCGCGGGCACCTTGAGCAGGAGGGCGCCGGAAGGTGACGCCATGGCCCAGCAGTGTAAGGGCAGTTAGAGATCACTGCAATACCAAGTTGAGACCAGTTACGATCCATATAAGGCCAAAGCCGAGCCACTGACATGTACAATCCCAGCAGCATCTCCGAGGGGCACCTCATGGCCGCAGCCACCGCAACCGACACGCACCGGCGCCCGGTCCCCTGGAGGCAGGCGCATCCGGTGCCAGCGCTGGTCTGCCAGCGGGCCCTGGCCGGCGTCCTGACGATGCTCGTCGTCTCGATGGTCGTCTTCCTGGCCACCCAGGTCCTGCCCGGCAACGCGGCATATGCCGTGCTCGGCCACACGGCGACGCCCGCCCGCCTGCGTGCCCTCGAAGCCCAGCTGCACCTCAACCGCGGCGTGCTCGATCAGTACAGGACCTGGCTATCCGGGCTGCTCACCGGCAACCCCGGGAGGTCGCTCGCCAATGGCCAGGCCGTGTGGGGCCAGATCTACCCCCGCCTGATCAACTCCGCTGGCCTGGTCTTCATCAGCGGCCTTGTCGGCAGCCTCGTCGGCGTGGCCCTCGGCTCGGTGGCGGCGCTGCGCAAGCGCGGCTGGTTCGACCGTGTGACCTCTGTTGTCCTGCTGGCCGTCACTTCACTGCCCGAGTTCGTCGTCGGCATCGGGCTCATCATCCTGTTCGCGACGGTCGTGACCCGCCTGCTGCCGGCCGTCTCGCTGCTCCCGCCGGGCGTGTACTTCTGGGACGCGCCGTCGCTGCTGGTACTGCCTGTGGCCACGCTGGTGATCGTCATCGTCCCGTACATCTACCGGATGACCCGCGCCGCGATGATCGAGGCACTGGAGTCGGATTATGTCGAGATGGCGCGCATGGAGGGGCTGTCGCAGCCGCGGATCGTTCTGCTGCATGCGCTGCCGAACGCCATCGCGCCGGCGATCCAGGTGATCGGCCTGAACTTCCTGTATCTCGCCGGCGGCATCGTGGTAGTGGAGTACGTCTACAACTATCCGGGCGTCGGCCAGGGCCTTGTCAACGCTGTCCAGAACCGCGACATTCCGGTGATCCAGTTGATCGTGGTTGTGCTGGCGGCGTTCTACATCTTCATGAACATCGTGACCGACGTGATCGCCCTGCTGGCCACCCCGCGCCGCCGGGTATCGGGCTAGCCATGGCCGCCGGCGACCCGGGTGCCCTCCCGCTACCAGCGGCGCGGCTGCACCGGCATCCCTGGCTGGCCACCCTCGGCCAGGCCGCCCGGACCATGCAAGGCACTACCGGCCTTGGCCTCGCTGCCAGCATCGTCGTGCTGGCGGCAGTCGGCCCGGTCATCGCACCCTACTCGGCCACCCAGTTCGTCGGGCTGCCATTCGCGCCGCCGTCGGGCCATTTCTGGCTCGGCACCGATACGCTCGGGCGAGACGTGCTGTCCCGGGTACTCGACGGCGGCTGGGTGCTGCTCGTCATGGCGGCCAGTGCGACGGTCTTCGGCGTGCTGGTCGGTGCGGCAACCGGTGTCTCGGCTGCCTACCTGCGCGGGCGGGCCGACGGCCTGATCATGCGCGCGGTTGACGTGATTCTGGCCTTTCCGCAGCTTGTCTTCGCATTGCTGCTGGTCAGCATCGCCGGGCCGCGGCTGTGGCTCATCGTGGTGGCGGTCGGCTTCTCGCACGCGCCGCAGGTCGCCAGGGTGATGCGTTCGGCGACCCTCGACATCTCCGAGCGCGAGTATGTCAAGGCGGTGGAGATGCAGGGCATCCACCCGGTCACGGTGATGACCAGGGAGATCACCCCGAACCTGATCGCCCCGCTGATGGTGGAGACCGGGCTCCGGCTGACTTACTCGATCGTGATCATTGCTGGCCTCTCCTTCCTGGGGTTTGGCCAGTCACCCCCCGCTGCCAACTGGGGGCTCATGATCAACGAGAACCGGATCGGCCTGGCGTCCAATCTGTGGGCCGTCATCGTTCCCGCCGTGCTCATCGCGCTGCTCACCATCGGCACGAACACGTTCACCGACGCCGTCGCCAGCGTGGCCCTCGGCGTCGACCGTAAGCCCGAGGAAGCGGCGCTCATCGACGACGTGACGCCACACGCCCTGGACGTGCCATGATGCGGGGCCCCGATCCGGCCGAGGCACCGCCCCCGCCAGTCGGCACAGCCGCAGTGGACGGGCCCGCCCGGCTCGCGGTGACCGGCCTTGAGGTCGGCGTCGGGACACGCGGGCCGGCCGTAGTATCCGATGTCTCGTTCACCGTGCAGGCCGGCGAGGTTCTCGGGCTTGTCGGCGAATCGGGATCCGGCAAGACCACCGTCGCCCTGGCGCTGCTCGGGCACGCCCGCCGCGGATTGCAGATCCGATCCGGATCAGTGCTGCTCGACGGAACCAACCTGGTGGCACTCGATCCGCAGCGACTGCGCGCCATCCGCGGGGCCCGGGTTGGCTACGTCCCTCAGGAACCGTCCACGGCCACCCCGCCGCGGGCCACCGGGTGGCCGAGGTCGTGCGGGAGGTCCACCTGCCGCCTACCCCGGACCTGCTGCGCCGGTACCCGCACCAGCTCTCCGGGGGTCAGCAACAGCGAGTGGCTATCGCCCTCGCCTTCTGCTGCCGGCCGTCGCTGATCGTGCTCGACGAACCGACGACCGGCCTCGACGTGACCACTCAGCGCCATGTGCTTGACACGGTGCGCACGATGTGCCGGTCATACGGGGTGGCGGCCGTCTACGTCACGCACGACCTGGCGGTCCTGAGCGGCCTAGCCTCTGCGGTGGCCGTCATGTACGCAGGCCGGATCGTCGAGCTGGGCGGCATGCGGGCAGTCCTGGGTTTGCCGGTGCACCCGTACACGCGCGGCCTGATGGCCGCCGTGCCATCCCCGGATCGAGCCGAGGTCCTGACCGGGATCGACGGGCAGCCGCCGCGGCCCGGCCGGCGCCCGGCTGGGTGCGCGTTCGCGCCACGGTGCCCGCACGCCATCACCGCCTGCCGCCAGCAGGCGCTGGAACCCGCGGTCGTGGCCGGGCGGGAGGTCCGCTGCCTGCGCGCGGCCGAGATTCCGCGCCAGCACGTCCAGCGCCCGGCACTGGTCATGCGCGAACCAGCAGCGGACAGCGCGCCGCTGCTGCGGATCGAGGGCCTGACGGCGAGGTACGGCCCGGCACCGGTTGTCATCGATGTCAGCTTCGACCTCGAACCGGAGTCATGCCTCGCCGTTGTCGGGGAGTCTGGGTCAGGCAAAACGACCCTGGCCCGGTGCATCGCGGGCCTGCACCGCAACTGGACCGGCCAGCTGGTCTTCGATGGCGTTCGCCTTGCCGCCCGCGCGCGGCAGCGGCCAAAGCCGGTGCTGAAGCGGATCCAGTACGTATTTCAGAACCCCTACACCTCGCTCAACCCGCGCAAGACGATCGGGCAGATCGTCGCCCAGCCCCTCGGGCACTTCCTGGATCTCTCGTTTCAGGAGCGGTCCGACCGGGTCATCAAGGCTATGCACGACGTACGCCTGGACCGCGACTTCCTCGATCGTTACCCAGACCAGCTATCCGGGGGAGAGCGTCAGCGCGCTGCAATAGCCCGTGCTCTGGTCGTCGAGCCAGACCTGCTTATTTGCGATGAAGTCACCTCTGCGCTCGACGTATCGGTCCAGGCGGTGATAGTCGGCCTGCTGCGACGCCTGCAGGCCGAGCGCCGCCTTGCGATGATCTTCATCACCCACAACCTCGCGCTCGTGCGGACTATCGCGCGCGATGTCGTCGTGCTCCAGGCGGGCCGGGTAGTGGAGAACGGTGCGGCAGACCAGGTCCTCGTACATCCGCATGACTCCTACACCCTCAGGCTTATCGAGGACGTGCCGAAGCTCGCCTCCCATCTTGCGAATCCGCAGAGATAAGGAAATCCGATCTTGAACCACGTCGATCTGGGTGCTGAACTGCAATAACTTGGTGGGCGGTACCGGGATTGAACCAGTGGCCTCGTCCGGCTCATGGACCCTTGGCGTATCGCTGGACGTAACTAGACGAGGCTTGCGCACCCAGCCGGATCATTGCAGCACCAGCCTTGTACGTCAGCTCGGGCTAGTCGACCTCGATGGTCTCGATCTCGCGGGCGTGGCGTTCCAGGTGGAGAGCCGCGGCGCGGACCGCAGGATCGGCGTCCTAGTGGAACCCGCTGCACCTCGGTCCGGAAGCGCTTTTGGAGCCGGAATGCGGCGGCGCGCAGGCAGATGCTGTGCAGGGCCTTGACTGTTAGACCCGGCCGGCCGCAGGCCTCGGCCAGAAACCGGACGGCAGGCGCGCGCGGCACGGGGCCGCTATCAGGCTGCCGGGCCTCCAGCCCGAGGCGACGACGGGGAGACCAAGACCGCGAATTCAGCCGGCGCATGGTCACCTCCGCGGCTGCCCTGTCCGCCGAAGAAAATGGCCTGCCGCCACCTACCAGGCTCACCCTGGCGCCACGACACGTTCGACGAATCCGATGCCGCAGGGCCAAGCAACGAACCGCTTCACCAACGACTCGACGGAAATTGCGGTCCCAGGCAGGGCACAGAATGCCACGTTTGGCGCGGCTGAGACGAGTACGCCGACCGAGCCGCCGCGGATACAGATCGAGCCGAGTGGGTGCAGCGGAGACCAGGAGCCGGTGATTACGGAGAGCGAATCGACGCGTGCTGCGGGCATAGCGGGTCTATGGGCTCGCCGGCCCGGGTGTGCGCAGGGGCATCGCGGTCAGCGATCGGGGGCGGACCCCGGCGAGTGCGGCAGAGCGGTACCAGGCCGCCGCCAAAGGACGCTGAACCCAGACAGGACCGCGGCGGCATGACCGTGCAGCACCGCCCGGCCGTCTGCGGGCCGGCACCATATTCATTTCCCGGTCCGCTGCCGCTGACCGCATACTGGTTGCCCATGATGGCGGTGGGCGAAGGGCCGGAGCTTGGTGACGCGTTCGGGCGTGCGCTGAGCGACAGCCAAGCTGGCCAGCCCGGCGCGATCGTCATCGAGCGTGATGACGGGTTCATCGAGGTCGACTCCGGCGATTACCTGGGCGGCTGGAGCGAGGGCGACACGTGGGCGCTGGACCGGGCGCCGGGGCGGGTGCTCGATCTGGGCGCTGGCGCCGGGCGTGCCTCGCTCCCGTGCAGGAACGCGGCCAGGACGTGGTCGCGCTCGACGTGTCCCCGGGCGCGGTCGAGGTCTGCCGCCGCCGCGGCGTGAAGAAGGTCTTCCTGGGACCGTGGCCGAGCTGGCCGCCGCGGGGGGAACGCTTTCGACAGCGTGCTCATGCTCGGCAACAACCTGGGGCTGCTGGGCTCCCCGGAGCGCGCCCCGGAAACCCTGGCGGCGCTCGGCGCGGTCCTTCGCCCGGGCGGCGTCATTGTCGGCGCGTGCATCGATCCGTACCAGACCGACAAGCCCGTGCACCTGGCCTACCACCAGCGCAACCGGCGGGCCGGGCGGATGCCCGGCCAGGTCACGATCAGGGTCCGGTATCAGCGGCTGGCCACCGGCTGGTTTGACCTGCTCTGGATGTCCCTTGCCGAGCTCGGCGAGATCGCCGCCCCCGCCGGCTGGCGAGTCACCAGCGCGCTCCCGGGGGCCGAGTACCGCGCGGTCCTGGCCCGCACCTGAGCGCGCCGCCGAGGCCAGCCATGCCGCGCGAAGATCGTCGCTGTCATCGATGAGAGCGAGTTCCGGGCCCTGCACGACGCGGTCTAGCTGTCCGCCCACCCTGAGACCGTCATCAAGAGGTCACCAGCCGTATGGGTGGCGTTGCCGGATGGCACCGCCATCGCGCGAATCCATGCTGAAAGGGGACGGCGCACCTGCGACGCAGGTCAGGCGGAAGTCACGCAGCGACCAGACGGCGACCGGACCGGCTCCGCCAAGGCTCAGCTTGCGTGCAACGACCTCCAGCCTGACGACGCCGAGTGGACATGGTCAAGATTCCGGCCATACCGCGAGCCATAGCAGCGATTCCTGCCCGTCTACGGCTCCATTCCGGGGAAGCGCCGGCCGCGGCGGGTGTAGGAGCGCGAGGACTCTCCCGGCCCGCGCGCTTGGTCGTATAGGCCGCGCGCGTCCGCGACTCGTCGGGCGTCGCCGAAGACACGGGCGGCGATCCGTTCCCATCGAAGCTGGCGCTCATCGCGGAGTGCGGCGACGCTCTCAGGACTGGCGGGGAACGCGGCGAAGCGCGGGGCGG
>WNGQ01007136.1_pt1 | contig 15486 bp, 16 predicted proteins | sample 5407661 | NCBI WGS metagenome assembly WNGQ01 (sample SAMN13153382, study PRJNA577476) | soil metagenome | isolation source: 60 cm soil or saprolite under Garry oak tree replicate 2 | place: USA:California | collected 2016-06-15 | reverse complement strand
CGATCCCTATGCGCGCGCCATGCTCGCCCGCAGCGGCGAGCTGCCGCTCGGCACCGGCGACGGATTGGCGTTCTCCGCGCGCAGCGATGATGGCGGGCGGCTGCTCGATGGCCGCTGCGATGTGGTGCTCTCCGGATTCACCCCGCAGGCGCGTTTCTGGACTGTGACGCTCTACGATCCCGAAGGTCGGCTGGTCGCCAATTCGGTGCAGCGCCAGGGCTTCACCAGCCAGGAGATCATCCGCCGGACAGACGGGGGCTTCGAGGTCACGGTCGGTCCGCGGGCACGCCCGGGCAACTGGCTGCCGACTGGCGGTGTCGAACGCTACGTACTGGTGCTGCGCCTCTACGATACGCCGATCGGCATCGGCACGCGCACCGGGCGCGATGCGCCGATGCCGTCGATCACGCAGAGGGGCTGCCGGTGATCCGCCTGCTGCTCTGGCTCCTCGGGGGCATCCTGCTCGGAGGCATCGTGCATCTCGCGACGGTGCTGTTGCTGCCGGACATGGCGACCCATGACGCCTATTCGCGCTTGTCCCCGCTCGCTCCGGTCAACCGGGTCACCCCAATCCCGATGCCCTCCCCCGATAGCGCCGCGATGCCCTACATGGACCCGGCTTTCGCGATGTCGGTGTGCCGCTACGACCTCACCGACGGCCCGCTGAAATTTTCGGTCCCGATCAGCCAGGCCTATACCTCGGTCTCCTTCTACACCCGCTCCGATGTCGCCTATTACGCCATCAACGACCGGGCCGCTGGCCGCCGCGCGATCGAGCTCGACCTGATGACCACCGATCAGCGCAACGATTTGCCTGACAACGAGGAAATTACCGCCGCAGACCGGCTGATCGTGGAGTCGCCGACCACCACCGGCCTGATCCTCATCAAGGCGCTCGCCCCCGAGCCAGGTTTGCTTGCCGCGGCGCGTAGCGCGCTCGCCGCCGCGCAATGCCGGCCGCAGTAGCGATCTGTGCCGCTTCCTGGCCGCCGACGAAGGCTCTCGAGCGATGACGGGCGCTAATCCTTGGTGACGATGCGGCCCTGCGGGGACGACCCCGCGCTGGCTCGGAAGCGACCTGGCGCGACGGTCGCGCCCTCGGCGCGCTGGCAATACTGGCCGATCCGCATCTGCAGGAGCGTGAGCGTGCGCTCGACCTCGACAGCCGTGGCCGACGGCGCCATGATGACCAGCCGCTCGAGCGCATAGTGATAGGTGGCTGCGCGCTCGCGGAGCGAGCGGCAAACCCAGGCCACGATCGCGGCGTTCTCGTTGTTGCGGGCAAGCGCGTTGCCATGCTCGGCGGCGGTGAGGCCTGATACATAGGCGAGGCTTTTCGCGCGCTTCTGATCCATGTCGATGACCCGCCCGGCGACCGCGAAGAACGGATCGATGCGCACGACATCGTTGCGGGCATCGGTGATCACTTCCGCATAGCCCGACTCCTGCGAGCGGCGGTAGGTGTCGTTCAATCGCAGCCAATAGGCCGCGCGGTCGAAGGGCGGCGTCTCGCCGGCTGGGGGATGCCCTATGCCGTATTCCCTCCACACGCTGTCCCACTGATTGCGGTCGTAGGGCGGCGCAATCAACGGGTAGGCGAGATCCCGCAGCGCGCGCTCGTCGTCGGTCAGGCGATATTCGGAGGCCGGCAGGCCGATGCCGGCCACGGCCTCGCGCCCGACCCAGGCATGCATGTCGTCCGTAACGAGCGAAGGTCGCACCCGGTCGAAATCACCGTTCAACACGCAACCACCGAGCAGCATTGTCCCCGCCAGCGCCATGCCATGCCAGCGCGAGCGCCCGGATCGCCCGCGAGAGAGTATCGGCGATCTCGGACGCGGATTCATCGAAGGGCTGGGAGCTGCGATGGCCTACAGGCGGGTGGCGCGACGGCGACGGCGGCGGCGTTGGCTGCGGCTGGCCACGGGCTCGGTCGGATCATCGGGATAGCGTTCGATGCGAATCACAGGAAGGATGATGACGGTGGCCGATTCCGGCTTCACCCTGATCGATCTGCCGCGACGCGTGGCACGCCCCGGTTCGGGAAACCTGATGACTGTTCCCATCGCACAATCCCCCCGCCCGGTCGGCGGACCCTTCCGAGATACCGACTGACTCAGCGACATAGAAGGCCTGCAAGGTTAACGCTCCGCTAACGCGCCCCCCTTAAGGCTGCGGTGAAAATTCCGACCTGCGATTCGGGGACGTGGGCGATCATGGGGCGTTTCTCGACATCTGTGGGCCTTGACGGCCTGATCGATCTGGCCCAGCGCGACGGGGTCGACATCCGCGCCACCTTGCTGCGGGTCTTGACTGACCTCTACGTGCAGAGCCCGGCGCACGCGCCCGATGACGAACGTCAGTACACGGAACTCGCGCTGCGGCTGATGGATGCGGTCGATATTCCTGCGCGGGCAGTGCTTGCCAAGAGGCTTGCGACCTACCCCGCCGCCCCGCGCGAGATCATCCACCGCCTGGCGCGCGACGTGAGCGAAGTTGCCGAGCCCATCCTCAAGCACTGCTCTTCCCTCACCCCGGCCGACCTGGATGCAATCGCCAAGGAATGCGGGCCGGGGCACGCGGCGACCATCGCCAAGCGCGGCGAGCCGGTCGCGCCAGCTGAGGGCGCCCCAGCCACGGCCGACGCGAGCGTGCCGGCCCCCGCGGAAGCCTCGGAACTTTGCGAACTCTTCTTCGCCGCCGGCGGCCCCGAGCGGCGACTGACATTGTTGAGCCTCGATTACGCGCCGATCGTGCCGGCCGAACCTCCGTCGACCCTGCAGCGGGCGGACATCTGGCGTATCGAGTCGGCGGCCCTGCAGCACAATACGGGCGTGGTCGTACGCGAGCTCGAGCGCGCGCTCGGCGTCTCCCATCGGCAAGCACGCAGGATCGTCGAGGACGAGCTCGGCGAGCCGATCGTCGTTGCCGCCAAAGCCATGAGCCTGCCGGCAGATGTCCTGCAGCGCATGCTCCTGTTCATGAATCCGCGCGTCGGGCAGTCGGTCGACCGCGTCTTTGAACTTGCTTCGCTCTATGGCGAGATCAGCGTGGAGGCGGCACGCCGCCTGGTCGCACTTTGGCGCGACGCTGACCCGACTGGACGGAAATCGGGCGCCCACGAGCCGCTGCTCTGGCACGACGCGGCGGAAAGCGCGCGGCAAGCGCTGGTCGAAATCTCCCGCCGCACGTCAGGTCAGAGAGATACGCTGTCGCTCCAGCGCTCCGAGGGCGGGACCGGGACAGAAGGCCGCTGAGCGCCGGTCTCACGCAATGATGCGGTCGAGGAAATGGCGGCCCGCCCGATCCTCGACCTCGACGATCCAGACGTCCGGGTCGAAGCGGATTTCGCGCCCGAGTCGCTCCTCGATCTTGGCGTCCGATACTGGCTCATTGCCGAGGCAGCGCGTGAACGCCCGATCCGCCGGTCGAGCATCATCGAAAGCGCTCTGAGGCGCTGGGCCGAACAGCTCCGCCGTGCCATCGAGCCGGTTCAGCTTGACGAAAATGGCGCCGGCCTCCTCGGCGCCGCGGTGCCGCACCGCGGCGAAGGCCCCTTCGCCATGGCAGCGGCGAATGTAAGCCGCCACCCAAATCGCAGATTTGAGGCGCATGGCTGGCCAGGATCGGTGTCACCAACCAAGCTATGCCGCGGCGCGGCCTTTTGCGCAAATGCGGACCCGGCTATTCCAGCGGGCGGCCGGTGATCGCGGCAAGCTCGCGCGCAACGCGGTCGGAGACCTGACCGGTGACCGGCAGCTTCCGTTCGCGCTCGAATTTCTCGATCGCGGCCCGGGTTTCGGGATCGACGATGCCTGACGGCCTGATCTGCCCGTAACCGAATTCGGCAAGCGCGCGCTGCACGGCAAGGACGCGCTTGGAGGGCGCAAGCACCTCCGCGATCGGATCGGTGCGCACGGGCACGGCGTGGATCGGGGTGGCGGGCGCGCCCGAGGTCGCCGCCTTTGCAACCTTGGCGTTCGAGCCCTTGATCGCGCGCAACAGTGCCTCGTTCGGTTGTAGGCTCGGTTTGAGCCCTGCGGTCTGCTCGAAGTCGCGGATCGCCGCGTCGGTCTTCGGGCCCTGGCGGCCATCGACCGTCCCCTCATAGAAGCCGCGGCGCGCGAGTTCGCGTTGGATGTCGGAGATGACCTCTAGGCTTGCGCGAGCAGCAGCCTGCGCATCAGGCTTGGCCGAGGTCAGCTCCGCCTTGACCGGCGCCGGCTCGACGGGTCGGGGACGCGGCAGCGCGGCTATCGAGGCGTCCTTGGCCGGGACTGAACCTACCGGCATCAGCGCGGTCTTGAACAACGGCGCAGGATGCGGACCGGACTGCAGGAACAGCACGTTGATCAGGATCCCGGTTGCCGCCGCCACCCCGACCAGGAAGGCGACTGCGTCGCGGTGGCCCCAACCGAGCGACTGGAGCACAAACAGCCGCGGGCGGCTGTGGTCGACGACATCGTCGGCTGTGCCGGTGATGGGCCGCTTGGTGCGAACGGTGCTACGCACTGATTTTCACCAGGCGCTCTGGTGCCTCATCCGCGGCCCGCGGCACGATGCGGGCGATCGTCGACCGTTCGCCGCGGCTGCGGGCGCGTTCGCAATCGAGTGGCAGGCGGACGGTGACGCGGGTGCCTTCGCCGAGCCGGCTGGCGATCTCTAGATCGCCGCCGTGCAGCGCGACGAGGCCTTTCACGATCGAGAGGCCGAGGCCGATGCCACCGTGACGCCGGTCGTAGGACGAGCGAGCCTGGAAAAACGGATCGCCTATGCGTGGCAAGTCGTCCGCACCGATGCCGACGCCTGTGTCCTCGACTGTCACGGCGAGGAAAGCCCTATCGGCTTTCGCATTCACGGTCACCTTGCCGCCGCGATTGGTGAACCTGATTGCGTTGGACACCAGGTTGAGCATGATCTGGTTGAGCGAGCGCTTGTCCGCCACGATCTCGGGCAGATCGTCTGGAAGGCGCATGTCGAGCTCGATTTCCGATTCGCGCGCCTTCAACGCCAAAAGACCGCAGCAATCGTCGATCAGAGGTTTGAGCGCCAATGGCTCGGGACTGATCTCGAAATTGCCGGTGTCGATCTTCGACATGTCGAGAATGCCGTTGACAACTGCAAGCAGGTGGTGGCCGGACTCGTTGATCAGATGCGCGTATTCGTGCCGCTTCTGGGCGTCGATCATCAGCGAGCTTTCCTTGCCGAGCATCTCAGAGAAGCCAATGATGGCGTTGAGCGGCGTCCGCAGCTCGTGGCTCATCGTGGCAAGGAAACGGCTTTTGGCGGCGTTGGCGCGCTCGGCGTTGGCGTGCGCTTCTCCGAGCGTCTGCTCCTGCTCCTTCCTGCGCGTGATGTCGCGCATGACTGCGACAACCTCGTGGGGCTGCACGATGCTGTCTTCGCCCGACGCCCGGGCGAGTGCGCGACAGCGCATTTCGATCCAGATGAAGCGGCCGCCGCGCTGCGTTTCCGATTCGGACTCGTCGCGTCGCACGCGAAATTCCACCGAGCAGCTTTCGCCAAGCGCTGCCGAATCGGCAAGCGCCGTGAGATAGGCTGGACGGTCGGCGACATGGACGCGGTCGAAGAGGCCGTGGCCGTAGAGATCCTGCATGCGGGCGCCGAACAGCGGCTCGGCAGCGGGCGAGACGAACAGGACCGCGCCGTTCTTGCCATGGCGGGTGATCACGTCGGTCATGTTGCGGGCGAGCAAGGAGAGCACATGGGCGCTCTCGTATCGGCTGGTGCGCGAGAGGAAATAGGCCACGAGCATCGGCGCGACCAGCCAAGCGAAGACTATGACTTCGAGCATGCTCGGCACGCCGCGCATAGTCACGTAGAGCGGGAAGGCGGCAAGCGCGCCCAAACTGCCGAGCAGGCGAGGCGCGATGAAGGCGCGGTGGCGCGAGGCCGATAGCGCGTCGTGTTGCGCCGAAGGATGCACCAGCGTGTCGATATAGTCCCGTATCGGTGCGAACAGGCCCACGTCCCTGCGCACGTCTGCGTTGCAGGCGCGCTCCCTTTTTTGCGGCACGGATCGTGTCAGAGGCCGCTTAAGCGAACGCTAAGGGCTGGCGCCCGATCGGCGTGCGCAGCGGTTCTTGCGCATCGTTCTTCCGCGGTCGGCATGGCCATTCGTGCCGGATGGTGAATGGTCGGTTGCCGTGCAGGCGTTACTGGCCCCCGCGTGGAGGACGATTGAAACCAATCGACAACCTCACTTGCACCGAATCCTGCTTGCCCGAACGCGCGTTGAGTCAAATTTTACTCAAATCCCTATTATTCAAATTTTCCAAAAAGACGCGGAGCATTCTCCTTGAATATGGACAAAAATCGGTCCTTCACGCCAACAGGCCCTTCAAGGCTCCCAGCTATAGTCGGTTCCGATGCGGCCGGACAAGCCGCGGGGAAACAGGGCTGGGTCATGCGGTTCCTTTTGCGGATGGCGTTCTGGCTGGGCGTCGTGCTGGTATTGCTGCCGAGCGGCGGATCCCAGCCTGCACCGAAAGTTCAGGTCAGCGCCAGCGAGGCGGTGTCGGCGGCCAAAGCGACCGTCACCGACATGGGCCAGTTCTGCGAGCGGCAGGCGGAAGCGTGCTCGGTCGGATCGCAGGCAGCGGTCGCGATCGGATACCGGGCGCAGGCCGGCGCAAAAATGCTCTACGAATTTCTCAGCGAGCGACTGGGACCGAGCGAGACCGGCGCGGTGAGCGCAGTGAGCGGGAGCAGGCCCGTAGTGCCCGCGGCGAAACCCTCGCAGAATACTTTGACTCCGGCCGATCTCGCGCCGGCCTGGCGCGGACCGCAGCCCCACCGGGAGGCGCGCAGCCAACGTCCGGCATAGGCCAATTCCCCGACCTTCCTCGAATCCTTGGGCCCTGGCGGGCACACAACCCGATGGACGACCTCACGGTCGGTCGTCGGGTCTTTTCTTTCGATGACCGCATTCATCAGGCCGTCTTGCCACCATATATAGAGCGTATGCCCGCAACGAGAGCCGCAGGCACGACCGAAGCCATGACGATCGACGAGGTCATCGACAACTTTTCGCTGCTCGATGAGTGGGACGACCGCTACCGCTATGTCATCGAGCTTGGCCGCGGTCTGAGCCCGTTGTCCGAGCGCGACCGTACCGAAGCGAACAAGGTGCAGGGCTGCGCCAGCCAGGTCTGGCTCGCGACCACCGTGCATCCGGACGGCCAAGGCGGGCCCCTGCTCACCTTCTCCGGCGACAGCGACGCCCATATCGTGCGCGGACTTATTGCCATCTTGTTTGCAATGTTTTCCGGCAAGCGGGCCCGCGACATTCTATCGGCCGACGCGATCGCGGTGTTTGAGCGTCTGGGGCTGCGCGAGCACCTGACCCCGCAGCGATCGAACGGGTTCCGTTCCATGGTCGAGCGCATTCGCGCGGACGCGCGGACGGCGCTGGCAGCAGTGGCCTAAAGGCCGCCTCTCCCCGGGCCGCCTCCAATGGCGAGATTTTTTTGGTGGGCTGGAACTGGCTCGGCATTTGCCTGTCATCTTCCGGTGGCCTCAATCGAACCCCCCAAGGAACGAAAGAGGCTGCTAGGCCCCGGCGACAACCTCCCCGGGGCCTTCCATTTTGTGCAACTCGATGAACCGATCCGATTGAGCGGGATCCGCATCGGGGCTGGGGGCAGGCGAAAAGGCTGCCGCTTAAGGCGGCAGCCGTGGAGCGCAGTTAGCAAAGATCGCATCCGCCTGGGCAGCAGATTATGCCGCGCTTATTGCGATGCCGCTTTGAGGACCTATCTGCGCCGCCGCCGCTGCTGGCCGAGCCCCATTTGCTTGGCGAGGTGCGAACGAGCCGCTGCATAGTTCGGCGCCACCATCGGATAGTCGGGCGCCAATCCCCATTTCTCGCGGTACTGCTCCGGCGTCATGTTGTATTGCGTGCGCAAATGACGCTTGAGTGATTTGAACTTCTTTCCGTCCTCGAGGCAGACGATATAGTCCGGCGTGATCGACTTCTTGACCGAGACGGCGGGTTTCGGCGGCTCGCTCGGCGCATCGCCGTGCCCGCTCGAGACCCGCGTCAATGCGGCGTGCACTTGGCCGATCAGCGCGGGTAGATCCGCGGTGGGGACCGAATTGTTGCTGACATAGGCCGAGACGATCGACGCTGTCAGCTCGATGAATGTTCCGCCTGAAGTATTCTCGCCCATTGACTGTTAGTCCTGCCGCGTTTTGATCTTGAAGGCTGTGCAGTGGAAGCCGCACTTCTGCGTCTTGAGCGCCTCTGGTGCGCGTCAGCCGCGGGCCCAACGCATCAAATGGCGTCGAAATCGTGACTCGTCGGTATTTCTATTATTGCACTCTGGGGAAGGCAAGAAGTGTTTCCGTTGCTGTGCCAAGATAATCCTTCGCAATTGTTGGCGTCTTCTGGGCGATACAGAACAAATCCTCGCGGGCGACAGTTTTCACCGTCCCAATCTTCCGACTGGCAAGCGGGCGGTGGCCGCCCACAAGCGATCGCGCAGCGACCCCCGCGGCAATGATCATCACACGTTCGGCAGGCATGCGTTGTCCGTGGTCGGCGCCGACTCAGCCGACTCAAATGCGGTCAAATCATTTCCGCAAAGCTTCAAGGACAATCACGTTGGTCATTAAGATCAACGACGAGGGGAAAAGCGGCTCGCGCCCGAGCACGACCACCTCGCCGGGCAACATCGCACGGAGCGCGCTATCTCAAATCCGTCGTCGGCCTACGAGTTGCGCTCGATATGCGCGCGCAGCTCGGCGATCGAGCCGAACCTGACCGTCCCGTCCGGTAGCTTGGCCTCGATCGATCCGTCGGTGTAAAGCGTATAGGCCATGCCGTCGACGACGCCGGATTTGAGGATCGTGGCTGCGCCGCGTGGCTCGTCGAGTGGCGCGGGCTCCGGCCGGCGATCTTGCACGGATGCAGCTTGGTCCGCCTGGCGTTGACCCGCTTCGACGGCCGTCGCAGGCTCGGATTCGGCACGCTTGGCGGCACGGGCATCCGTGGGCCACACAGCATCGAAATTCTCGCGCTGGGATACGGGACGCGTCGGCTTCGATCGGAACAGAAAATCGAGGCGTGACGCCTTCAAGGCCTCGACCGCGGCGCCGCCGGCACGATCGTCCGCCGAGATCTTCGGCTCGGGTGGCGCAGCCTCGACACCAGGGGACCGCGTCTGAAGAGGCGCCGCGCCGTTGGGGGAGAGTGGAACTTCCTCGTCGTGCGCCAAGATCGAAGGCTCGGCGGTGGGTCGCTCCGCTCGCGGGATGCTCGCGCGCAACCGCTCGACTGCTGGAGCCGAGACGTCGACCTCCGGGAGTCCCGCCGCGGGATGAGGCTCATGCGGACGAGCCTCGCTCACCGGCGCGTCCGCCCTCGGTCGTGGGGAGGCTGTTTGAGACGAGCGCGCACCGAGCGCGACTATGGGCGGCGAGGGGACGGCCGTGGTGGAAGCGGCGGGCTCCACCACCTCCGGCGCCTCGGCCGGACGGGCCGCAGGTCGAGGGGCAATCCGCGTCCGCACCGCCTCGGCGAGGCGGCCGAGCTCCGCCACCACCGCCGCAAGGCCGATCAGGATCAAACCCCCAGTCAACGCGCTGACGCCCGCGACGATGAGCGTGGTGCCGAGGGTGAACTCATTGATTGGAATGCCGAATCCGATCGAGGCAATGCCCACCGCGGCAAGCACGATCCCCAACAAGGACAAGATCACAGACATGTTGACGCCCCGTCTTTACGCCCTGCCCCGACCCGCCATCCTCGGCAATGGCCATGATGCTATAGTTACTAAAGAATTTTGACCCCGTTCCACTCCAATCGCAATAACTAATGTGGCGCGGCCGCCGTCAAATCCGATCTTGATTAACACCAGCCGAGACGAGCCCACGAGAACGAGAGCCGGTTGGGTGACACCGCTCGTTGCCAACGCATTCAAGCCTGCGGCGTGAAAACGCTGCCCGGACAGCGGCCGGCCATTGGGGAAGGGGAATGGTCGGCGGCGGCGCTTGCGCGCAAAACGCAGGTTCGATCCGTTGCCCGGGCGCCCGCTCCGGCCTAATGAATGAACCCGGAACCGAGGCCGACATGCACCCGTTACAATAGACCTCCACCCGCCTCGTCCCGACCGTTTGATCATTTGAGGAGCAAGCCGATGTCTTTTACGTTGCCCGATCTTCCCTACAAGTATGACGCGCTCGCCCCCTACATGTCGCGCGAGACGCTCGAATACCACCACGACAAGCATCACCTGGCCTATGTCAACAACGCCAACAACCTCATCAAAGGAACCGAGTGGGAAGGAAAATCACTCGAAGACGTCGTGAAAGGCTCGTTCGGAAAGAACGCCGGCCTCTTCAACAATGCCGGCCAGCACTACAACCACCTGCATTTTTGGCAGTGGATGAAAGCCAATGGCGGCGGCGACAAGCTTCCCGGCAACCTCGAGAAAAAGATCGTCGCCGACCTCGGCTCGGTCGCGAAGATGAAGGAGGATTTCATTGGCGGTCAAAGATGGCAAGATCACCGTCGCCAAGACCGCGAACGGCGAAAATCCCCTGGTTCACGGCGGCAAGCCGATCCTCGGCTGCGACGTGTGGGAGCACTCCTACTACATCGATTACCGCAACCGGCGGCCGGACTATCTCAAAGCCTTCATGGACCATCTGGTCAATTGGGAATATGTCGCCAAGATGTACGACGCGGCGATGAAGTAATCGCGCGGTCCTCATTCTCGGCTCGTCATGCAGCGGCCCCGGATCAATTTGGGGCTGGCTTCAACGGGGGCGGCGGCATCCCGCAAGGGATCGCCCGCAAACGACATTGCCACGGCGCATCGCTGCCGCTTTGGCGGGGCAGGTTTCGCCGGCGCAACGCGCGCGCTGCGAGTTCGGCTCTGCGTCACAAGCGCCGTGCGGCCTGTGAACCGCGCTGCGGTCGAGCAGCCGCGCCTTGATCGGCGGATAGACCCCCCGCCGAGCAAAACCTGAGCCGACCGCCCGTGGCCCTCGCAACGCCCATTCCCGCGCTGTCATCCGATGAAGTCACGACTGCCCGCGTCTTCGACCGGCTTGCCGTCGTGGTGCTCGGTGTCGTGGGGGTCGTCGCGCTGCTGACGTTTCGCGATTACGGCCTGAGCTGGGACGACTATACGCATTCCGAATACGGGGATCTCCTGCTCAAATTCTATCTCTCGGGTTTGCGCGACCAGCGCGCGCTGTCGTGGGTGAATCTCTATTACTACGGCGGCGGCTTCGATCTGCTCGCGGCGCTGGCCGCCAAGCTTCTGCCGTTCACGCTGTTCGAGACCCGCCGCCTGATGGGCGCGGCGGTCGGAGTTCTGGGACTGTTCGTCACGTGGCGGATCGGCCGGCGCGTCGGCGGGCCGGCGGCGGGGCTCATCGCGCTCGTCCTGCTCGCCACCTGCCCGCTCTATTACGGCCACATGTTCATGAACCCGAAGGATTCCCCCTTCGCGGTCGCGATGGCGATTTTTCTGCTCGCTCTCGTGCGAATCTTCGAAGAATATCCACGCGTGTCGATCGCAAGCGGCGCCCTCGTCGGCGCCGGCTTCGGGCTGGCGTTCGGATCGCGCATCATGGGTGCGTTCGGAGCGATCGACGCGCTCGCGGCGCTCGCCTTGATCTTCGCGATCGACTCCCGCGCGCGCGGGATCCGTTCGGCCGGCGCGCGGCTCGGACGTTTCGTCCTGGCGCTCGTGCCCGCCATGGTGCTGGCCTACGCCGTGATGGCATTGGTTTGGCCCTGGTCCGTGGGCAATCCGCTCAATCCGCTGCGCGCGGTCGAATACTTCTCGCGCTTTTTCGAAAAGCCGTGGCAGGAGCTGTTCGACGGCCGCGTGATTTCCGTTCCGGACATGCCGCGCAGCTACGTACCGACGCTGTTCGCGCTCAAGCTGCCGGTCATCTTATCGGTCCTGGGATTTGGCGGCGTCGCGGGTGCGCTCGTCGCCGCTTTCAGAGGCAACGTGGCTGCCAATCGCCGTGCCGTCCTGCTCTTGGTCGCGCTGGCCGCCCTATTGCCGCTCGCGGTAACGATCGCGCTGCGGCCGGCGATGTACAACGGCATTCGTCATTTCGTGTTCGTGTTGCCGCCGCTCGCAGTGCTCGGCGGCCTCGCCGCCGTCTCTCTGATCGAGATGGCTGCGCGCCGGCTTCGATTTGTGCCCATCGCGGCTGCCCTCGTCCTCGTCGCTGGCGTGGCCGTCCCGGTCGTCGAGATGGTCGAGCTGCACCCCTACGAATACACCGACTTCAACGGGTTGGCCGGCGGCGTTGCGGGTGCGCGCGATCGCTACATGCTCGATTACTGGGGCCTCTCCTTCAAGCAAGCCTCGCAAGCGCTGCGGGCGAGGCTTGCCGAGCGCCACGAGACCAAGCCCGGCGACCGCCGCTGGAAGCTCGCCGTCTGCGGCCCACACCGCTCGCCGCAGGTGGAGCTCGGCGGCGATTTCGAAACCAGCTGGGATCCGACGGGCGCCGACTTCGCGCTGACGCTTGGGGAATTTTACTGCGCGAAGCTCGACGCTCCGTTACTGGTCGAGATCGTGCGCGACGGCGTCACCTATGCCCGCGTTTACGACATCCGCGGACGGTCGTTCCCGACTCTCCTGACCCAGCCCGGGCTTTGATCGCGCTGCCCGTCGTCGCCGCGCGGCGCGCGCGATTCCGCGCTACCATTGCCTCTCTCATGCGGAGGGTCTGGCCATGCCACGCACTTTCGTCTTCGATGCCTATGGCACGCTTTTCGACGTGCATGCCGCCATCGGCCGCTATCGCGCGGCCGCGGGTCCCGACGCCGAGCGTTTCTCCGAGGTCTGGCGGGCCAAGCAACTCGAATATACCTGGACGCTGACGCTGGCGGGGCGCTATCTCGATTTCTGGACGCTGACCGAACGCGCGCTCGATTTGGCCTTCGCGCGCTTTCCTTCGGTCGACAAAGCGCTCAAGCCGAAACTGCTCGGCGCCTACCTGACGCTCGACGCTTTTCCCGACGCGCGCGCGATTCTGCGCGATCTCAAAGCGCGCGGCGACGCCACCGCGATCCTATCGAACGGCTCGCCAAAGATGCTCGCCGCTGCGGTCGAGGCGGCCAACATCGGCGGCGACCTCGATGCCGTTCTCTCGGTCGACGCGATCCGCATCTACAAGCCACGCCCCGAGGTCTATGCGCTCGCCACCGAGCAATTCAAGATCGCGCCTGGCGAGGTCGTTTTCGTTTCGTCGAATCGCTGGGACGTGATGGGCGCGGCCGCCTTCGGCTTTCGCACGGCCTGGGTCAATCGCACGAAAATGCCGGAGGAATATGACCCGGCGCCCAGCGCCACGCTCGCCGATCTCAACGGACTCATGACGATGGCTCGCTGAGACGCGCCCGCGTTGACGACCGTTTGGCCAGATCGGTACTATCGCACAAAACCAACCAAAACTTCGGGGAGGATGAAAATGCGCGTTGCTCTTTCGCTTTTGCTCGCCATGGTGTTGATGCCGATCGTTTCCATGCAGACCGCAAACGCGCAGGATGCCGCTGTCTACGTGGTCAGCTACGTCGACGTCGCGCCGGCAGCACGCGGGACGGCCGCGAATCTCTTGCGGCAGCTGGCGAATGCCAGCCGCAAGGACGAGGGCAACACGCGCTTCGACATCCTGCAGCGCACGGCCCCATCCAACCAGTTCGCGATCGTGGCGGTCTGGAAGGACCAAAAGGCCTACGACGCACATCTGGCCGCCGCTCACAGCAAGGAATTTCGCGACAAGATCAAGCCATATCTCATCAGCGCGATCGACGATCGGGTCCATACGGGCATGGAGATCGCAGGGACGCCAGCGGCAAAAAATGGGCGCGGCGCGATCGTCGTGGTGACCCATGTGGACGTTCCGCCGCCGAAGAAGGATGAGTGTATTGCGGCGCTCAAGACCTTGGTGGCGGACAGCCGCAAGGAAACAGGTTCCGTGCGCTTCGACGTCTTCCAGCAGGGCAACCGGCCGAACCACTTCTCGGTGGTTGAAATCTGGAAGAACCACGGCGCGTACGACGCCCACATCACGGCGGCGACGACCAAAAAATTTCGCGATCAGCTCACGCCCATGAGCGGCGCGCTCTATGACGAGCGGCTGTACAAGGCGATCTAGCGGGCTCGTCGCGCTCAAGACGGCGCTTTGACCGGCAAAAAGTCGCCCCGCGGGCCGAGGGAGCCGCGGGGCGACTGATGTCTGCTCTCAATTGCCGTCAGTGGGTCTTCCAGCGCGCCTTCGCCTCGGCACCAGACTGTTTGAGGTGGACGTTCTCGTCGACGTGATCGACCCATGCAAGCGGAATGAAGTGATGCTCACCGCCGGCATCAGGGTCATCCTTCGTCAGCTTGACCTGATCGCGGCCTTCCAGGTGGTCCACGGTGCCGACGTGCACGCCGTCCGAACCGAGGACTTCCATATGTTCCTTGATCGTCGCCGGTGCGACCATGTGCTCCTCCATTGTTCCATATGATAACTCGCGGAAATGGTGAGAGGTTCCTGGCAATTTTACCCCGCCAGCGCCGCCAAAATCCGCGCCCAGCTGCGCGTGCCTTTATGAAATGATGTCAGGTCGAATTTCTCGTTCGGCGAATGCACGCGGTCGTCGTCGAGCGCGAAGCCCACCAGGATCGTGTCCATGCCGAGGACGCGCTTGAAATCTCCCACGATGGGGATCGAGCCGCCTTCCCCGATCGCGAGCGCCTTCTTGCCCCATTCGGCGGCGAGCGCGGCGCGCGTCTTGGCGAGCATGGGATTGTCGTAGGGAAGCTCGGTCGCCGGCGCACCGGCGAAGCTCTTGAACTCGACCTTGGCGTCGGCCGGCAGGCGTGCGCGCACGAAGCTGTGGAAGGCGGCGCGAATTTTTTGCGGGTCCTGTGTTCCTACCAGGCGGAAGGAAACCTTCGCCGTGGCCTGCGCCGGGATCACGGTTTTCGCCCCCTCCCCGGTGTAGCCGCCGATCACCCCGTTAATTTCAGCGGTCGGGCGCGTGGCGATCTGCTCGACCAGCATGCGGTCCCTTTCACCGGCGGGCGCCTTTAGGCCGACCTCGGCGAGAAAATTCTCAGGCGTAAGGTCGAGCCCCTTGAGATCCGCCCTGATGTCGGGCGGCAATTCCTTCACCCCGTCGTAAAATCCGGGAATGGCGACGCGGCCGTCGTCGTCGTGCATGGCAGCGAGGATCCGCGCAAGCACGCGCAGCGGATTCTGCGCCGCGCCACCGAATAAACCGGAATGGAGATCCCGGTCGGCGCAGGTGAGCCTCACCTCCTCGTACACGAGCCCGCGCAGCGACGTGGTCACCATCGGGGTCGTCGGATCCCACATACTGGTGTCGCAAACCAGCGCCAGATCGACCTTGAATTCGTCGGCATTATCTTTGACGAAGCCGAATAGGTGCTTCGAGCCGCACTCCTCCTCGCCCTCGATCATCATGGTGATGGGGAG
>WNGQ01005109.1_pt1 | contig 15487 bp, 16 predicted proteins | sample 5407661 | NCBI WGS metagenome assembly WNGQ01 (sample SAMN13153382, study PRJNA577476) | soil metagenome | isolation source: 60 cm soil or saprolite under Garry oak tree replicate 2 | place: USA:California | collected 2016-06-15 | reverse complement strand
AGTTCAGATTGAAGTCTGCAACTCGACTTCATGAAGCCGGAATCGCTAGTAATGGCGCATCAGCTACGGCGCCGTGAATACGTTCCCGGGCCTTGTACACACCGCCCGTCACATCATGGAAGTCGCTTGTAGCCGAAGTGCATATGCTAACCCGCAAGGGAAGCAGTGCCCTACGTTATGAGCGGTAACTGGGATGAAGTCGTAACAAGGTAGCCGTAGGGGAACCTGCGGCTGGATCACCTCCTTTCTAAGGAGTAACTCTTCGGAGTTTCGAATTTCGATATTCGAATTTCGAATTTTCAGAAGTGTAGGTCGACGGCTAACCCCAGCTATTTCAAGTGCTGAGTAGTTCTCGGAAATTCGTGAGTTCAATATGTTCTCAGTTTTCTTGGAGCTGCACCAGCATTGGAAATAGCTGGGTATGCCGTGAAGACTTTGGAATCGAAAGAAACCAGAGCTCAAAGAACGAGAGACGGTAACGCACAATTCAGTCTTTGCTGCACATCGACTGCAATGCCGGATGACGATCGCAAGATCGACATCCGGCATTTTGTTTTGTTGAAAAACCGCGGATTACGCGGATGTAACGGATTGGGGAGCGCACGCGTCTCGCGTGCTGGCGATGGCGTCGTCGCCATCGCGAACGTCAGAAAGATGGGCCTGACTGGGCTCGAACCAGTGACCCTGCGCTTATCAAGCGCATGCTCTAACCAACTGAGCTACAGGCCCCAAGCGGCGGCTACGCGACCGAATTTTAGATTTTCGATTTCTGATTAGCCGGCGCGTCGCCGCATTATCTACAATCGCAAATCTAAAATCGCAAATCGCAAATGAGCCGCAACGCGGCGGCGTGGAGGCAAGGGGATTCGAACCCCTGACTTCCAGCTTGCAAAGCTGGCGCTCTACCAACTGAGCTATGCCCCCGCACGCGAAATAACATCCCGCAATTTCCCATCCCACTTTGTGAACGGTGAACCGTAAATGGTAAACAGGATAAAGCAAAATGTCGACTGCTGACGCACACCTTGCTCGGAATTACGAAGAACTCGGCGGGCACGCCGCCCTTTTTGATGCTGACAAGAACATAGACGTGCGAATCAATGAGCGGAGAAGATGCGTTTAAAAGATGGGAGATCCCAACCCTTCTTCTCCTGGTGGGCAACGGTTCTCAAACGCCGGGCGAATCGTCTCGAAATACTCATGAGCAGCCTCCGCGTTAGGCAACCGATATGTGGATCCCTGGTCAAAACGATAAACGAACATGTCCTTCCCATAAGGATACTTCCTCCGTCGATTGTATAGGAAAGTCGAAATCCCGTCGGTTTCCACTTGTAGCTTCGATGTTACGACGTCCGCCTGTATACTGAGGTCGTGGTAATGTCTACCAAGGGCACGCGCAAGGTCCCAGCTAGACTCGAAAACGATAGCCGGCCCGTCGTAGGGACATACTCCGTCGAGTAGGACTATGCTGCCAGGAGCCGGTTGTGGGAAGGTTTTGTAAATCACTTGAAGAACAACCTGCTCTTGCCTGTAAGCTCTGACCCAAAACGATCCAATGGTCGCATTGATAATGACATTGGAAGCAGATAAGAGCGCGATCAACCCGCAAAATAGGTTTCGCTGCAACGCATCATTTTTGAAGCAAGCACTGAACAGGCCGATGAAGCCTACGAACGACAGCGCAATTCCAATAGCTGCTGCACTGTTGATGCGGTTACTGATGCCTGTTGCCGATATCTTAGGAAATCCATCGGTCAGGAAGATCGCGTAACCCAACATGAACACGAGCACACCAATACCTATCAAGCACAGCATCGCCCTTCGTGCCAAGAAAGCGTCGGAGCATTGATTGGCTTCGCCAGGCGTGGCTGCCGCTTTGGCGCAAACAAAACGTCGCCGAAGAAAAATGAACACCGCCAGACCAAGGATGATCGCGAGCAATGCTACGGTCAGATTTCTATAGTCATGCTCGATCTTCAATAATACCTTCGGAAGTTCGACACCATAAACGCCATAACTTACAATAAAGGCCTGTTTCAGTAACTGGGTTAACCACCGGAAATGGTGTCCAATACTAAGATGGCGCGGCAGGCGGCTCGAGTACAACACTTTGGCGATCACCACCGGTATGAGTAAAAGCAGATTGCTGCCAAGCAGCAGCCCCAGTCGCATTGGCGTCAAGTGCGGCTTAGTTTCGGACGCAGAGTCACGTTTTTGTCGGCGATACCACACTAGAATGAGATTGAGCAGAAAGAACGGCAAGACGGTTTCATAGCATAGAACACTCCCCAGCAAGCTCATCCAGCCAAGTAGCTTCCAAAGCCAGAAGCCCGAATGGCTTGCCTGCAGCATTCTTAAGTCGGAATAGAGACTGAGAAAGTAAAGAGCTAAACTCAAATTAACCTGAAAGGCGGCGTACCAGAATCGGGTAGCGCAAAAGTGAGGCAGCACCGAGAACACCAGCCCTACGCTTAGCGCGATAACGCGGGTCCCACCAAGTTGGCGCAATACGAGATAGAACAGCACGGAAGCCACTGCTAGGACTGTGGTGTTCACAACATGATAACCCAACGGCTCAAGACCAAACAGCTTGTACAAAATTGCCATGTATAGTATCTGGCCGGGGCGAAATACCTCGACGTGGTGACGGAGGTGAACGAGGGACAACATCGATGCTAAAATTACGTGACGGGAAAATCGGCTAAAAGACGCCAGGAACGCCCAGTCATCACTATAGAAACCAAGCCCGGTAATATAAGGAGAGCACGATAGCCCAATGAGCCCAGTCAAGAATAGGCAGTCGACGCGAACCGATCGCAGGCGGTGGCGTTCGGGGTCGCTCATTAAACTATGGCTCCCATTTGAGCATCACGCTGAAACGCGCTTTGGCGCTCCGGCGGTTGCACGGGCGTGCAGGCGAACCGGACAGAATAGCAGACAGAGACGCTTTTCCAAACTATCGATCTGGCGACGAATCGGGATGGCTTCTTCTAAAGCCTTAACGGACATGTCCAGCAAAACCGTTGGTCCTGGACCCAGAGCTTACTCCTCTTAAATCCAAATTATTGAGGAACAGGCAGTGTATTCTTTGTCTGACTGGTCGAATCAGGACTTGCTTCCGATCGTGCCCGGCCAGCACGCAAGAGATATTTTCGATAGATTCGCCGTACAGCACGAAACGGAGCGATAACAAAGACTAACCAGAGGTTTCGCAATCCCCAGCTGACCCTGAGAAAGCACGCAAAGGCTCGAATTTCCTGTAGCCAGCTACCGTTCAGCGGCACGGAACGGACCCGAAACCGCCAATAATAAGTAAACCGAAACCGCCAATAATAAGTAAACACGCTGGGCGGACATTCCTGCCCATCTGGAGGAAGCCCCACTCGCTCCCGGTACTCGCCGATCTCCTCCGCCGAATGATCCCGATTGAGCAAGAAATGAATGACGTCTTCGGGAATGCAGGTTTGTCGTGGAAATGTGGATGCCACGTAGCTTAGCGCTGTGCCGAGCCGCAAGGTGTAGCAAAGTTGCTCGGCGAGATCGACCAGACGTCGCCACCGTATGGACTTGGTGTCTCGCAGAAGAGTTACAGCATCGACGATCCAGCGTGTCTCCGGCGGAGGCCACCAAACCGGGCTGTGCAGACAGCAATGGAATAACAAATCAGTTGCCTGCAGAGTGCGTACTTCTGAACCATCAGGAAGCCGCATCACAACCGCGCTGTTCCAGAAGGTCTCATTAGCGGCCGCCCCGCACAGGTCCGGCATTAAATACCAGTGCAAATCAATATGGATTCTGTCGTCAGTTAGGATGGATTGTTGTCCCGCTGGTTGAGTAACGGACCCATCGGAATAGTCGGTACAAAAACTGGTTGAAATTTGATCCACGCGACGTTGCGTTTCAACGTCAGGACCGTGGCGATTCCGGTCCCAATCGATCCACGTGGGCATCTTCCAACCTAAACTCTTGAAATGCCTCAGGACGTGTGGAACCGATTCGGGCTTAACCATACAATCCAAGTCCCGCGTCTGTCGCAGCCCCGGATCCGGATAGTGACCCCAGGCCAAAGCAGCACCTTTGATGATTAGGAGATTTTCGCCGACAACAGGACGAAGCTCTTGGATCAGCTGACTACTAAGCACAAGGAGCTGGCGGTTCTTCACCCAAATATAGCGGCGATAACCTTTGATCCGGCCAAGCCACGGATGTCTGCTAACTCCAATTGCGCGCAGATTTTTGTCTAGCATCGGAAGCAGATAGCACGACTGATAATCGAGATGATCCAGATCAACGATCGAGCTCCACTCCTCCCACGCGGCTCGCGCTTCCGCACCGCTTTCCAGACACGCGCGGAGCAGAAGCAGTTGGGTCGGCGTCGGCCAAGGACCGGGCTTGACTAGAGGTTGAGGCAAATTCGATGGGCACACCGTCATAACAACGTTAGTTTTGGCTGATCTTCACGTCGCCGATCTAGAATCTTTTTCAAGATACGGACATAATCGCTGCGATCGCAGCGTTTCAGGACGCCTTGGTTGGCGCTATGCAGTCGCCGCTCGAGTAAAACTGCGGACAAGATTTTTTCGCGAAGACCGAGAAGTTGTGCGCGCGCGTACCAGGCGAGAAACTCGCCAATCCCCCACTCCGTCTCCAATGGACCAACTCTTTCAAACGCTTCGCGGCGGATGAGCATCGTTCCGACATGCCGACCCGGAACGCTTTCCTCTGGACAGCGCAATCTGGCCCTAGTCGTCGGTTCGACATCTGAGCTAATAAATTGTCGCACATGACCGAAGACCATATCGAGCGCGGCGTCAGATTGCAGCTCGGCACATTGCAGCTCCAATTTGGTTGAAATCCAAACGTCGTCGGCATCGAGAAATGCAAGGAGTTCGTGCCGCGCAAGTCTCACGCCGGCGTTGCGGGCCTCGGCCGCTCCTCTCGCCGGCTGCTGGATCAAGCGAACGCCACGGCTCGAAAACCGGGATACGATACCTGCAGTTTCATCTTTGGATCCATCATCGATGACCAAAACTTCGCCCACCGGTCTGGTTTGCGCCAGCACGCTCTCGATCGCGCTGGCAATATATGCTGCCCCATCGCGCACTGGAATGATGACACTCACTTTCATTGCTGGATTCGCCGCCGTTCCAGCGTTTTCTTAACTATCCGCAGCATGTCCTGACGCCATTGTTGCACCCGCGCAGCGCTGTACGTTGTGCTGTTCGCGTGTAACCGTTTATGCACCAGCACCTCCTCGACAACCGTCATCTTCAAACCGGCGTCGCGCGCACGCACATACCATTCAGTGTCCTCTTGTAGGAAAGAAGAATCAAAATAACCAACCCGTTCAAAAGCGCGGCGTCGAGCCACGAGCGTCTCGGGCAAATAACCGGGCACGGCAGCGCCTAAAAGTTCAGAAGGAAAACCGGGGGGCGGCACTTTTATAGTGGAATCGAGAAATGGTCGAACCAGCGCGATACAGTAATCAAGTTGTGGCTGAGCGACCAAACATTCTGCTTGCTTTCTTAACTTGTGTAAAACCCAGATGTCATCGTGGGAAGTGAATGCCAGCAACTCGCCGCGTGCGAGCTGGATTCCGAAGTTTTGGGATGCCGCGATGCTGAGTGCTGGATGATTCTTGATGAAGCGAACGCCGTCGGCCGCAAACTGTCGTGCAATTGATTCCGTCTCGTCAGTCGATTCATTGTCCAGAACAATAATTTCATAGGGCTTATGGTCCTGTGCGAGCACGCTCCTCAACGATTCCTCAAGATATTGGGCACCATTTTTGACGGGGAGAATAACACTGACTGAAGGAAGCCCGCTCATTATCTTGCAACCCCATTCCATGATGGCAATGACGCCGCCGAGACTGCCCCCGCGCGGCGTCGACGCAGCGATTCGCGCAACGCATTAAAGAAGAACCGTTGGCTCGCCGTTCTGTCCGTAGTCAAATTCGCGCCATGTCGCCGATAGAGACATGCCACCTCGTTCTCGAGGACAAAGTGAACGCCTTTTTCGCGAGCACGCAAAAACCAATCTACATCCTCGCCTTTCCGGTAGTTTTCATCGAACAAGCCACAGCGCTGCGGGAAAAAGAGCTCGCGTCGAAACAAACTGCTCCCCAGAAGAAGAATTAGCGCTGGAGCACCATGATCAACGAATATTGATGTCCCGGGTTGGAGTCGCTGTATTTGCGTCCTCCCAATAACGGCGTCGACTTCGGGTCGCGCCACCAGACATTTCGCTTGCCTAACTAGACTGCCTTCCACTCGCACGTCGTCAGCATCGACGAAAGTGAAGAACTCGCCGGTGGCTTGGCTGAGTGCTTCGTTTCGCGCAGCCGCCGGCCCACGATTCTCCGAGAATTTACTCTTATGTTGAATCAGTCCTTCGCGTTCAAGTTTTTCAATTACCTGCCACGAGGCGTCACTGGACGCGTCATCAACTACGATTATCTCGCTCTTGTACCGCGCGTGTGTGGACGTTCGCAACGCCACGCTCCCCACTGCCTCTCGCAGCGACCAGCCAGCGTTAAAAACGGGAATGATTATACTAATTCGGATTTGTCCCATGAGGAGAGAGACGATCCATGAACGCGCGCAGCGATTGTGGCACGACAACAGGCTCGCTTCCAAGTTCAAGCTCAAAACACGGCAGCCGATTCGTCAGCGCAACAATCATGCGAAAATTGTCAGCTCCTGCGCTGGGAAGTTGAAAGAGTGTGCTTGGAGCCAGCGCGCGGACTGCCGCACCGCTTCCAGCGGGCGTAAATCGATTGGACCGAATTCCGTTATTTTGTCTCGGAACACGCGGCAACAGAACCACACCCAGAGGCAATTGCTGGCGAAAACTCTCCGGAAAAGATTGATAAAGATCAAACCCGATCTTTCCGTCAGGGTCCCGGCCAATTTCATGCAGAGAAGCTCTACGGCTCAAAGCTGGAAAAGCTGCCAACGCTGCGCCGTCGATCTTCGCTGAGCAATAGAGGCTATGAACAGTTGGTGTCTCCGTTCCCGCCTGAACGACGCAATAATCATCGGCCAGGTAACGCCACCCGCCATCCAGCAGACAAGCAAGCGCCGTTGTGGATTTGCCGGAGCCGCCGCGGCCCGACAACAACAAGCCTCGTTCATCTTTAGTCCCCACAGCGGCGGCATGAAGCAACAACGAGTCGTCGCGTCGGAGCGCGTGCCACCAGTGGAAGAGCAGGAGAAACGGAGCCGCCCGTTGGTATAGGGGAAGCCGGGTATAATCTTGCGTCCACCATACCGCGACCTGGCGATCCGCGTCATACAAACTGAGTACCCCTGAGTCAAGTTGGAAAACAGTCCGGAAACGCCGGTCATTGTATCTGGCGATCTCACCTCGCGCGAGATAGTCTGCAGTTGTCCATGGGGGAGACCACATCGGAACGCCCGAATGGGCCGAGTCCCACGCCAGAATTTTGAAGTCGCCCTCAGTGTTCTGCGGTGGCAGTTCTTGATGTGCCAGTGCAGGAAAGAGGAGATTTTCAATGGCGAAATCAGAAAAGTGAAGGGCCGCGCGTTTGCCACCGCCGAGGTTAATACATTTTGAAGTGGACTGTGTCCGTTCACACGCAGCGCTTGCGACTTCCAGCGCTCGTTCAAAGTAATCCGCTGGGCTTATAATGTTCTGAGCCGTCAGGCGTTGACTTGCAAGAGAAGATCCGCCGATCATTCGACCGGTTTTGGGCCTGGCTCGGGCGGGAGTGCATGCGGCCAGCCCATCTCATCTACTTCATGAATCGGGTCGAGCAACAACAAGTCCTGCATATCGGAATACTTCTGCAGCACGGGCCTCTCGAATTGCGCTGGCTTGAAACCTTTTGCTCTTGCTTGCTCTACATTTTTTGCCGCACCGCTCGAGTCTTCGACGATGAGATTTTCGTTAACCAATTCAATGACGAAGTCGTCCACAGCAGGAGCGATCCCATCTCGCGCTCCAAAACGCTCTTGCAGATTTTCGATCACGGAGCCGACTGAGGCTCCGCGGACAATGCAATCCCAAATCAGTGCACCGCTACCCGAAAAGCTGTAATAGTTGCCGCTATCGAGATTGATAAGGACGGTTTCGTCCTCAAATGCCTCGTAAAGAACTTGCGGTGCATTGACCCGGTAGTTTCGAGAGACAGATGGAGCCATAAGTGAGCGGAATTGTTACGGCACGTAGCCATCAATTCAAGTTTAAATCGAAGTTTTTCACAAAGTGGGTTTCGGCGGTTTCCGATCACGCCCCGCTAGCTGTATAATGCGACTGGGGGAAGCCGCCTGCCGAATTTGGGTGTCTCTTTCGGCGTCTGTGAATGGAGTCCAAAGCGATACCAGACAGAATGGCCGACAGACAAGGAATTGAGATGGACAAAGCGACCGAGATACCGCTCATCCTGGGCGGGCATTCATTCATCAGCCAGTTGGGCAATGATCCGCCGGTTTCTGATCGAGACCAGCACCGGATTGTTGAGTCATGCCTGGACCACGGCATTCGATGGTTTGACACCACTTACCAGCCTGAACGCATCGCTCTTGGAAAGGTGCTGCGCACTCTGGGCAAGCGGAGTGAAGCAACGATTATAGCTTGGAATTTCTTCACGAATTTCTCGGGAGCCGATCAGCCCACAGGACCAGAACACTATCAACCCCATCACATTGATGTGATCCTCGAGCAGTTGCACACAGATTACCTCGACTGTCTGGTCGTCATTGCATCAAAAAACCCGGAAGAGAATCGACAGGAGGTAGAGCTGTTGGTCGATTGGCGGAGGAAAGGCTACGTTCGTTTCCTGGGATTATGGGTTCAAGACGCTCAAACCATCGAACGGTTTCGAAATGACAATCCATTTCGATTCGCGGTCCGGCCATTAAATATCACAACGACGGAGGCTGCTCCCATCTTTGCAGCCTGCAAGCGGGCAGGGTGGGAGACGGTCGCCACTTCTCCATTCAGACGTGGATGGGAGCTTGACAATATAGTTGCTGCGGCAGTAGCACGCGGCTACGGCGATGCCGAAACGCTGCGCCAGATGGTTGCGGATTTGATGTTGCGCTTCGCTTTGTTTCAGCGGGACGTCGATCGGGTGATCGTCGGTATGAGAAAAATCGAATGGATTGAGCGCAATCTTGAAAGCGTTTCCAGGGGACCACTCACCGCTGAAGAGCATCGCCGGTTGCAGAACCTGCGAGCACTCATGATTAAGAAGCGTCGCTGGTGGCAACGGGTTTGCCCATTGTTTTGACCCACGTCGAAGCGATTGAACGACTGCCAGCGACCTCGGCGGGAACGCCGAACGCGATTGAGCACGCGTCTATATCCTTGGTGACTACGGATCCAGCCCCAATTACGGCGCCGTTTCCTATGTGAGCTCCGTCCAGGATCTTACACCCAGCTCCAATCCAAACGTCCTCGCCGATGGTAATTCCCTCTTTCGTCAGCGGTTGGACGTGTATCGGGCGATCCGGCTGTTTAAAACCGTGATTGGCTGGAACGATGATTGTGTGCGCACCAATGGCCGCGTTTCGACCGATTGTGAGGTCTCCATGTCCGTAAAGAACGCAGTAGGGGCCGATGTAAGCGGACGCGCCGATTTCAATGCTGCCACCATATGGCGCGATGATGACGCCGTCCGAAATAATTACTCCTTTTGAGATCCGAACGCTTCCTCCCAGTACACAATCGTCTGTGTCGATGTGAATTTTGGCGCTCGCTGCAATGTAAATGAAGGGATCAATCTGGACACCTGGTATCATATTCAGTCGGGCCATACGGAAGCGGTGCTGAATTCTTGCTAGCAACGAGCGTTTGGCTCTCATAATGCCCTCCCCGTTCGCCAAGCGCTTGCTTCTCTCATCGCATCGATCTCATCTCGCGGCATTATCAATCCACTTTGGGTGGCGATACAGACGCACGCACCTGATTCTGCGCGCTGCTATTCAAGTTTTAAATCCCCATGTTACCGTCTGCCGCTCAAGATAGCAACGAACGGGCGGCGGCGCATTGCCATCCACACAGACGAGTATAAATGATGGCGGCAACTGCGGCGTTGGTTTTCATGGATGAAGAGCGCGACTTCGTAGAGCACACAAGCGATCAGAACGAATCGAGCAGTATGAGGCAATCCAAGAGCGCTTCGGTCTCATGCCTACAATCCTTCCACAATGTGGCCTTGGGTCGTTTGCGCGCCTCGGGATTTGTATCGAGCCCAGCGGAAAACCAGCCACCGTATTTCGCATCGATCAGATACTTTTTCACGTATTCCCAAAGGCGCACGAAATGCCTCAGATACTCGGTTTCATCAGCAGGTCGGAGCCGAGCTATTTCCAAAAGCACGCTCATCGCATCCGCCTGAACCCACCACGACTTGTCGCGCACGTAGATGACATTGTCGTCCATATAGGTCGGGCCGAAACTGGATCCGGCCAAGTGAAATCCGCCGTGGTCCGGGTCCCACGCGATCCGTAACATGGTGTCGAGGATAGATGCGCTGACGCGTTCGGTCACTGGGTCAACGGCCCCAGCAACGGCTTCCGAAGCCGCCAGCAGATGCATCGCCGTATGGAGACTCTGCCCGTAGCGGGCGAAGTCGGGTACCGGCGTCCAGTCGGGATGCAAGAACATGTGCATGACCCCCGGTGCCACAATGAAGCGGTCGCGCACAATACAGAGCATTTCGTCCAGGCGCTTTCTGAGCGCCGTGTCCGGCCAGACGCGATAAAGATCGGCGAAGCAAGCAAGGAGATCTGCGGTGGTGTTGCCATCCTTGAAACCGAAGGGCGTTCCGATAGGATCCCGAGTCTGGCCGGGTACCGGTCCTTCGTCTCCGGACAGGATTGGCTTGCCGTCCCGTCGGTAGAACACGAAATACCCGCCGTGCTTGTTATCGTGCGCATGCTCCTCCAACCAACTGAAGGCCAGCTTAGCAAGCTCCAGACATTCCCGATTCCCAGTGAGTTCATAGCAGGCGACACAGGCGGAAATCGCGTAGGCCGAACCGTGCCCATGTTTCGTCGCCCCTTCAAGGGGTTCGCCGGTCCGGTCGAGCATCCTGTACCAACCTCCCAGGCTACGGTCCCATATCGTCTCCTTGAGATATTGAAAGCCGTGTGCAGTTGCCTCGCGCAAGTGTTTGAGGTCGGGAAAATGAGCGGCAGCCCGGGCGGCTGCAAATGTTTCCCGCGCCTGGTACTCGAGCATCTTGAGTTGTGATCCAGAGGGTTTCCATCGATAGCTGAAATTACAGAGGAAACCGCCGTGCTCGCGATCAATAGTGCGTGGAAACCAAACATGCATGAGGCGATGCAGCTCCATCTCAAGCTCCTCGCGCAAACGCTCCTTCATGAATGGTGACTGCGGCATGGCACTAATCACAAGCTGAAGTTAAAGATCGATGTGAAGGATTGACTTGATAGCTTTAGGAGAGAATTGGAGTGTGATATGACTGCAAATTCTTGCGCAACCTGCTGATCGAGGTAGCGACGAAGCGACGATGGGGAGTTACCATCAATATAAACCAGTTTGAATGGTGGCGGTGTGGACGAAGATACTTTCTGATGAGATCTCCGACTTTGCTAAACTGCTCCCGTGGCACCACAACAATGGTCGCACGGGCATCCTCATTCATCATTCGTCAATCGTCGGTCGTTACCCCCGCGCGCTGATATTCAAGACATCCGAGCCGTTGTCAATGATCAACACATCGGCTCGACATCAATCTTAAACCGAGAAGAACATGGGAAAGTTACAAAGTCGAAAATAGAAGACGGAGATCAGAGGTTACTGCACTTTTTTCTTGCCCTGAACTTGGCGGCATAGTCAGAGAAAGGAACGCGCGTGATTTTCTATGACTACGTGATTATCGGTGCCGGGTCCGCTGGATGCGTCCTCGCCTATCGCCTCTCCGACAACCAAGACACGTCAGTCCTCCTGATCGAGGCAGGGCCCGAGGACACGAGCTGGCTCATTCACGTGCCAAGGGGATATCGCAAGATCCATCGCGATCCGCGACTGATGTGGCGCTTCCCCGTCACTGCGGCCAATCGTGGCGAATGGTCTGGCTCGGCGCTCGGCGGCAAGGTCCTAGGCGGTACGAGCTCCATCAACAGCATGCTCTACGTCCGGGGCCAGCCACAGGACTACAACGACTGGGCCGCTGCCGGCGCCGCGGGCTGGAGCTGGCATGATATCGCCCCGTGCTTCAAGAGGATCGAGGATCACGAGCTCGGCGAGAGCGACACCCGAGGGGTCGGCGGCCCCTTGCACATCTCGTGCCTGCGAGACGGAGATCCGCTTTGCGAAGCCGTTATCCAAGCCGGAGTCGGGCTCGGACTACCGCGCCGGGAAGATCTTAACGGGATAGACCAGGAAGGCATTGGATACTTCCCGGCGACGATCAAGAACGGCCGGCGCGTCAGCGCAGCCCGCGCATTCCTGACGCCTATCAAGCGTCGACCGAATCTGACGATCATCACCGACGTCGCCGTTACGCGGATCCTTTTCGAGGGAACGCGCGCCGTTGGCGTCGACTGCACGGTAAGGGGAATGCCGCGAGAGTTCCGCGGAGAGAGGGAGATCATCCTCTGCGCGGGAGCGCTTCAGTCGCCGAAGATCCTCCAGCTCTCAGGCATCGGGCCCGCCGATCACCTTCGCTCGCTCAAAATTCCCGTGATCTGCGACAGTCCCGGCGTGGGCGCAAACCTCCGCGATCACTTTGGCTCATCAAAGCCATGCCGGACGCGTCTCGCCCGGACGCCGAGCTCCACATCGCGCTATTCTCCATCGTCCGCGCCACCAACGAGATCGAGCCTCGGCCGGGGCTGCAATGCACGGTCCGTTCGCTCCGACCGGAAAGCCAAGGATCCGTCTTGATTTGCTCCCCCGATCCGGCCGCTCCTCCGGCAATCCGTGGAAACTTTCTCTCCGCCGATTACGATCAACAGCTCACGGTCCATATGGTCCGCTACGCGCGTCACCTCCTTTGTCAGCCGCCTCTTCGAAAGTATTTGGGCGAGGAGACGTTTCCCGGCCCTGATTGCCGCTTGCCGGAGGAGATCGTCCACGCATGTCGTCGGTTTGGGTCACCGGGCTCCCATTTCGTCGGCACCTGCCGGATGGGGCAAGATCCGATGGCCGTCGTTGACGCGACCCTCCGCGTTCGCGGCGTCTCGGGGCTGCGGGTCGTCGATTGCTCGATCATGCCGACGGTGGTGTCCGGCAACACGAACGGGCCAGTCATGGCGATCGCATGGCGAGCCGCGGACCTGATTCTGGCGGGATCCGCCTAGCCGTGAGACTCCCGCCGATTACCTGTATTAGCATGCTGCTAAGTCTTAGGCGCACTTATCCGAGAACTGGATTGCCCCAGAGCCAATGTGATGTTGTGTTCGCGAAAGAAATCTAAATACTGAGCTTGCTATGGAGGAGCGGCTGCTGAAAAAGAAGTTGCTGACGGAAAGACCAAATTTCCACGGCCGGACGACGATACCACAAAACTGGCAATTGCCCGATGATGTCTTGGAGTGGCTGGACATGCACGTTCAACGCGGTCAGCGAACATTGGAGACAGGCTGTGGCTACAGCACCGTGCTTTTCGCTTCGAAGGGAGCGCGACACACGGTGATATCGCCCATAGTCGAGGAACACGAGCGTATTCGGGACTGGTGCGAAGCTAACGAGATTGACGTGTCGAACTTAGACTTCAAGCTTGCGCGATCCGAGGAATTGTTGCCGGTTATGGAGCCCGAGCCGCTAGACCTGGTACTAATCGATGGCTGGCATGCCTTTCCTGCACCAATTGTGGACTGGTTCTTCACTGCCAAAAGGCTTGTGGTTAACGGATACGTCATCGTCAATGACACGCATCTTAAACCAGTGCGGATCTTGCGCGACTTTCTTGGAAGAGAACAAGGACGGTGGGAACTGGTGACGCGCTTCAAACGCACGGACATTTTTCGAAAGATAAGCCGCGACCCTTTTGTTGGCGAGTGGTACACCCAACCCTATTGCGCGAAACCGCGGCTTCGGATTCTCATGCGGACGAAGTTTGTCGCGGTCGTGAAACTATTTCCGCCGCTGTACCGCGCTTGCAAATTGGTGCGCAACCGGATGCTTGGCAACGATCGAGAGCTCAAGTGAAAGCTCCTTTCATCAAATGAGATTCAACCCAGATTTATCGGTGCCGCCGAACTGTGCTTGCGCGAGACATCAAACAGATTGCTAACCCGATCGTGGCGCCGCAGATGTCGACCAAAACATCGCTCGACGTCGCCGTGCGTGACGCGATAAAAGTTTGATGAAATTCATCGCTGGCCGCGAAAATTCCGCACGCCAACCAGACAGCGACAAAGACGATCGACTTCTTCATGCGCAAATTCGTTGCGCTGCGCACCGCACGCCACAGAAGCATCGCCAGGATCGCGTATTCAGAAATGTGCCCGAGCTTGCGCACATAAAAATGAATCTGTGCCAGTGTTTCGGTTGCGATATCCGGCTTTAGCCACCGCAGAAACGGTACGAGAAACCGCGAAGTTTGTTCAGCCGACATCAGGTCTGTCGATCCGACGAACATTATCCCCAGCCAGATCAAAACCGGCAGCCAATGCTTGAGAAAGCGGGAGAAATTCATTGCCGTAGTGGCAGGCGTGTCGCCTGCTAAGGTAAAGAGTGCAGCCGATACGGCTGCCGTTACAGTTCTTGAAATCGCAGCATGAGCCAGCTCAATCTTACAACGCCGCTCGTTTTTGAGCCGATCTTTCAGGAACGAATCTGGGGGGGTCGCCGACTTGAAACTGCTTTCGGAAAAAAACTCCCGGCGGAGAAACGCATCGGGGAATCATGGGAAATTGTCGATCGGCCGGAGGCGCAGAGCATTGTCGCGCGCGGACCGCTCAAGGGAAAAACGCTCCATCACCTTTGGACTCAACATCGAGACGAGATTTTTGAAGGTCTTTCCGACGCCCCGCGTTTTCCTCTTTTGTTGAAGCTGATTGACGCGCAGGAGAAACTTTCGCTGCAAGTTCATCCGCCGGAAAAAATCGCCGCGAAATTGGGAAGCGAACCAAAAACCGAATTCTGGTACGTAGCCGCCGCGGAGCCGGGGGCTGAACTTTTTCTCGGATTCCGTGAATCGACAACGCGAGATGAGTTCGAGAAAGTAGTACGCGAAGGATCGGCGGCTGAGCATGTTCACAAGATTCGTGTAAAGGCGGGCGACGCGGTGTTCCTTCCGGCGGGACGTTTTCACGGAATCGGCGCGGGCAATCTGCTGGTCGAAATCCAGCAAAACAGCGACACCACGTATCGCGTATTCGATTGGAACCGTGTCGACCCCGCGCCCGGCAAGCCGCGACAGTTACATATTGAACAAGCGCTTCAATCCATCGACTTCAATGACGTCAAGCCGAAATTGATTGAACCGAAAGGCGAATTACTCGTCAGGCACGAACTGTTTGAAATCCGGAAATGGAATCTCGAT